>Ga0164296_1000200_pt1 | contig 76082 bp, 76 predicted proteins | sample GEODES057metaG_FD_113533 | JGI IMG/M metagenome (GOLD analysis project Ga0164296, IMG submission 113533) | Dystrophic lake water microbial communities from Trout Bog Lake, Wisconsin, USA - GEODES057 metaG | ecosystem: Environmental > Aquatic > Freshwater > Lake | place: USA: Trout Bog Lake...
CAGCGACAGCGGCGTCCTTACGCCGCGAGAGCTGGCGAAAGCGCCCCCGCGCCCCAAACCCCTCTACATCTCCCAGGCCAAAGGCTGGATCGGCCAGCGCTACGGCTTCTTCATCCGCGGCAGCTTCGGCCAGTTCGAGCACCTGCTCACCAAACCCGAAACCCAATCCCTCCTCGCCGAGCTCCCTCCGGAAGCCATCCGATCCCTCGGCCGCACCGTCCGCCCCCTCTGCCGCCTCTTCGGCATCACGCCCCCCAAACCCCTCCAGCGCGACACCCCCAAGCGGGTCCGCCCCCCACGCCCGCGCAAGGAGCGCATGCCAAGACCTCCAAGGTCCCGCCGCGCCCTCCTGCGCGCCCTCAAGGCCTGCCTGAAGCCCAAAGGCATGGCCATCTGGCCCGACCGCATCGCCGCCCGACGAAAAAGCGAGTGAAACTCGGACACCCGAGGTTTGCCCGTATTGTTCCGATAACACAACATAATTGCAAGCGCAGCGAAGCAATCCACCCTTCTCACAGCCTCACTGCCTCACTGCCTCTTTGTGACCCTTCTTCCTTCGTGAACAAGCGCAGCGCTTTCGCGGTTTGAAGGCAAACCGCTGTCGCTCCCCTCGCCACTTCGCGAAGCGAAGTGTCTGGCTACGCTTCGCTTCGCGTCTGCGCTAAGAACCCACAATGACCCTTCCCCTCTCCGGCCTCCTCGTCCTCTCCCTCGAACAGGCCGTCGCCGCCCCGTATTGCGCCTCCCGTCTCGCCGACGCCGGCGCCCGTGTCATCAAGGTCGAGCGCCCCGAAGGCGACTTCGCCCGCGGCTACGATAAGGCCGCCAACGGCCTCTCCTCCTATTTCGTCTGGCTCAACCGCGGCAAGGAATCCCTCGCCGCCGACCTGAAAAACCCCGACGACGCCGCCCTCCTCCAGCGCATCGCCGCCCGCGCCGACGTCATCATCCAGAACCTCGCCCCCGGCGCCGCCGCCCGCGCCGGCTTCGATTCCGAAAAACTCCGCGAAAAAAACCCCCGCCTCATCACCGTCGATATCTCCGGCTACGGCGACACCGGCCCCTACGCCGACATGAAAGCCTACGACCTCCTCGTCCAGGCCGAATCCGCCATCGCCTCCATCACCGGCCACCCCGCCGGCCCCGGCCGCATCGGCGTCTCCGCCTGCGATATCGCCTGCGGCATGGCCGCCCACGCCGCCGTCCTCGAAGCCCTCATCGCCCGCTCCATCACCGGCCAGGGCAAGGGCATCAAGGTCTCCCTCTTCGACGGCATGGCCGACTGGATGAACGTTCCCCTCATCTTCTACGAAGGCACCGGCCGCGCCCCCGAACGCATGGGCCTGGCCCACCCCTCCATCTGCCCCTACGGCGCCTTCCCCACAAAAGACGGCGCCCTCGTCCTCATCTCCATCCAGAACGAGCGCGAATGGGCCAGCTTCTGCACCACCTTCATGCAGGACGCTGACCTCCCCACCCGCCCCCATTTCGAAACCAACGTCATCCGCGTCGCCAACCGCCCCGAGGTCGACGCCCATATCGCCAAAACCTTCGCCACCCTCACCCGCGACGAAGCAGCCCTCCGCCTCCGCGCCGCCAACACCGCCTACGGCTTCGTCAACACCCTCCCCGAATTCGCCAGCCATCCCGCCCTGCGGCGCATCACCGTGGACACCCCCAACGGCCCGATTTCCCTGGCCGCCCCTCCCGCCATCCTCAGCGACGCCCCCCGCGCCTATGGCCCCGTCCCGGCCATCGGCGCCCACTCATCGGCGATCCGAAGCGAATTCGCCGCCTAGAGCGCGATCGCTTGAGGCCGATGGGTCGGAAAGCGTGAATCGCACTCTTCTTCAATAGGTTACTAGATCGTGATTGGTTTGATCTAAACCAATCACGATCTAATCGATCAACCGCCCCTCCGCATCCCGGATCTCCGGCCCGTCCACCCGTGCCCGCCCATCGCCGAACTGCCGGTCCCGTTCCGCCAGCGCCGCCCGCAGCCCCTGCTCCTTCGCCACCCGCCGGAACCGCGCCGTCCCCGGCGCCAGGTGTGCCCGCCCGTCATTCTCGGCCGCCAGCCGCTGCAAGGTCCGCGCCCCCATCAGCTCCAGCCCCAGATTCACGATCCGCTTGTTCGCCGCCAGCAAGTCCGGATCGATCAGCGCCATCCGGTCCGCGAGCCCCTCCACCTCCGCCTCCAGCAGCTCCGCCGGCACCGCCTTCATCACCAGCCCGATCAGCGCCGCCTCCCGCCCGGTGATCGTATCCCCCGTCATCAGCAGCCGCTTCGCCCACTGCGGCCCGCAGTTGTACACCCACATCTGGTTCGGCAGCGCGCCGAGGTCACGTGCCGGCGGAAACCCGATCCGGGCATTCTCGGCCGCGATCACGATGTCGCTGAGCAGCGCGATATCCGTCCCCCCCGCGATGCAGTTGCCATGCACCTGCGCGATCACCGGCTTGTGCATGTCGAACAGCACCATGCGCAGCCGCTGCCCCCGCTCCAGCCGCCAGATATCGTCGTCGATCGTCGCGTCCTTGTCATAGATCGACCCGCCCCGCCGCGGCACGTCGCTGCCCGCCTGGTTCACCCCCGGCGTCAGGTCATAGCCCGAACAGAACGACGGCCCCGCCCCGCGCAGGATCACGCAATGCACCCGCTTGTCGTCATCCGCGTCCCACAGCGCATCGGCAAGCTCGGTCAGCAGCGCGTACGACAGCGCATTCCGCTTCTCCGGCCGGTTCAGCGTAATCCGCGCCCGTCCGCGCTCGACGTCGACCTTGAGGAATTCATAGTCAGCCATGGCACGCCTCCCTGTTCTTTGCCCGCAGTGTGCCGCCTGCACCGCCAATGTCGAGGGGCCATGAAACCCTTGCCATCCCCCTGACCCTGCGCTGACACTGTGGCCGGGAAACAGGGGAACCACCGCCATGATCACGCTGAACATCAACGGCCAGTCGCACCAGGTCGACGTCGATCCCGAGACCCCGCTGCTCTGGGTCATCCGGGAATGGCTCGGCATGACCGGAACAAAATTCGGCTGCGGCATGGCCCAGTGCGGCGCCTGCACCGTCCATGTCGACGGCATCGCCACCCGCTCCTGCCAATTCCCCGTCGCCAACGCCGGCACCGCAAAGATCACCACCATCGAGGGCCTCTCGCCCGACGGCCTCAGCCACCCCGTCCAGCAGGCCTGGCTCGCCCATGACGTGCCCCAATGCGGCTACTGCCAGTCCGGCCAGATCATGGCCGCCGCCGCCCTCCTGAAGGAAAACCCCAAGCCCACCGACGCCGACATCGACGCCGCCATGACCAACATCTGCCGCTGCGGCACCTATAACCGCATCCGCGCCGCCATCCACACCGCCGCCGGCGGCGCGGCATAAGGGGGCAGCGCAGATGAAACTCGATCGCCGCAACTTCCTCGTCGCCGCCGTCGCCGGCGGCTTCTCCCTCGGCCTGCGCAGGCCCGCCCAGGCCCAAGGCGCCGGTTCGGAGGTCGGCATCTGGGCTGTCGTCCAGCCCGACGACACCGTCACCATCCGCATCGCCCGCTCCGAAATGGGCCAGGGCACCTCCACCGGCCTCGCCCAGCTCGTCGCCGACGAGATGGATGCCGCCTGGAAATTCGTGAAGCTCGAATTTGTCGCCCCCCACGTGAACCTCGCCAACAAGCGCGCCTGGGGCGACATGTCCACCGGCGGCAGCCGTGGCCTGCGCGGCTCTGTCGACTATGTCCGCAAGGGCGGTGCCGCCGCCCGCGCCATGCTCATCCAGGCCGCGGCCGCCCAGTGGGCCGTCCCCGCCGCCGAATGCACCGCCGCCGAAAGCGTCGTCACCCACACCCCCACCGGCCGCACCCTGCGCTACGGCGCGCTTGCCGCCGCCGCCGCCAGGCTTCCTGTCCCCGCCGAGATCACGGTCAAGAAGCCCTCGGAATGGAAGCTCATCGGCAAGGGCGTCAAACGACTCGACACGGTGCCGAAGCTCTCCGGCAAACAGGACTATGCGCTTGACCTTCAGCTGCCGGGGATGCTCAACGCCGCCATCGCCCAATGTCCCGTCTTCGGCGGCAAGCTCGTCTCCTTCGACGCCAAGGCTGTCGCCACCATGCCCGGCGTCCGCCACGTCCTCGCCATCGGCGACACCGCCGTCGCCGTCGTCGCCGACAAATTCTACCAGGCCAAGACGGCGCTCGCCAAACTCCCCGTCCTCTGGGACGAAGCGGGCAACGGCAAGGTCGACAGCGCCACCATCGCCGCCTTCCTGCGTTCCGGACTCGATGCGCCCCAGGCCGGCGTCGGCCTCAAGCAGGGCGACGCCGCCGCCGCCATCGCCGGCGCGGCGAAGAAGATCGAAGCCACCTATGGCACCCCCTTCCTCGCGCACGCGACGATGGAGCCGATGAACTGCACGGCGCTGTTAACCGGCGATGGCGTCGAGGTCTGGGCGCCGACGCAGAACGGCGAAGGGACGCTGGCTGCGGCCTCGGAGGCGGCGGGCGTGCCGCTGTCGAAGGTGAAGGTCAACAAGACGCTGCTCGGCGGCGGCTTCGGGCGGCGCGGCCAGCAGGACTACACGCGCTTCGCCGTGATGCTGGCGAAACAGATTCCCAATACGCCGGTGAAACTGATCTGGACGCGCGAGGAAGACACCCAGCACGACTTCTACCGCCCGATCACCCAGTGCAAACTCACCGGCGGCCTTGATGAAAAGGGCAACCTCGCCGGCCTGCACATGCGCCTCTCCGGCCAGTCGATCATGGCCTTCGCCTCGCCCTCGACCCTGCAGAACGGCGTCGACCCCCGGATGTTCCAGAGCGCCAGCGAGGAGGAGTTCGGCTATTTCGCCATCCCCAACCTGCTGATCGACCACGCCATGCGGAATACCCATGTGCCGGTTGGGCCGTGGCGGGGGGTCAACACCAACCAGAACGCGATCTACATCGAATGCTTCATCGATGAGCTCGCGCACGCCGCCGGGCGTGATCCGCTGGAATTCCGTCGGCATATCATGGCGAAGAACCCGAAGAACCTCGCCGTGCTCGAAGCGACCGCCGCCAAGGCCGGATGGGGGACGCCGTTGCCGAAAGGCATCTACCGCGGCATCTGCCAGAACCACGGCTATGGCAGCTACGTCGCCGCGGTTGCCGAAGTCTCGGTCTCCGACAAGGGAGACTTGAAAATCCACCGCATCGTCGCCGGCACCAACCCGGGCAACGCCGTCAACCCCGCGCAAATCGACGCCCAGATCGACGGCTCCTTCGCCTACGGCCTCTCCGCCCTGCTCTACAGCGAAATCACTATCGACAAGGGCCGCGTTGCCGAAGGGAATTTCGACACCTACCAGGTCGCCCGCATGGCCGACATGCCCAAGGTCGAAACCATCATCGTCCCCACCGGCGACTTCTGGGGCGGCGTCGGCGAACCCACCATCGCGGTGGCGGCGCCGGCCGTGCTCAACGCGATTTTCGCAGCCACCGGCAAGCGCATTCGCGAACTGCCGCTGAAGAACCAGGACCTGCGAAAAGCCTGAGACTTGCGAGCCGGGCGCGAGCGGATACACTCGCGCCCAACCGTCGCACATAAGATGCGGCGCTCGCAAAGGGGAACGCCATGACTCTGAAACGCCGCTCGCTGCTGGCCTCCGCCACCGGCCTCGCCACGCTGCCGCTCTCGCGGGCCCGCGCCCAGGCCGCGCCGATCAAGATCACCACGATCCGCACGCCGTCCTACGAATTCTACACCCAGAAGGCGACCACCCTGCTGCCTGGCGTCAAGGTCGAGCCGACGATCATGCAGATCGACAAGATGCTCGAACTCTTCGCCATCCAGCAGTCTTCCAAGTCCGACGGGTTCGACGTCGTCTGGACCTCCGACGCGGTCTACGCCGGCTACGCCAAGAAGGGCTGGCTCGAACCCCTCGATGACCTCTGGAACAAATACAAGGACGAATTCAACCTCGGCGACTTCCCCGCCAACGTCGTCGACGGCTTCCGTTTCGAGGGGAAACTCTACGCCATCCCCACCCTCACCAACACCGAGCTCCTCTTCTACCGCACCGACCTGCTCGCTGAGAAAAACATCGCCGTTCCCAAGACCTACGCCGACTATCGCGCCGCGGCCCAGGCGCTGCACACCCCGCGCCGCTCCGGCATCGCGCTGAAGTTCAAGCCCGTCGACGCGGCCATGAACTCGCTGCACTACTTCCTCAACGTCCACGGCGACGGCTGGTTCGACGCGAAATACCGCCCCACCTTCAACTCCCCCAAAGCCGTCGCCGCCATCGAAGCCATCCGCGATATCGGCAAATTCGCCGCCCCCGGCTTCACCGCACAGGCCAACGACGAAAACACCGTGCTCATGCAGCAGGACCTCGCCGCCATGCAGGTCATGTGGGTCTCACGCGCCGCGCAGATGAACAACCCCGAACGCTCCAAAGTCGTCGGCAAAGTCGGCTTCGCCACCGCCCCCTCCGGCGGCCAACGCATCGGCTATGACGGCTTCGCCATCGCCAAAAACTCCAAAGCCGACCGCGACACCATGTTCCGCCTGATGGCGGCGACAACCTCCGCCGCCGTCATGCGCGAAGGCTCGGCCGTCATCGTGCCCGCCCGCAATTCGCTGCTGACCGACCCGGAACTCGTTGCCAAATACTCCTTCTTCCCCACCGTCCAGGAAGGCCTGCGCACCGGCAAAGTGCTGCCCAACCTGCCGGAATTCGCCGAAACCGCTGAAATCACCACGCGGTATATGAACCAGGCAATCGTCGGACAACTGCCGGTGAAACAAGCCCTCGATACGGCGGCGAATGAAGTGGTCGATTTCCTGAAGAAGCGGGGATACGATATTTGAGAAGAAGGAAGGCTCCGCCGGCCGAGGGCCGAGAGGCCCTTGGAACCCATCAACTTAACGCGGCTGTGTCGTCCTTCTTCAGTTGATAACTGCCGTCTTGGCGCCGCAGGCAAGCGAACAGTGCGACCGTACCATGGCTGGTGCGGTCGCACTTTTCTTATGGGCTTCGCCACTGTCCACAGCGAAATCGTGGGATTGCGACTGGAGGTCATTTCAACAGCCGCGAGTGTTTGTGGGTTCCAAGGGCCTCTCGGCCCTTGGCCGGCGGAGCCTTTGCTTGCCTTACCCCTTCACTGCTCCAAACGTCAGGCCCCGGATCAAATGCCGTTGCACAAGGAGGGTAAAAATCACCGCTGGCAGCATGATGCCGATCGCGCCCGCGGCGGAGATGGACCAGTAGCTGATGTCTTCGCCGCCGTATTCGGAGATGGCGACGGGTAGGGTTTTGGTGTTTTTGCCTGTCAGGATCAGGGCGAAGAGGAATTCGTTATAGGCGAGCAGCATGGAGAACAGGGAGGTGACGGCGAGGCCGGGGCGGACGGCGGGGAGGACGGCGTGCCAGAAGGCTTGCCAGCGATTGCAGCCGTCGATCATGGCGGCTTCGTCGAGTTCGACGGGGACGTCGACGAAGAAGCTGCGCATGAGCCAGATGGTGAAGGGTTGGTTCACCGCGACCATGGCGAGGATCATCATGGTGTAGGTGTCGACCATGGAGAGGAAGCGGGCCATGACGAAGAAGGGCAGCGCGAGGAGGATTTGCGGCAGCATGCGGATAGCGAGCAGGCCGAAGAGCAGCTGGCCGGCGTGGCGGGAGCGGGTGCGAGCGAGGCCGTAGGCGGCGAGGGTTCCGATCGGGACGGAGATGAAGACGGTGCCGGCGGCGATGACCAGGCTGTTCCAGAGGAAGCCGAGGAAGCCGCGTTCGGTCCAGACTTCGAGGTGGAAGAGCAGTGTGGGTTCGAAGATGAGTTTCGGGGGGATGGAGAAGGCGTCGGCGGGTTGTTTGAGAGAGATGATGAGGCCCCAGAGGATGGGGATGAGGTTGACGATGGTGAAGGCGGCCAGCGCCGCGAGAAGCAGGGTCTGGTTGCGGAACGAGCGGGACATCAGAAGGCCTCCCGTCCGCGGCGTTGCATGAACCAGATGAGGCCGGCGACCATGACGGCGACGATGAGGAGGGTGAGCATGCCGAGGGCCGAGGCGCGGCCGATCTCCAGCATGCGGAAGCCGATCTGGTAGGTGTAGAGGGTGATGGTTTCGGTGGCGGTGCCTGGTCCGCCGTTGGTGAGTACGTAGACCAGGTCGAAGAAGCGGAAGGCGTCCATGGTGCGGATGGCGACGACGAAGAGGATGATGGGTTTCATCATCGGCAGGATGACGTAGCGCAGGCGCTGGCCCCAGTTGGCGCCGTCGATTTGCGCTGCTTCGAGGAGCGTGGTGTCGAAGCTTTGCAGGCCGGCGTAGAGCACCAGCATGAGGAAGGGCATGAACTTCCAGGTGTCCGCCATGACGACGGTGAAGCGGGCCCAGAAGGGGTCGCCGAGCCAGTCGGGCGGGAAGATGTCGAAGCTCACGAGCGTGGCGTCGAGCAGGCCCCAGCGGCCGACGAACAGCCATTTGAGGAAGATGCCGCCGACCACGGGGGTGACGACGTGGGGCAGGAAGTTGAGGATCGAGACCAGGCGGACGCCGCGGGTGAGGCCGTAGAGGGCCAGGGCCAGGGCCATGCCGATGATGAGCTGCAGCGCGACGGAGGCGCCGACGAGGCCGAGGGTGTTCAGCAGGTCGGCCCAAAAGCGTTCTTCGGTGAGCAGGCCGGTGTAGTTGTCCAGGCCGATGAACCGGGTAGCCCCGCCGCCGAGGCGGTAATCGGTGAAGCTGTAGTACAGCGCGGAGAGAAACGGATAGAGCAGAACCAGCGCCATGACGGCGACACTGGGCAACATGAACAACCACATAGGCTTTCCCCCGTTGGCGGGATTGTTCACGCTGGCGCGGCGAGCGTCAACGCGGGCATTGGCCGGACGCGCAACGGGGCGTTATCTAGGCGGCATGACACCCACCGACCGTCCGTTTCCAGGATACGCTGACCGATGAGCCGATCCGGGCGACGGATATTAGTGACCGGTGGGGCCGGGTTTCTCGGCGCGCATCTGTGTGAGAGGCTGCTCGCCGATGGCCATGAGGTGATTTCGCTCGACAACTACATGAGTGGCGATGCGGCCAACCATGCGGCGTTGCTGGCCTCGCCGCGGTTCAGCGCCATCCGCCATGACGTCACCGAACCGTTCGATGTCGTGGCCGACGAGATCTACAACCTCGCCTGCCCGGCCTCGCCGGTGCATTACCAGCGCGACCCCGTGGGAACGACGCGGACCAGCGTGCTGGGGGCGCTCAACGTGCTGGCGCTGGCCGAGCGCAGTGGGGCGAAGGTGCTGCAGGCCTCGACCTCGGAGGTCTATGGCGACCCGACGGTGCATCCGCAGGGCGAGGCCTATCTCGGCAACGTCAATCCGCTCGGCCCGCGTGCCTGCTACGACGAGGGGAAGCGCTGCGCGGAGACGCTGTTCGCCGATTTCCATCGCACGCGCGGGACCCGGATCAAGATCGTTCGCATTTTCAATACCTACGGCCCGCGGATGCATCCCGATGACGGCCGTGTGGTATCGAATTTCATCGTCCAGGCGCTACGCGGCGAGGACATCACGCTGTATGGCGAGGGCAGCCAGACGCGGGCGTTCTGCTACGTCGACGATCTCATCGAGGGCCTGGTGCGCATGATGGGGACCGATGACGGGGTGATCGGCCCGGTCAATCTGGGCAATCCCCACGAGATCACCATCCGCGCCCTGGCCGAGACGGTGATCCGGCTGACCGGGTCGCGCGCGCGGATCGTGTTCCGTCCGCTGCCGGCGGACGATCCGATGCAGCGCTGCCCGGATATAGGGCGGGCACGCGACGTGCTGGGCTGGGCGCCGACGGTCAGCCTGGAGGGTGGGATCGCGCGGACGATCGCGTGGTTCGAGGGTGTGCTTGCGCGGGGTTAGAGCGCGATTCACGCTTTCCGACCGATCGGCCTCAAGCGATCGCGCTCTAGATCGTGATTGGTTTAGGTCAAACCAATCACGATCTAGCAACCTAATTGAAGAAGAGCGCGATTCACGCTTTCCGACCGATCGGCCTCAAGCGATCGCGCTCTAGCTGAACCCGCCGCGGGCGCCGATCGGCCACAGGCATTCGACCCGGCCGTTGCGCACGCCGACATACCAGTCGAAGCGGTCGACGGTGGGGTCGCAGTGGCCGGGCACCAGGCGGACTTTTTCGCCGATCACCGGCGGCTTGGCGCCGTCGGCGATGACGATGCGGCCGTGTTCGTCGCTGGCGCCGGCGTAGGTGAGTTCCGGGCGCTGCCAGACGCCGGGCATGCCGCTGTCGATGGCCACCGCCTTGTGGCCGGCGTCGACGACGGCGATGCCGGTGCGGGGTTGGCTGAGGATGGTGGAGAGCACGAAGAGCGCGTGCTTGAACATCGCGACCGGCTTGCCGTCGGCGCCGAGGTTCTTGGCGTAGTCGACATCCATGAAGCAGTAGCTGCCGGCCTGGATCTCGTTATAGACACCCGAGGCGCTTTCGAGCTCGAAGGTGCCGGTGCCGGCGCCGCCGACGATGGCGCATGCGAGGCCCTGCTGGCGCAGCATGTCGACGGTGCGGCGGGTCGCGTCGATGGCGGCGCCGATGGCTTCCTGGCGTTCCGCGGGGGTGCGCAAATGCTGGGCGCGGCCCTGGTAGGATTGCAGGCCGCCGAAGCGCAGATGCGGGCTGGCAGCGATGAGTTGGGCAACGGCGACCGCATCGGAGCCGGCGGCGACGCCGGCGCGGTTCATGCCGACATCGATTTCGACCAGCACGGTGAGGATGACGCCGGCATCGCGGGCGGCGGCCTCGATGGCCTTCACATGCTCGGCGCAGTCGGCGCACAGCGCGATGGTGCAGATGCGGGCCAGGGCGGCGACGCGGGCGAGCTTGTCGGCGCCGACGACCTCGTTGCTGATGAGGATGTTCTGCACGCCGCCCCAGGCGAGCACCTCGGCCTCGGCGACCTTCTGCACGCATTGGCCGACAGCGCCGCTGGCGATCTGGCGGTGGGCGACGACGGAGGATTTGTGGGTCTTGGCGTGGGCGCGGAGCTTGGCCCCGGTGCCGGCGAGGTATTTCGCCATGGTGGCGAGGTTGTATTCGAAGGCATCGAGGTCGATCAGGAGGGCGGGGGTGTCGACCTCGTCCTCGCGCTGGCCGGCGCGTGCGGGGGGGGATTGCAGCATGTCTGGGGCTCCTTCACGGCCAGGGACGCGCCGTGACAGCCGGCGCAATCCACGCGAAGGCGACAGTCTCGCGCCCACCCGCGCGAACCGCAACCCGGCGCAGGAGGTAGCGGTCGCCCTCGTAGGCGGTGAGGCGGCGGAGCGCCGCGGCATCGACGTCGATCAGGGCGCCGGCAACGCGGGCGCGGAAGGCGCGGCGCAACGTCGGATAGGGCGTGCCGCGAAGGCTGACGCGGCGCCAGCCGGGCAGGGTCGCGGGGTGCAGGGGCAGGCCCCGCCCGACCAGGCACGCGAGGCGCGCGGGGTCGAGTAGGGTGCCGTAGACGAACAGGCGCATCAGGCGAAGGCGTAGGCGTCCATGCGAAGCGCGCCGTAGGTGACGCTCTTGTGGATGCGTGCGGGCTTGGCCGCCTCGCCGCCGGCGCCCATGGCGACGAAGAGCGGGAGCAGATGCTCCTCGGTCGGGTGGTGCTCGACGGCGTAGGGCGCCTTGGTGCGGTAGGTCAGCAGGTCGCAGCGGCGGCCTTCGACGAGGGCGGTGTCCATCCAGTCGGAGAAGGCGGCGACGTCGGGCGGTTCGGGGGCATCGATGGCGCCGCGGGCGAGGCGGCGGAGGTTATGCGTCCAGCTGCCGGAGCCGATGATCAGCACGCCCTCGTCGCGCAGCGGGGCGAGGGCCTGGCCGAGCTGGTAGTGGTGGGCGGGGCCGAGATGGCTCTGCACCGAGACCTGCAGCACGGGGATGTCGGCGTCGGGATAGGCGAGGAACAGTGGCACCCAGGCGCCGTGGTCGAGGCCGCGGGTGTGGTCGACGGCGCTTTGCAGGCCGGCGGCGCAGAGAAGATCGCTGATGTGCTCGGCGAGCTTCGGATCGCCGGGCGGATTGTAGGTCAGCTCATAGAGGGCGCGCGGAAAGCCGCCGAAATCGTAGATCGTCTCGTTGCGGGCGACCGCGTTGACGGCCGGCGCGCGGGTTTCCCAGTGGGCGGATGCCACCAGGATCGCCTTGGGCCGCGGCAGGCTGTGACCGAACCCGCGCAGGAAATCCCGCGCGGGCGCTTCGGTCAGGGCCAACATCGGCGAGCCGTGGCTGATGAACAGGCTCGGCAGCATGACCATTCCCCTCGTTATGCCGCGACAGTTTGCGTCGGGCGGAAGCGGAGCGCAAAGGCGCCCTCGCCCATCAGGGCCTGGGCGACCAGCGCGACCGCCCAGAAGGCCGGATATTCCCAGCCGCCGCCGGCGTTGCTGAAGACGAAGCCGTTGGCGCCGTGCACGGTGACGATGGTACCGATCATCAGCACCGCGAGGGCCAGCGAGGTGATGCGGGTGTAGAGCCCGGCGATGAGGGCGAAGCCGCCGCCGACTTCGAGCAGGATGGTCAGGTAGGCGAGCACGGCGGGCAGGCCGAGGCTGGCGAAGTAGCCCGCGGTGCCGGCGGGGGTGAATATGAATAGCTTGATCGCCCCGTGGACGAGAACCAGGCCGCCCATGGCGATGCGGAGCAGGGCAATCCCGTAGTCGCGCGAATTATCCATTGTGTGTCTCCTGAGTGCCGGACCATCCGGCGATGGCGAAGAGATAGAACGTTCATTTTCGCAGTGCACTCTGGTATGATTGCAACATCGTCGTGCGAAATTGCACAGGAGACCGTGATGCTCGACTGGGACGACCTGCACTCCTTCCTTGCCGTTGCCCGCCATGGGTCGCTTTCGGCCGCGGCACGGTCGCTCGGCGTGCAGCAGACGACGATGGGGCGGCGGCTGGCGGCGCTGGAGGAACGCGCGGGGGCGCGGCTGCTGCAAAAGACGCCGCGGGGCTACACGCTGACCCCCGCGGGCGAGGCGATCCTCGGCAATGTCGAGCGGATCGAGAGCGAGACGCTGGCGATCGAGCGCTCGATCACCGGGCGGGACGTGCGGCTTGAGGGCACCGTGCGGGTCACGATGGTGGAGACGATCGCGGTCGAGATCGTGCTGCCGGCCTTGCCCGCGTTCCGGGCGCGGCATCCGGGCATCGTGATCGATATCGCGGCCGAGACGCGAAGCCTGAGTCTGACGATGCGGGAGGCGGACGTGGCGCTGCGGGTGGCGCGGCTCGACCAGCAGGATCTGGCGGTGCGCAAGGTCGGCGAGATCGCCTATGCGCCCTACGCCTCGCCGGCGTATCTCGCGGCGCGCGGAATGCCGGATTTCGCCGCCGGCGCCCCGGGGCACGACCTGGTGCTCAACCAGCCGGAGTTCATGGCGCTGGCGGAAATGGCCTGGTTCGCGGGGTTCACGGGGGCGGCACGCCCGGTGCTGCGGACCAACAGCCGGTATGGTCAGCGGCAGGCGGCGCTGCAGGGAATCGGGATCGCCTGCCTGGGCTGCTACCTCGCCGATTCGCAGCCGCTGGTGCGGCTCGACGCGCCGACGCCGCCGGCGCATCGCGAGCTGTGGCTGGCGGTCCACAACGATATCCGCCACACGCCGCGCATTCGCGCCGTCACCGATTTTCTCGCCGCGACGCTCCGCGAGGCAGGTCAACGGCTTAACCCCGGGGCGTAGTCACTTATCCACAGCGAACCACAAGATATGGTATTTCCACGACATTAAATCCGGCATATGTTGCGCGTCGCTCGATTCGTGAGGACGCCATGGACGGATTTCTAGCCCCTTCGCCTGCTCGCTCGACCGCCGAGCGGTCGCCGCCCGGGGCGGCTTTCGGAGATTCGCCGCTGGCGCCGCGTCCGCTCGATGCCGGCATGGGCCTCGCCGTCGCCCGCCGCACCGTGTTCCGCCCCGAGGACTCCGAGGATTTCGGCCGAGTCGCCGACCGAGTCGCGGCCGGCAACATGGCCCTGCTTGGCCCCGATCTCACTCCCGCCCAGCTGACCGAGCGGGCCCGCCTGCGCAACGCGATTGCCACCGGCGCGCTGATCACGTCGGGCCGGCATCTGCAGCACGGCGATTCCGGTCAGCCGACGCGCAACATGGAGGTGTTCACCAACTGCGCGACGGCGATCGCCTCCTTCGCCAAGTTCTATCTGCTGCTGAACGGCTCCGGCGTCGGCCGCGCCTATGACGATGCGCTGATGGCGACCGATTGGGCGCAGGCGCCCACCCTCAAGCTGCATCTCTCGCCGTTCCATCCCGACTACCCCCACGCCGCCCCGGCACTGACGCAGTTCGGCATCGACATGGGCCTGCTGCCCTGGGGCACCGATCCCGCCACCGCCGACATCACGCCGGTGCGCGCCTTCCTGTTCGATGCGCTGGTGGCTGATCCCGCCGAGGCACCGGAAGGTGCGGTGATCCACAAGATCGAGGACAGCCGCGAGGGATGGGCCAAGGCGGTCGAGATCCTTGAGTCGATGACCTTCCGCAAGGAGCGCGATCGCACGCTGGTGCTGGATCTCTCCGACATCCGCCGCGCCGGCGCGCCGATCCGCGGCATGCAGGGGCGGCCGGCCTCGGGCCCGATCTCGCTGCTGCGCGCCTTTCTCAACATCCGCAAGCACGTCATCGAGCCGGCGCGGGCTGGCAATGTCGCACCCTGGGAACAGGCGCTGATGGTCGATCATCACCTCTCCGTCGAGGTCCAGGTCGGCGGCGCGCGACGTGCGGCGCGCATGGCCACCAAGTCGTGGCGCGACCCGGGCATCCTGCGCTTCATCCGCAGCAAGTCCGAGGGCGGGCTGTGGACGGCGAACCACTCCGTCATGGTCGACGCCGATTTCTGGGCCCGTGTGCGCGAGGCCGAGGCGAACCCCGAGGTGGGCGACACCGTTACTCGCCATGCCCATGCCGTATTCGACGAAGCCGTCCGCTGCGCCTTCATCAATGGCGAGCCGGGTTTCATCAACGGCGACAAGCTGGAGGACCACCGCACCGGGGCGGCCTGGAACAAGCCCGTGCATGAGGACGGCCGCGATTTCCGTTCGCAGCGCTACCGTGTCGACGCCGCCGCGCCGCTGCTCGCCGAACTCTCGCGCCGCGCTGCCGCATCGCGCTTTCCGATGACCACCAATCCCTGTGGCGAAATCACGCTGCATGTCACCGGCGGCTACTGCGTGATCGCCGATTTCGCCCCGCTGCTCGCCTGCCCCGTGCCCTTCGACACCATCGTGCCCGGCGACGTGCCGGCCGAAGTGGCGAAATCGTGGGACGATCGCATCGAGGACAGCGTGCGCCTTGGTGTGCGGTTCCTGATCCGCGCCAACACCATGGACGCGCTCTACGGCGAGGAAGTCCGCCGCACCAACCGCATCGGCATCGGCCCGACCGGCCTGCATGAATATGCCTGGATGCGCTTCGGTCTCGATTTCGAATCCATGCTGGAAGACGGGCCGATCAGTCGTGAATTCTGGCGCACGATCGATCGGTTTTCCGACGCGGCGAAGGATGAGGCCCTCGCCTATTCCGCCGAGCGGGGCCTGGCCAAGCCGACGACGGTGACGACGGTCAAGCCGGCGGGCACCACCTCCAAGCTGTTTGGCCTCACCGAAGGCGCCCATCTGCCGGCGCGGCGGCACTATATCCGCTGGGTGCAGTTCAAGGGCACGCGCGACGAGGCCACCGGGGGCTACGACGTGAACGCCGATCCGCTGCTGGCGCGCTACGCCGCCCGCAACTATCCGATGCGTTCGCTGCAAACCTTCCCCGGCATGACCGTGGTCGGCTTCCCCACCGTCCCCCTGCTGCTCCGCCTCGGCCTCGGTGACATGACCGTCACCGCAACCGAAGCCTCGCCGGCGCTACAATACCGCTGGCTGCGTCTGCTAGAGGAACATTGGATCGGCGCCGAACGCGGCAACCAGGTCAGCTACACGCTGAAGATCTTCACCGACCGCCACGACCTCTCGGCCTTCCGCAAGCTCGTCCTCGAACAGCAACCGGAAATCCGCGCCTGCGCGGTGCTGCCGAGCCGGCCAGATCATGAGTTGGGCTATGAATACCTGCCGGAAGAAGACGTCACCGCGGACCGCTTCGCCGAAATCGTCGCCGGCATCGACGACGCCGACATGCACGAGGCCGTCGACATGGTCCACCTCCAATGCGCGAGCGGGGTCTGCCCGATCTAGAGCGCGATCGCTTGAGGCCGCTCGGTCGGAAAGCGTGAATCGCGCTCTTCTTCAATAGCTTGCTAGATCATGATTGGTTTGACCTAAACCAATCATGGTCTAGCGCGCGATCGCTTGAGGCCGATGGGTCAGAACGCGTGAATCGCGGGCTTCTTCAAACGGTTGCTAGATCGCGTCTGGTTCAGGCTGAACCAAACGCGATCTAAACGCGGGGAGGCCAGGGCAGCGCCCTGGCCTTCGCTGCCGCCGGCTCAGTACATGTGCTGGCCGCCATTGATGGACAGCGTCGAGCCGGTGATGAAGTCGGCGTTATCCGCGGTGAGGAAGGTGACGCCGCGGGCGATGTCGTCGGCATGCCCGAGGCGGCCCATGGGAATGCGGGCGATGATCTTTTCCAGCACGTCGGCCGGCACGGCGCGGACCATTTCGGTGTCGACGTAGCCAGGGGCGATGGCGTTCACGGTGATGCCGAAGCGGGCGCCTTCCTGGGCGAGCGCCTTGGTAAAGCCGTGGATGCCGGATTTGGCGGCCGCGTAGTTGACCTGGCCGTACTGCCCGGCCTGGCCGTTGATCGAGCCGATATTGACGATGCGGCCGAACTTAGCCGAGCGCATGTCGTCCCACAGCAGTTTGCACAGGTTGAAACAGGAGCCGAGGTTGGTATCGATCACCGAATCCCACATGTCGCGCGACAGGCGGGACATGGTGGAATCGCGGGTGATGCCGGCGTTGTTGACGAGGATCTCGATCTTGCCGACTTCGGCATGGATCTTGTCGACCGCGGCCTTGCAGGCCTCGAAGTCGCCGACGTCGAATTTGATCACCTTGATGCCGGTTTCGGCGGCGAAGGCCTGTGCGGCGGCGTCGTTGGCCGCGTAGTTGGCGACGACCGTGCGGCCGGCGTCCTTCAGTTCGCGGCTGATTTCGGCACCAATGCCGCGTGTTCCGCCGGTGACGAGCGCTACCCTGGGCATCATTTTAACTCCCTGAAGCCGTGAGCGCGCCCGTCCCCCCGATGCCAGACGGGAGCGCCGATGTTTCTTAAGGCCCTTTCCTTCGACACCATGCGTTGATGTGAATCAAGCTTGGTGTGGCTAAAACACCTTTCCAGGGTTCAGAATCCCGGCCGGATCGAGGGCGGCCTTCACCCGGCGCATGATGTCGATCTCCTCGGGCGTACGGGAATAGCCGAGATATTTCTTCTTCAGCAGGCCGATGCCGTGCTCGGCCGAGACCGAGCCGCCGAAGTCGCGCACGCCGCCATAGACGATGGCGTCGGCGTCCGCCTTGGTCATGCCGCCGGGTTCGAGGCGGACGAGGATGTGCAGGTTGGAATCCGCGATATGGCCGAACCACAGGGTGCGCACGCCGGGGACATGGGCCTCGAGCGCGGTCTTGCAGGTGTCGACAAACTCCTGCATCCGCCCGATCGGCAGCGAGACGTCGAAGCCGGCATGCGGGCTGAAGCTGCGGGAGAACTGGACGACGGAATCGCGCAGCGCCCAGAAGTCGCGGCTTTCGCGGTGGGATTGCGAGACCACGGCGTCGGTCACCACGCCGTCTTCGAGGGCCGCCTCGATCAGCGCGTGGAAGGCGGCGTCATCCTGGGCCTGGTCGGCGCCCATGCTGTCGAGCAGGACGTAGACCGGGGAGCCCGGGGGCAGCGGCGGGCGGACGCCGTGGTCGGTGGTGGCCAGGGTGTAGAACTCGGGCCACATGACCTCGAACGCGGAGAGGTTGCCGCCGATGCGGGCGCGGGCGCGGCGGAGGAATTCCAGCACCGCCTCGTAGCTCGGCAGCGCGACGAACCCGGTCGACAGGCTGAGCGGCTTCGGGAACAGCCGCAGCACGAGCCGCGTCACCACCCCCAGCGTGCCCTCGGCGCCGATGAACAGCTGCTTGAGGTCGTAGGCGGCGTTGTTCTTCTGCATCTTGTTGAGGCTGGTCATCACCGTCCCGTCGGCCAGCACCACCTCCATGCCCAGCACCAGCTCGCGCGCCATGCCGTAGCGCAGCACCCGGTTCCCCCCGGCATTGGTGGAGATATTGCCACCGATGGCGCAGGAGCCGCGGCTGCCGATGTCGAGCGGAAACAGGAACCCCGCCGCATCCGCCGCCTCCTGCACGCTCTGCAATGGCGCGCCGGCCTGCACCGTGATGGTCGCCGCCGCCGGGTCGACCTCCTCGATCGCCCGCATGCGCGAGAGTGAGAGGGCGACCCCGCCGGCCACCGGCGTCGCCCCACCGACCAGCCCGGTCAGACCGCCCTGCGGCACCACCGGCACCCCATGCGCCGAGCACGCCCGCAGCACGGCAGCGACCTCCGCCGTCGAGCGCGGCAGGGCGATCCCCAGCGGCAACTCGCCCGGCCGGACGGCGACGCTGTAGTCGGTGAAAAAGGCCGCATCCATCTCGGCGCCCGCGAGCAGGCCGCCGCCGAGAACGGCGCGGAGGTCATCGAGCAGGGTCGCTTGGGCGTTCATTGGGGCGGCTCCACGAAAATCCGCTGCGAAGCTGGCCCAGCCTCATGGCCCGCGCAACCGCCACCGTTGCGGCGCACTGGCGCGGCGGATAGTTTCCCACCACGCCAGCGCGGGGACCAACGTGATCACGATCATCTATACGATCCTGAACGAGGTGCTGAACCTCTATAAATGGGCGGTCATCATCGCCGCCCTCTTCAGCATGCTCGTCTCCTTCGGCGTGCTCGACACGCGCAACCGCCTAGTCTGGACCATCGGCGATTTCCTCTATCGCGTCACCGAGCCCGCCCTCGGCCGCATCCGGCGCGTCATGCCTCAGTTCGGCGGGATCGACCTCAGCCCGCTGGTGCTCATCTTCGCCGTCTGGGTCGCCCAGGAACTGCTGCGGCGCATCTACTTCGCCGTCGCCTACGGCCAGATCGGTGGCCTGATTCTGTGACCTTCTGGCGCGTCATGCCCGAGGGTGTGCCCCCGGGAGTGACCGTCGCGGTGAAAGTGCAGCCCAAATCCCGCCGCCCCGGCGTCCAGGGCCGCGTGCCCGCCATCGACGGCGAACGTCTGCGCATCGGCGTCACCGAAGCCGCCGAAGACGGCCGCGCCAACAAGGCCGCCTGCGCTACCCTCGCCGCCGCCCTCGGCATTGCCGCCTCCCACGTCTCCGTCGCCCAGGGCGCCACCAGCCGGGAAAAGACCCTGCGCGTCACCGGCGACCCCGAAGCCCTCGTTTCAGGATTGTCCGCCCTATGACCGCCCAAATCATCGATGGCAAAGCCGTCGCCGCCCGCCTGCGCGCCACCGTCGCGGCCTCCGTCGCGGCCCTGCCCTACCAGCCCGGCCTCACCGTCGTCCTCGTCGGCGAGGACCCCGCCAGCACCGTCTACGTCCGCAGCAAGGACAAGGCCGCCCGCGAGGCAGGCATCGCCGCCACCACCATCCGCCTACCCGCCACCACCAACGAAGCCGAGCTCCTCGCCGTCATCGCCCGCCTCAACGCCGACCCCACTGTCGACGGCATCCTTGTCCAGCTCCCCCTCCCCGCCCCCCTCCGCGCCCAACCCATCATCGACGCCATCGACCCCGCCAAGGACGTTGATGGCCTGCACCCCGTCAACGCCGGCCGCCTCGTCAACGGACTGCCCGGCCTCGTCGCCTGCACGCCCCTCGGCGCCATGAAACTCCTCGCCGAAGCCGGCACCACAATCCGCGGCGCCCGCGCCGTCGTGCTCGGCCGCTCCGTCCTCGTCGGCCGCCCCGTCGCCGCCCTGCTGACCAACGCCGACGCCACCGTCACCATCGCCCACTCCCGCACCCGCGACCTCGCAGCCGAATGCCGCCGCGCCGACATCCTCGTCGCCGCCGTCGGCCGCCCCCAAATGGTCCGCTGCGACTGGATCGCACCCGGCGCCGTGGTGATCGACGTCGGCATCAACCGCCTCCCCGACGGCAGCCTGGTCGGCGACGTCGCGACCGCTGAGGCGATGACCGTCGCCAGCGCGATCACGCCGGTGCCCGGCGGCGTCGGACCGATGACGATCGCCTGCCTGCTGGAGAATACGGTGACGGCGGCTAAGGCAAGGCGGAAGTAAGCGAAAGGCTCCGCCGGCTCAGGGCCACGGGCCCTGAGAACCCATCAACTTAACGCGGCTGGAGGATCGTTCTTAAGCTGCTAACGCCTTTCTTGGCGCCGCAGGCAATCAAACTGTGCGACCGCACGGGCGTCTGTTGGTCGCGATGATTTATGGGCTTCGCCACTCTCCGCGGCGAGATCTTGGGTTCGCGACCGAAGACCGTTGATCCAACTGAGAGAGTCAAAGGGATCCAAGGGATCGAGCGGACCGTGGCCGAAGGCCGCGGAAGCCGCTCGATGCCCTAGGCCGCCGGAGGCACTTCCTTAACCAATCCCCTTCAGAAGTCGATGCAGCGTCCCTTGCTCTCCCAATCGCCGTATCGCGTCGGTTCCGGTCCTTTGGGGCCGCCGTGTTCCGGCGGTAGTTTCGCCGGCTTGGCCACGGAGGCCGCGGGTTGAGTGTCGTTTTTTTCGCTGGGGGGTGTTGCGCTCGCGCGCTTGGCATCTAACTGGCTCATGGATTGAAAATGGCATATCAGCCCGCCATCGCAAGCGCTTTTCCTGCGCGCGTGTTTTTCCCGATAAGGACAGGATGAGACTGCCCCGCCTCACCGGCTTTCGGCCTCGTGTCGCCCGCCCGCGCCGGATGGGGATGCGCAGCGCGGCCTTGGCCGGGCTTCTGCTGGGCATGTTGGCCGGTCCCGGTGTGGCCGAAGTGCCGCGACCGCAGCGCAGCCTGCCGGCGCCGCGCGAGTTGACGATCGTCAACCAGAGCCGCCGCCCCGTGTTCCAGCTTCATATTTCGTCCACCGAGGCCGACCAGTGGGGCGACGACCGCCTGGGCGAGGCCACGATCCCGCCGGGTGGTTCTTTCCGTGTTCGGCTCGGCCGCACCCGGGAATGCCAGTTTGACGTCCAGGTAATCTACGACGACCTCAGTCACGAGGAGCAGCGCGGCCTCGATATCTGCCGCAACCGTCGTGTCGCCTTCGACGGCAAGGCGGCCATCGCTCCGATCGATCCCTTCGCCACCGACCACGAAATCACGATCGAGAACGAGGCGCCTCTGCCGATCCGTCAGGTTTTTGTGTCGTCCGGTGCCGCCGACCAATGGGGCGAGGACCTTGCGCCCGCTGGCGGCATCATGCCGCAGTCGGAGGGTCGGCTGCGCTATCACGGCGCCTGCACCGCCGATCTGCGCGTGGTGTTCGACAATCGTGCCGCCGAGGAGCGCCGCGGGGTCGATATCTGCGCCCGGCCGCGACTGGCGGTGCGCCCCGGCTGGACCACGGCGGAGGAGCCGCCGGGGGCGCTGCCGGTGCAGGTGGGCGAGATCACGTTAATGAACAGGACCGGCCAGGCCATCACGGAGCTGTTTCTGTCGCCCGACAACCCGGCCTCCGGCCCACCGGACGGCGATGTGCTCGGCAACGCGGTGCTGCCGCCCGGGGGGCAATTGACCGTCGCCTTCGATCGCGGCCGCGCCTGTCGATTCAACGCCCGCATCCGTCATGGCGGCGACCGCGAGGATCAGCATCAGGACGGGATCGATCTTTGTCGGTCCCCGCTGGTTTCGCTGGGCCCTTGACCGGACCTTAACTAAAACGCCAGGAAGTTCGAAATCCTTGACCGATATCGTTGATATCACATAATATCTGACCATGCGCCAGATCGTAAACCAGCCCTATCCCGGTCGGCGTATTCGTTACGTGCCGCAGCGCAAGCGGTGGTGGCGCAAGTTCTTGTCGCCATGGTGGCTGTTGCTCGGCGCCCCGCTGCTGCTGATTCCCGTGCTGCTGATGGTTTTCGAGGGCGACGGTGCGCAGTCGCCCGTGGAACTCGCGATCGCCGCACTGCCGATCGCGGGCGATGCCAGCGATGGCGGCAACGATACCACGAATGCCCGTATCGCCCCACTTGGTTCCACCGCGCGGCTGCCGCCGAGCACCTCGCTCTCGCTCTACAACAACTCCGCGCGGGCCGAGGCTGCGCGCATGTCGCAGCGTGACGCCGCGGCCAATTCCGGGCGCGATGCCGGGACCGATTTCGACGAAATCGAATACAAGCTGATGCACCCCAAGCTCGGCGGCAAAGAGGACTTCCTCGTCGGCGACTTCAAGAACCTGTTTACCATGCCGACCGCGGCCAATTTGAGCTGGGTGCTCTTCCACGAGTTCTGCACCGCCAAGCCGGACGATCCCTATTTCGGCGTCGGCACTGACAAGCTGCCGATCGATCCAATCATCGTGAAGGCGCTGCTCGATTTCGTGCCCTCCAACGACCAAGTATCCTACTGCCCGCGGCTCGGCCGCTAGATCGTGATCGGTTTAGGTCAGACCAATCACGATCTCGCAACCTATTGAAGACGAGCGCGATTCACGCTTTCTGACCGATCGGCCTCAAGCAATCGCGCTCTAATGCAACATCCGACCGTATGGACTCATCTGGTCGAATAGGGTTGCTCGATAAAACGAAGAGCGAGAGCAGCGGGCGATCAGCCGTCAGTTCGGCTGCTGCTCGAGGTTCCGGACTCATTTGATCCAGAAGGTAACCCGTTGATCGTGGAAGAGTCACGATCAACGGGTTCTGGTATTAGGAGCTTGAATAATAACACCAGCGGTCAATGCAATGGGTACACAACCTAGGGCCGAGCGGCTGGATCGAGGGCCAGGCGGCCGGTCTCCAGGTAGGACTTGAGGTTCGATAGGATGCGCGGCCAGCCTCCCGAGACGGCACCGATCAGTTTCGACTCCGGCTGGTCGATGCTGTGAGTGATCGTCAGCTTGACCGCCCCGGCGATGGGCTCGAGTGTGATCACGCAGCGCCCGTAGCCCTCGGCCTTCAGTTCGTCGCGGAATTCGTTGCGCCATTTGATCACGAGGCGGTGCGGCGGATCGCATTCCAGGATTTCGCCGGAATCAGCCACGCGTCCGTCGGCAAAGATGAGCTGCCATGCCGCACCCGCTTTCCACTCGGCCGCCTGGTGCATGCCGAACCAGTAGTGCCGCATCGTCTCGGCATCGGTGAGCGCCTGCCACAGACGCTCCGGCGTGGTGCGGATGAAAGTGACATAGACGAAGGTGCTGGTGGCATCAGGCATCGTTCTCTCCTTCGAGTTTGCGCTTGAGGTGCGCGAGGGCAGCGAGGCGCGGCCGATTGAACTTGCCGATCCAGCGTTCCGCGATGTCGTTGATCGGCACCGGATTGATGAAGTGAAGCTTCTCGCGCCCCAGCCGCTGGGTGGCGATGAGGTTGGCGTCCTCGAGAATGGCGAGATGCTTCGTCACCGCCTGACGGGTCATGGCAAGGCCGGCGCACAGCTCGCCGAGCGTCTGACCGTTGCGTGCATGCAACCGGTCCAGCAGCGCGCGGCGGCTGGCGTCGGCGAGTGCACGGAAAACAGCGTCGTCGCTCATTGCCCCATTAGGCAACTAAAAGGTTGCCTGTAAAGCCAAAAGAAACGTCATCCCCCAGGAGGTGCGCCGCGGCTTCGTCTCAGTTGCCGGCGACGCGCGCCAGTATGGGAGCGGCTACCGGGGCAGGAGCCCGCCCGGCACTCAGTTCATAAACGCCACGCTCGCCGGGCGCCGGCGCGAACCGATCGGTGATGCCGAGCACGGTCTCCGCACCACCGAGATAGAGCAGCCCATCGGTCGGCATCTGCTTGGCCACCGCCTCCAGTACGCGGGTCTTGGTCGGCTGGTCGAAGTAGATCAGCACGTTGCGGCAGAACACGATATCGAACTGGCCGAGACCGCGGAGATCGGCAAGAAGATTCCATTCTCGGAACGTCACCATCGCGCGCAGCGCCTCATTGATCCGCCAGTTGGCGCCGTCCTTCTTGAAGTAGCGCACCAAATGCGTCATCGGCAGGCCGCGCTGTACTTCGAACTGAGTATAGACGCCTTCCTGGGCGCGGGTGAGCTGCTCACGGCTGATGTCGGTGCCAACGATTTCGATCGTGCGATTACCCAGCTGCGCCTTGCATTCGGTCAGGATCATCGCCAGCGAATAGGCCTCCTGCCCGGAGCTCGAGGCGGCAGACCAAATCCTGATGCGCCCGCCTTGCGGCCGGCTCGCGAGCAGGCGCGGCAGCGCATGCGTGCGAAAATGCGTGAACGGCTTGTCGTCGCGGAAGAAGAAACTCTCGTTAGTGGTCATCGCCTCGATGACCTCCCGCTCGATCGTCGGAGCACGGCCGCCGCCGATGCGCTCGGCCAACGCATCGAGGTCTTTCAGGTTCTCCTGCTTGAGGATGCGCGCCAGGCGGGCCTCCAGCAGGTAAACCTTGTCGGGGCCGATAACCAGGCCGGACCCGGCGCGCAGAGTTGCGGCGAGCGTATCGAAGCTCTGCGGTTTCATAAGCGGACTACCTTAAGAATGTCGAGAATACGCCCCGCGATATCCGGCAGGGGAAGCACGTGGGAGCAGAGACCGGCCTGCGCAATCGCACCAGGCATGCCCCAGACGACCGACGTTTCCTCGTCCTGCGCGATCGCCTGGCCGCCGGCTTCGACGAGGGCGCGGGTCGAGTCGCGACCGTCATGCCCCATACCCGTGAGCATGACCATCAGAACGCGCCCCGCGCTGGCCGCCGTGGCACTGCGCAGCATTGGATCGACCGATGGCCGACAATAGTTCTCCGCCGGCGCATCGCTGAGCCGGGCCCGAAACCCCTGCCCATCGGGCTCGACGAGAAGGTGGAAGTTGCCGGGTGCCAGCGCGATGTGCCCGGGCAATAGACGCTCGCCGTCGCGGGCTTCGGCGCAGGGCATGGCGCCGAGGCGGGTGAGATGTTCGGCCAGGATCGGCGTAAACGTCGCCGGCATGTGCTGCGTCAGCACGACGGGAATCGGAATATTCTTGCCGAGGCCCTGCACAACAGTGAACAGCGCCTGCGGACCGCCGGTGGAACTGCCGATGGCGAGAAGACGCGGCGTAGGCCGAACGGTGGGCGGCACACGCAGCGCGTGCGTGGGACGAGTCGCAGTGGCTGATGCCGGCCGGCGCCGTTGACGGGCGAGCCCCTTCACCTTGGCAAGCAGCTCGGTGCGGAAACTGTCATCCGTGATGGCCGACGTCGCGGGCTTCGGCACATAGTCCGCGGCACCAAGGCGCAGCGCGCGCAGCGCGATGTCAGCGCCTCGCGTGGTCAGCGTGCTCGCCATGATGACACGCACCCCCGGATCCGCCTTCAGCAGTAACGGCAGGGCCGTGATGCCGTCCATGACCGGCATCTCGATATCGAGCACGACCACATCAATGGTGCCGGGCGCCCGCTTCAGTTCCGCCAGCGCCGCCTGCCCGTCGGGGACCCGTGCGACGACCTGAACCTGCGGATCCGTCTCAAGCATCCGTTTGAGTGCGGAGCGAATGACGATCGAGTCATCGCAGATCATGACCCGCGCCACGGTCGCGTCAGTCTGCTCGCGCAGGGCTCCGTGGGCGAGCGGCGCGTTCACAGCAGGCCGACCTGCGTGAACTTGCCGACCAGAATGTCTTCATCGAACGGCTTCATGATGAATTCCTGCGCGCCGTGCTCGATGGCCTGCTCGATGAACGAGATATCGTTCTCCGTCGTGCAGAACAGCACCGGCGGCTCGTCGGGGCCGAACTGGCTCCGCAGCGCCTTGAGAAATTCGATTCCATTCATCACCGGCATATTCCAGTCGAGCAGAACGCAGCCGGGCATATTCCGCTGGCAGGATTCAAGCGCGACTTTGCCGTCTTCGGCCTCCTCGACAGTAAAGCCATGCGTTTCGAGAATGCGGCGCGCCACCTTGCGGACGACACGGCTGTCGTCGACGACCAGGCAGACACGAGAGGGATCAGGAGACGCCATGGCTTAACCTTCCGGGGAGAGGGCGAGAATCCGCCCGATGTCGAGAACCACCATCAGGCGGCCGTTGAGCCGGTAGATTCCGGCACAGAACTCGGCCCAGGATGGCGGCAGGGTAGGGGGATTGCGTTCGAAACTGCTGGCCGGCGGCGTCATGACTTCGCTGACCTGGTCGACCAGCAGCGCATAGAGATCGCCGCCCTGTTCGGTGACGACCGACATCCGCGGCGTGCCGGCCGGGGCCGGGGGAACGCCGAGCCGGCGGCGCAGATCGATGGCGGTGACGATCCGCCCACGCAGATTGAGACTGCCGGCGATTTCCGGCGGTGCCAGCGGAATGCGCGTGATCGGCTGCTCCCCCAGAATGTCGCGCACGCTCAACACCGGCACGCCGCACAACTGGTCAGCGATGGTGAGAGTGACGAGAGACTGGGCGTTGCCCGCATCGACGCGCGGCGCAGCGGGTTGCGGGCGTTGCTCAAGCGTGGTCGTGCTCATGATGTGCTCCGATCAGACGGCGAGGCTGGTGTCAGTGGGGGCGGCCAGGCACTGCCGCAGGCTCGTCAGCAGGGCATCGCGCTCGAACTTGCGTACGTAATCGGTGAACCCTGCATCACGCCCCGCCTCGATCTGCGCGGGCTTCGACAGGCCGGTCAGCGCAATCACCGGCAGGTTCGCCCAGGGCCCCTGAGCGCGGACCCGGCTGACAAAGGCCAATCCGTCCATGTCCGGCATCTCGATGTCCGACAAGATCGCATCGAACATCACGCCATGCTGCGCGAAAGCCAGTGCCTCAGCGGCCGAGCTAACCGCCGTAACGTTGTAGCCGGCGGCCGAGAGGGCCGGAGCAAGCATCTGGCGGAAGAAGGCGCTATCGTCGACGACAAGCACGCGCGCTCCGGTGGCGGCCGACTTGCCAGAGCTCTGGAACCAGTCATTAAAGGCCTGCAGGAGCCAGTACCCGGTGTCAATGATGTCCGTCGCCTTGCCGGCTATGACAGCTTTACCAAGCGTGCCCGGCAGTTCGGCGGCGAGTTCGATGGACATTGTGTCCTCGACGACATCGATGATCTCGTCGACGACCAGGCCCATACAGCGATCGCGGCCGAGGCGCTGCTCGGAGTCGGCGAAGACGAGCACGGTCTGGCGTGGCTTGGACAGGTCAAGTGCGCCCGACATCGCAATCAGTGGCATCAAGCGGCCACGATACTGGGTGACTGGCTTCCCGGTGGGCGACTCGATCTGCTCTGCTGCGATTTCTTCGAGGCGGGCGACCAGACCGAGTGGAACCGCCTTCGGTTCGCTGCCGCCGGCGCGGAAGAGCAGCATCGCGGTCCGCTCGCTGCCGGTGCTGGACATGAGTTCGGCGCGGTTGGAATGGGCGTCGGCAGCCCGCGTTTCGGCACTGCCGGCAATGCCGGTCGCCCGGGCGATGCCATTGGGATCAAGGATCATGATCACCGAGCCGTCGCCAAGGATCGTGTTACCGCTGAACATGGTGATGTGACGCATGATCGGAGCGACCGGCTTGACGACAATTTCCTCGGTATCGAAGACACGGTCGACCACGATGCCGAGCAGGCTGGCACCGACCTGGGCGACGACGATGTGGTGGCGGGCATCGCCGGCGGTTTCGGCGCCGCCGCCGAGACGGAGCAGATCGTTGAGTTTCACCAGCGGCAGCAGGCGATCGCGCAGGCGCAGCACCGGCGTGTCGTTGACCTGCTGCACGACCGGCTCGCCTTCTTCCAGCGAGTTATCGCGGTCGGTGCCGGCTCGCACGAGTTCGACGACGCTGATCTGTGGAATGGCAAAGCGCTCAGCACCAGCCTCGACGATGAGGGCCGAGACGATGGCGAGCGTGAGCGGGATCTTGATCGTGAAGGTGCTACCCTGGCCGGGACGGCTGGTCAGCTCGATTGTACCGCCGATCCGCTCGACATTGGTCTTAACCACATCCATGCCGACTCCACGCCCAGAGACTGCGGTGACGGTCGCGGCAGTCGAGAAGCCCGGACGGAAAATGAACCGCAGAATCTGGTTATCGCTCATGGCGGCCAGTTCGGCCTCGGTGGCGAAGCCCTTGGCGAGCGCCTTGGCGCGGATCTTGTCGACCGGCAGTCCCTGACCATCATCACCGATCTCGATGATGATGTGACCACCTTCGTGATAGGCGTTCAGCATAATCCGACCGATTTCCGACTTGCCGGCGGCACGCCGTTCCGCCGGCATCTCAAGGCCGTGGTCGGCGGAATTGCGGACCATATGGGTCAGCGGATCCTTGATGAGCTCGAGCACCTGGCGGTCAAGCTCGGTGTCAGCGCCATGCATGACCAGTTCAATGCGCTTGCCAAGGTCGACCGTGAGGTCACGCACCAGGCGGGGCAGCTTGGCCCAGGCATTCCCGATAGGCTGCATGCGCGTCTTCATGACCCCTTCCTGCAGGTCCGACGTGATGTGCGAAAGGCGTTGCAGCGGCACGGAGAACGAGGCGCTTTCCTGACTGCGGGCGAGCTGGAGGAGCTGGTTGCGGGTCAGCACGAGTTCGCTGACGAGGGTCATGAGATCTTCGAGAACATCGACACCGACCCGGATGGTCTGGCCGGAGTTGGGCGCATCGGCAACGGGCTCGGCGGCCGATGGCTTGGCGGCCTCAGGCTCGGGGATGGGTTTCGCGACCGGCTTGGCAACCGGCGCCGGGTCGGGTTCCGGGTCCGGCACAGGCGCGGCGACGGCGGCCACTGGGTCCGGGGTAGGTGCTGGCACGGCGACAGGAGCTGCGGCCGGCTGGCCGCGGTTTTCGCTGACAGCGTCGAGCAGGGCGATGAGGCCGGCATCGTCACCGCTCGGCTCCGCGCCGGTCGCGCCTAGGGCGTTGACGATCACCTTGATCTGGTCGATCGCGGCCAGCACGGTGCTGATCAAGTCGGCAGTGACGGGCAACACACCATCGCGCACGCGGCCAAGAACGTTCTCGGCGGCATGGGCGAGTTTCTCGAGGCGCGGCAGGCCAAGGAAGCCGCAGGTGCCCTTGATAGTGTGCACAAGGCGAAAAATGAGCGACAGCGTCTGCCCATCGTCGGGCGTGCGTTCCAGCCGCACCAGGGCAACGTCGAGTTCCGCGAGGTTCTCGTTGGTTTCAGTGAGAAATTCGACGAGGAGATCGTCCATCTTGCGCTCCATCCGGGGGCGCATAAGCGCCGGTTGGTGCAATGTGGCGCGAGGGAACGAACAAAAAGTAAAGGGAACCGGGGTGGTTTCGTAGAACTCAGGTTCTTGCGGACGGACGGATGACCAGAGGCGGCGCCGCCTCGGCATCACGGGCCATCATCATCGAGACCTGCATGCCGCCTGCATTGGCGATCAGCGCGGTCAGGGGGGCCTGCATGGTGCGGGAGGATTGGGCGTCATTCGCAAGCTGGGACCATGCATGCGCGGGATCGGCGAGGCAGGCCGCCAGTCCGGCCGGCCATGCAGCGCGGGGCCCACTAATGAAAAGGTGGAGTTCCGCCTCCGGGTCACCCGCCAGCGTGACCGTGCCGCCGCCCGGCAGGCACTCACCGGCGAGCAGGAGCAGATTCAGCACGAGGCGGGCCATATCAGGTGCAAATTGGCGGTCTGCGAGACCATCGAGCCCAACGCGCACCTTGGCGCCCTGCGGGAGCCCCTCGACCAAGGCACGCAGTTCAGCAAGGCTCAACGATGCGCTGGCGCCGCCCCAGGCCGCACGCAGCAGCCGCAGCCGCTTGATAAGGGTATGCGAAACCTCCCCGGCGAGGTCGAGCGCCTCCTCGGCGGCTTCCGGTTCCTCGCGCAACAGTTCGAGAGAACCCACCAGCGTGCCGAGCGGGCCGCTCAGATCATGGCAGAGGCGGATCGTCAGCAATTCAGCCAGCCGCAAACTGTCATTCACGCCAAAGTTTCCTTGTTCCATTACGCCGCGACTCGCCAAGGGCGACAGCCACTATGGATTGACGATCGAGTTACGATAGATTTTCGCGATATGTCGAGAAGCCTATCCGACATGCCACCGTCGGCAGAGGAGCGATAATGACTCAGGACGACGCCGATGGGCGGCCGAGGCGCCCGACCTGGCACGAACCGGGCCAATGGGTCCGCCATCCCGGCCAGCCCGGCTGGGGCGACGGGCAAGTCCAATCGGTCGCCGGAACGCGGGTGACAGTCAACTTCGACCATGCAGGCAAGGTCCTGGTGAATACCGCGGTGGTTACTCTGGAGAACATCACGACACCTTGAGCATGCACGCCTTGCGCTCAAGGCAGGAAATGACATGATTGGCGTTATATACGCAGGAGCACAGCCAGCGTCATGATCGATCCCTTTGGCCGGGCCATCACTTATTTGCGCGTCTCGGTCACCGACCGCTGCGACTTGCGGTGCGGCTACTGCATGGCAGAGGATATGACCTTCCTGCCGAAGGCGGAGGTGCTGTCGCTCGAGGAGCTTGAGCGCCTGTGCACCGCCTTTATTCGCCTCGGGACGACGAAAATCCGCATCACCGGCGGCGAGCCGCTGGTCCGGCGCGATGTCATGTCGCTGTTCCGCGGGCTTGGCACACGGATCGGCAACGGCCTCGACGAGCTGACGGTGACAACCAACGGAACCCAACTGAGCCGCTTCGCGTCCGAACTGCGTACGGCCGGAGTGCGCCGGGTGAATGTCAGCCTCGACACCCTTGACCCTGATAAATTCACCACGATCACCCGCTGGGGCAAGATCGATAAGACGATCGACGGCATCTTTGCCGCCAAGGCAGCCGGGCTGGCCGTGCGCATCAATGCCGTCGCCCTGAAGGGATTCAACGAGGACGAAATCGACACCATGCTCGCCTGGTGCGGCAAGCATGGCTTCGATCTCTGCCTCATCGAGACCATGCCGCTCGGTGAGGTCGCCGGCCAGCGTGCCGACCAATATCTGCCGCTCTCGCTCGTGCGCAGCCGGCTGCGTCAGGCCTGGACGCTGGAGGATACCGCCTACGCCACCGGCGGCCCTGCGCGATATTTCACGGTGAAGGAAACCGGGCGGCGCATCGGCTTCATCACGCCGATGACCCACAATTTCTGCGAAAGCTGCAATCGCGTGCGCCTGACGTGCACAGGTACGCTCTACATGTGCCTCGGCCAGGACGACCAGGCCGATTTCCGCAAGGTGCTGCGGTCTGGCGCCGACGACGACGCACTTGATGCCGCCATCCTCGCCGCCATCGCTCACAAGCCCAAGGGGCACGACTTCGTCATCGATCGGCGGACCAACCAGCCGTCTGTGGCACGCCATATGAGTGTGACTGGGGGCTGATCTCGCCCACTTTGCGGGCGGCCGGGAACACCAGGCTGACCCGGCTGCCGACGCCGGCGAACGACTCCACATCCATCTGCCCGCCGTGAGCCTCGATCAGCGCGCGGGCCAGCGCGAGCCGCATACCGATCCCCCGGCTGTCCTGCCGTTTCGACCGCTGCTCCGGCGTCAGCGCTCCGTTGCCTTCGTCCGCTATCACTACGGCGAAACCGTTCTGCACGGACTGACACCCGATATCGATCCAGTCGTCGTGCCGCGTGTTGCGCACGGCATCCGCCAGCACGCGCGTCAGCGCATGACGGACCGCCCGGCGATCGGCGCGCAGCAGAACGCCGCGCAGGCCAGGCTGGACGCGCCAGTTCCTGCGCCCCGGTAGAATCGTGGCGGAAACCGCGGCGATCGCCTCCTCGGCCACCAGGCCGAGCGCAAGATCTTCCTCGCGCAGGGTGCGCGCGGCACTACGATCGAGCGTGAGGTCCTGCAGGTCGTCGGCCAGGTCGAGCAAATCGGCGGCAGCGACTGCTATCCCGGCGCTAGATGCATGGGCCTCGGCGCTCAGGTGATCGGCGTGGCCATGCACGTTCATGCCGGCGCCACGGATATCATGAGCAGCGAGGCGAACCCGGCGGATCAAGGTAGCCTCGTTTTCGATCGCCTGCTGGTGCAGCGTCCGCGCCTCGGTCAGCGCAACGGCCACACGCTGCAGGCGCAGAAACATCACAGTACACGCAAAAGCGCCCGCGATCGCGAGCGCTGATGCAACCAAAATAAGAGCAAAACCGTCATCCATAGCCCCAGGCTAGGCCTAGGTACTGAATCGGCGGTTAAAGCCTCGGCACGATGGCCGAGGCGGCCGAAATCAGACGGCGGCCTTGCGCGCGGCAGCGCGCTTGATGCGCCGCTTCAGCGCCTGCGCCTCAACCGGCAGCTTGCTGTTCGGCGTCGCCATCAGGAACGCGTCGATGCCGCCATTATGCTCGACCGTGCGGATCGCGCGGGTCGACAGGCGCATCTTCACCGACGAGCCAAGCGTGTCGGACAGCAGCGAGCTGTCCTGCAGATTGGGCAGAAAGCGCCGACGCGTCTTGTTATTGGCGTGGCTGACGTTGTTGCCCGAGAGGACGCCCTTCCCGGTGAGCTGGCAGCGGCGAGACATCGCGAAAAATCCTTGGTCGAGGGGCGCACAGGCGCCTTGGAAGGGCGGGCTTATGGCGAATAGGGCCCGCCCCGTCAAGCACGTCGTGACCCGCGAGGCGGCATTGCAGGACCGCCCCGCGGATATCCGCCCTATTCCTCGTCCGTTCAACCCGGCGCGAACACCCGCAGCCGGTGCCCATCGGGGTCGGCGGCGAGGAACGTCCGCCCGAAATCCAGATCCGTCGGCGGCTGCAGGATCGCCAGCCCCTTCGCCTGCCACGCCCCATGCATGGCATCCACCGCCGTCGCCCCGTCGACACTGAACGCGAGTTCCCCCGCCGTCCCGTTCGCGCCGGCCGCCGGCAACACCCCGGCGCGCGCCCACAGCCCAAGCATCACGCCGCTCTCCAGTGCGAACAGCGCGAACCCCGGCGAGGCCTCCACCGGCCCCCGCCCCAGCAGGTCCGTATAGAACTCCGCCGACTCCAGCGGCTTGTCGACGTAGAGCAGGATGAAGTTGGGATGGGTCATCGACGGTCTCCTCGGTTGCGATGCCGCCGATCTACCCGCCCGTGCTGCCAAAACATGTCAGCAGCGCTCAATCCGCCGCAATCCCCTCCGCTTCCCGCCACGCCTTCACGAGCGCCGCCCGCCGCCGCGGAAACCGCGCCTCCAGCACCGTCAGCGCCCCGATCCGGTCCGCCCGGAAATGCCGGAACGCCCCCCGCAACTCGCACCACGCCACAATCACCCGCACTCGATCGAAAAACGCCAAGGCGATCGGCCACACCACCCGCTCCGACGCCTGGCCCCCCGCATCCCGATACACCAGCATCAGCTTCCGCTCCCGCCGGATCGCTCCGCGGATCGCCGCCAGGTCGATCCCGTCGCGCTCCACCGCCGCCGGCCCCACCATCAGCCCGGCGCCCTCCAGGCTCGCCCGCAGCTCCTCCGGCAGCACCGCCCCGATCCGGCTGAGCGCATTCCGCGCCGCCTCCGCCAGCCGCGCATCCCCCCGCTCCGCCACCCAGCGCGAGCCCAGCACCAGCGCCTCGATCTCCTCCTCGGAAAACATCAGCGGCGGCAGCAGATACCCCGGCCGCAACACATACCCGACCCCCGCCTCCCCCTCGATCGGTGCCCCCTGACCCTGCAGCGTCGCGATGTCGCGGTACAGCGTCCGCAGCGACACGCCGAGCCCGCCCGCCAGCGTCCGCCCGCTCACCGGCCGCCGCTGCCCGCGCAGCGCCTGGATCAGGTCGAGCAGCCGCGCCGCGCGGGTCATCCGCTACTGACGGACCAGCACGATGCGCCGATTGCGCGCCCGCCCCTCCGAGGTCGCGTTGTCCGCCACCGGCCGGTTCGGCCCGATCCCGACCACACCCAGCCGCGCGGCATCCGCGCCCTCGCGCACCAGCATGTCCCGCAGCGCCCCCGCCCGCGCCGCCGCCAGCGCCACGTTCGCCTCGCGCGGCCCGATATTGTCCGTGTGCCCCTCGATCAGCAGCCGCATCTGCGGCGCCTCACGCAGCATCCGCGCCACCTCGGTGACGATCGGCGCCGACTGCGGCCGTAGCGTCGCGCGGTTGAAATCATACGCCAGCGACAACGCCACCCGCCCGCGCGACTCCAGTGTCGCGCGCAGGGTCTCCGCCGTAACCGCCTTCGGCGTCGCCTTGAACGCCGTCTCCTTGACGTAGGAAAGCGTGATCGCGGTCTCCTGACTCCACACCTTCACCCATAGCAGCCGGTCGTTGTCGACCAGCCGCGCCAGGGTCGTGCCGGCGTCGGTGAACAGGATCTGCGCGCCCAGCGCCGCCAGCGCGGCGCGATAATTCAGCTGAATGTCGAGATCGGAGGCCGGCATCGTCCCCGCCGCGGGCGTATAGGTGATCTCCAGCCGCGCGCCCTGCACCTTGATCTCGTGCGTCTCCTCACCGTCCTGCACCACGAAGGTCAGCTCGCCCAGCGGCTGCTTCTGCGGCGGATCGGCGACATAGCCGGGCATATGGCCGAGCAGATGATGGTCCGGCGGCGCCGGCGCCAGCAGGCTCGGCCGATGCGGCCCCTCCTCGATGACGGTGACGTTGATCGCCGTCTCCTCGCTCCACACCCGCATCCACACCGCTCGGCCGGCTCGCTCCAGCCTGGCCACCGTGTTCCGCTCGTCGGTGAACAGGATCGCCGCTCCGGCCGCCGTCAGCGCCGCGCGATAGTTCTCCTGGATGTCGAGATCGCTCGCCAGCCGCCCGCCTTCGCGCAGCGCATAGTCGATCTCAATGCGTGTGCCCTGCACGATCACATCCTTGGTATCGTCGCCATCGCGCACCGTGAACGGCCGCTGATCGAACGCCCGCCGGTCGGGCACGTCGGCCACATAATCGGGCATGTGTCCGATCGGCGCGTAGTCGTTCGGCCCGGGCGCCGTCAGCACGCGCCGGTGCGGCATGCGAACCACCGTCGTGACGTCGATCGCCGTCTCCTGGCTGGTGATGCGCATCCACGTCTCGGTGTCGCCCTCGATGCGCCGTGCCACTGTGCTGCGCGCGTCGGTGTACACGATCTCGGCTCCGCCCTCGCGCAGCTGAGCGCGGAACTCGTCCTGGATGTCGTCGTCGCTCAGCGGATCGGTGCCGGCCAACGGCGCATAATGCTGAATGCATGTCCGCCCCGCGACCCGCTCGTCCTCAATCGCCGCGCCATGCTGCACCTTGAGGACCACCGCATCATACGACCGTCCATCCGGCTCATGCTCGGCCTCATAGGTCGCGAGCCCCTCCACGGGGGGGCAATCGGCCCCGGCGAGGGCCGGGCCGGCGAACAGGCCGGACAGCGCGAGCGCGGCCAGCGCAATCATGGGCCGCATACGTATTCTCCGATTACCGCCCCATTCTGCGCGATGCAGGCGTATCGGGCCAGCACCCCTGCGGCCAGGATCCATCATCCGCGATGTGAAGTTCCGGTGAGGGCCGTGCAGACCATGGCCGCCAGCCGCGCCGTCGGTGCGGCCGAATCGAGGCGCAGCACCGGACACCGCCGCGCCGCGAGCCAATCCGCATGGAGCGCGCGGCTCCGCTGTTCCGGCCCCGCGATGTCATACGCCTCCGCCCAGGAGATAAACGCCGCACTCGTCTCCGCCATATCCCCGCCCGGTGCGATCCGCGCCCCATACCGCGCCGCCTCCCGCGCCCGCAGCCGCGCCATCCGCAGCGCCGGATCGAGATGCAGATACACCACGAGGTCATACAGCGGCTCCAGAGCCCCCGACCAGCTGATCGACGAGCCGCTGAAAATCCAGTCCGGCTCCTCCACCAGCCGCGGCAGCAGCCGATCCAGCCGCCGCTCCTTCGGCCGCGGCGTCGTGAACGGCGGGTCCGTCGCCACCCAGAAATGCGCGTCCGAATCCTCGTGCGGCCACCCCGTCAAGCTGGCCAGCGCCCGCCCCAACGTCGTCGTGCCGGAGCCGGAGGCGCCGAGAATATGGATACGAGCCATCCCCTATTTGACCGCGAACACCACCTCTGTCGATATCGCCCCGACCGTCAGGAGGACACCATGCGCGAGGATGTGGCAGGCCGTGCCAACGTCGAGGACACACCGGAATTGGCGGAATACTACGCCGAGATCGACAAGCTCGACGCCGGCGCGCTGTGGACCGTCGCCAACACCATCGAGCCCTGGGAACCGGCCTCCGCCTCCCTGCCCATGCTCTGGCGCTACGCCGACCTGCGTGCCCACGTGCTGCGCTCCCTCGACCTCGTCACCCCCGAACGCGCCGGCCGCCGCGTCGTCTACCTCGTCAACCCCGGCCGCCGCGCACAGGCCGCCGCCGTCGGCTGGCTCTACACCGGCCTGCAGGTCATGAACCCCGGCGAGCGCGCCTCCTCCCACCGCCACTCCTCCTCCGCGCTGCGCTTCATCATGGAAGGCCAGGGCGCCTACACCGTCGTCGACGGCCACAAGGTCACCCTCGCCCGCAACGACTTCGTCATCACCCCCAACGGCACCTGGCACGAACACGCCGTCGCCCCCGATGGCACCACCTGCATCTGGCAGGACGGGCTCGACATCCCCCTCGTCAACGCCATGGAAGCCAACTTCTTCGAGGTCCACCCCAAGCTCGCGCAGGACGTCGCCTATCCCGTCGACGACACCAGCGCCCTCTACGCCGCCCCCGCCCTGCGCCCGGCCAACAGCGCCTGGTCCAAGCCCCATTCCCCCCTGCTCAAATACGAATGGGCCGCCACCTACGATGCCCTCTGCCGCCACGCCGAAGCCGCCGACGCCTCCCCCTTCGACGGCACCCTCATGGCCTATGCCAACCCGCTGACCGGCGGACCCGTCATGCCCACCATCGGCGCCGCCATGCAGCGCCTGGCCCCCGCCGCCCGCACCCGCGCCCACCGCCACACCGGCAGCGCCGTCTACCAGGTCGCCAAAGGCAGCGGCCACTCCATCATCGCCGGCCGCCGCTTCGACTGGACCGAACGCGACATCTTCGTCGTCCCCTCCTGGGCCTGGCACGAACACGCCAACGCCTCCCCAACCGAGGACGCCTGCCTCTTCCAGTTCAACGACCTCCCCGTCATCAATGCCCTCGGCCTCTACCGCGAGGAAGCCCTCGCCACCCACCACCAGGCACCCACTTCGTGATTCTCATCTCGTGACCTCCCCCGCCACCGGCCGCCGCGCCATCCTCGTGATGTGCGCGGCCCTCCTGCTCAACATGGTCGGCTTCTCCAACTACGGCGCCGTCCTCCCCGGCATCATCGCCGATCTCCACCTCACCGCCGCCGAAGCCGGCTTCGCCGGCGGCATCTTCTTCCTCTCCTACGCCATCGGCTCCCCCCTCTGCTCCGTCCTCACCGACGTCGTCGACCCCAAGCGCCTCTACCTCGCCGGCTGCCTCGCCGCCCTCGCCGGCGGCCTCTTCTTTCCCTGGATCAGCGAAAGCTACGGCGCCCTCCTCGTCGGCCGCCTGCTCTCGGGCTTCGGCATGGCCGGCACCTACATCCCCGGCATGACCCTCCTCGCCGAAGCCATGCCCGCCCGCGACAAAGCCCACGCCACGTCGATCTACACCTCCTGCCTCACCCTCGGCACCTCCGGCTCCTTCGCCGCCGCCGCCCTCCTGCGCATGGCCGGCGGCTGGCCGTTCGCCTTCCTCGGCGCCGCCGCCACCGCCATCCTCGCCGCCATCGGCGTCACCCTCTGGATTGGCGGCCGCAAACCCATGGGCGGCGCCGGCCTCCTCGCGCTCGCCACCAACCTCAAACTCGTCCTCAGAACCCCCGCCGTCCTCGGCTATGCCCTGGCCAGCGCCGGCAACGCCTGGGAAGGCATGGCCTTCCGCGTCTGGTGGATCGCCCTCCTCGTCTTCTGCGCCACCCACCCCGGCAACGACTGGGCCCAGGGCATCGACTTCGCCCTCCTCTCCGCCATCGCCGGCCCACTCGCCATGCCCGTCGCCGCCTGGGTCGCCAGCCGCGCCGAGCGCGCCAGCGCCTCCGGCCGCCGCGAACTCGTCATCGCCATCGCCGCCACCTCCTCCGTCATCAGCGGCTGCCTGCTCATCGCCTTCCTCGACGCCCCTCTCTGGATCGTCTTCGCCCTCACCCTGCTCTACCAATGCACCATCTTCTCCGACGCCGGCTCCCTGCCCGTCGGCATCATGTCCCACGCCCCAACCCAAGCCCGCGGCGCCGTCCTCGCCGTCCAGGTCACCCTCACCAACTCCGGCAGCTTCATCGGCGCCTGGGTCTGCGGCGTCGTCCTCTCCACCATGGGCGGAACCACCCAAATCACCGCCTGGCGCTGGAGCCTCGCCACCATGATGGCCGCCTCCGCCATCAGCGCCCTCGCCATGCTCGCCGTCTGGCACCACGGCAGCAACGCCCGGCGCGCGGGGACGAGAGGCTAGAGCGCGATCGCCTGAGGCCGATCGGTCAGAAAGCGTGAATCACGCTCTTCTTCGATAGGTTGCTAAATCGGGATTGGTTTTACGAAAACCAATCTACGATCTAGGGCTGGAGTTCCATGCCGGTAACGTCGCTGTAGAGCGCGCGCAGGCGGGTGGTGAGGGGTCCCGGCAGAGGTTTCGGGAAGGGGCGTCCATCAAGGGAGCGGACTGGGGTGAGGCCGCCGAAGGTTCCGGTGACGAAGGCTTCCTCGGCTGCCTGGACATCGAGCAGGCTGAAGTCGCCCTGGGTCAGCGGGATGCCGTGGGCGCGGCAGAGTTCCATCACCACTGCCCAGGTGATGCCATTGAAGCTCGATCGGCCGGTCGAGGTGAAGACGGTGCCCTGGCGCACGAAGAAGAAGTTGGTGGCATTGCAGGAAGCGACGAAGCCGCGGTCATCGAGCATCAGCGCTTCGTCGGCGCCGTTCTTGTAGGCCTGGATCAGCGCCAGGATAAGCGGCAGGCGGCTATGCGAGTTCAGCCGCATATCGAACTGATCGGGCCGCGTGCAGCGGTAGGTCGAGGTCATCAGCGCGAGCCCGGTGGTGACGATTTCCGGCGATGGCAGCTTGTGCTCGGCGATGATGACGACGGTGGCCGGGCCGATCGCCTGGCGCGGGTCCTGACTCGGCGTGCGCTTCAGTCCGCGGGTGACCATCAGCCGGGCATGCACACCGTCATGCATCGCATTGGCCTGCCGCGTGGCCTCCAGTGCCGCAACGATCCCCGCGAGATCCAGCCCGATATCGAGGTCGATCGCATGCGCTCCGGCAAACAGGCGATCGAGGTGGCGATCGAGGAACAACCAGGTGCCGCGGACCAGGCGCAGCCCCTCCCACACCCCGTCGCCAGCGATGAAGCCGCCGTCGAATACCGAGACGGTGGCCTGCGCCCGGGGCACCAGGGCGCCATTGAGCCAGATAAGGACATCCGCATTGCGCGGATCCTCGGCGATGTCCTGGCTGCCGGCCATCAGGCGCGCTCCAGGCTTTCCTTGGTGATGCCGGGAATGTCGCCCGCCGCCATGCCGCGCCTGATGAGGTAGCTGCGGTAGAGGTCCTCGGTGGTGCCGTTTTCGTAGTAGAAGGTCAGAACCGAGGTGAGATAGTCGCGCCAAGTCTTGTCGGCCTCGCGGCGAATGCCGGCGCCGGCGACCGAGGTCACGGCCGGCCTCGGCACGATCACTTTGCCCTGGCCGATGCGCAGGCGATAGGCGATCAACGCAGGGTGGTAAAGCACCAGCACGCGCGAATTACCGGACTGGTAGTGCAGGATCGCCTCATCGATGGTCGCCAGGCGGGTGATCTTCGCCCGCTTCATGTGCGCCGTCAGCCAGCGGTCCATGGCGGTGCCGAGGGGCACGGCGATGGTCATCTCCGGCGTATCGAGCGCATCCCAGGTGCGCGCCGTGGCATCGTCGCGGGTCAGAAAGCCGAGCGCATAGTACAACACCGGCGCGAAGGGGAAATCGATCGCCAGCGCCCGGGCGGGCGTCGGGTCGAGCACGAACATGATGTCGAATTGCCCGGCCTGCAGGGCGGCTGGCGCATTGGCCCAGGTGGTCTCGACGAACTCGACCTTGGCATCCATGTCGGCGGCGAGCTTCTCGCCGAGCATGGCGCCCATGCCGGTCCAACCGCCGGTGGCGAGATCCTTGGCATACCAGGGGTCGGACGCCGTAACCCCGACACGGACGGTCTTGCGGGCGCGGATCTGCTCCCACGTAGAACCAGTCGCCTGCGCGAGTGCCGGTACAGCGACCGCTGCGCTGGCGGCGAGCACGGCGCCGAGTGAGCCGATGTGACGACGTCCGATACTCATGCGCGAGGTCTCCCGTTGGCGATGATCCTGAATGCGACGCTAAAGCAACGCCGGGCCGACGGGAACCGGGCGGTCCGGTTTCCTCAGAAAGCGGCGACCTTGCCCCAGACACCTCCGGCCAGCCGCTCCGGGGCGTAGTCCGTGGGATCGACGATCGGTGGCGCACCGGTGACGAGATCGGCAATCAGGTGCCCGGCGCCTGGCCCGATGCCGAAGCCGTGGCCGGAAAAACCGGCAGCGAGCGTCAGGCCGGGGAGGACTTCACCGATCGCGGGAACCCCGTCGGGCGTGCTGTCGATGTAGCCGGCCCAGGCAGCCTGGATGGGAACGCCGGCGAGCGAGGGCAGCAGGAATTTGGCACGCGCATGGGTCTCGCGGATCTGGGCGGCGTTCGGCGCCGGATCGAGGATGCGCATGGTTTCCATCGGGGTCGGCTGATCGAGCCGCCAGCGGCGCAACGTTTCATGACCGCTGCGGAGTCCCTCGAGGCCGCCGGGCCGCAGGCTCCGCCAGCGGCGGAGAAACATCGGCACGAATTGTCGTGCATAGCGCAGCTGCTGCAGCGTGGGGTCCAGACGGCCGCCACCGGAAATCGCCAGCGTGTAGCCGCCGTCGCCGCGGCGGGTGACGGAGACCTCCTTCGTGTGCAGCGCGTCGGGAATATCGCGGGTGCCGGGCGCAACCGCGAGGATCGAGCTGCGCACGGCCGCCTGCGGGAAACGGATGCCGAGCTGGTTGAGGAAGGAGGACGCCCAAGCGCCGGCGGCCAGCACGACCCGGCTGGTACGGATGCTGCCATGCTCGGTCACCACAGCGGAGACTTGCCCGCCGGTGAGTTCAAGACCGCGCGCGGCGCAGCCCTGGTGCACGGTGCCGCCGAGCGCCATGACGCCACGGGCAATCACCGGGGCGGCGCGAGCCGGATCGGCAATGCCGTCGGTGGGCGAGAACACACCGCCTTTCCAGCTCTTCCCAGTAGCCGCACCACGTTCCGTCGCCTGCGCGGCCGTGAGCATATGGGTGGTCACGCCGACACCTTTGGCGAACTCACCCCATTGTGCCCAGCCATCGAGCTCCGACTGGTCGTTCGAGAGGTAGAACAGGCCACATCGCGAGAACCCGACATCTTCGCCGATATCGCCGGCAAACGCGTCCCATAGCGCCAGGCTGCGGGTGGAGATCGGCAGTTCCCGGGCATCGCGATTCTGCTGGCGACACCAGCCCCAGTTGCGGCTGGACTGCTCGGCGCCGACCAGTCCTTTTTCGAGCAACGCAACGCTCACGCCGCGACGGGCCAGATAATAGGCCGCACATACGCCAACGATGCCAGCGCCGATGACCACAACATCCGCGGCCGACGGCAAGCTGGGTGACGTCTCGATCCTGTATAACGGTGCCGGCACGGTGATCTCCTTCACGTCGCCTGACTGATACCAAATCCCTGATCGCCCGACTAATACCAGCCGGCAACCAGCTATGATGCCCACCCGCGCGCGCCACGCCCTCGGCTACTCCTCGGTCCGGTGCGCGGCATCGTGGATGACGCGCCATACGTGGCATTTATGTGTCCGCGAACTGAGCAATTTGCTCGGAGCTGATTCTATATTGCGGTTATTCTTTCACCCTTAGGGATATCGCGTGAACGCCGCGGCGTGCTCGGACGCGGTGGTCGGTCGGATAGAAGTCAACGACTGACAGGACCGGTCCCGGGTGTAGAACCTGGATTTTGTCGTTGCCAACACGATCGGACAAGGCATAGCGTCGCTGACGGATGACGGGACACGCCAGGGTGAGAGAGACGATCGGCTAAGGGGAGGCGATAGTGCGACACGCGGGATTGCTGTTCAGTGACGGCCTGAACGTCAGTGACTGGCTCGAAGAGCCTCAATTCACAAACCCCGATGTCGCGCCGCAATGGCCATGGCTGGCGGTGCCGTCATCAGTGACGGCCAGCGTGACGATCTCGCCGCCGCCCGCGGCGGCCAAACCAGCTCTAGCCGGGATTGTAATAACTTCCGATAAGCGCGTCATCGGCGGGCAGGCCGCCATCATCACCACCAATGTCAACGACAAGGCGACCTCGGCGGCGACGTTCATGCCACCCCCGTCAGCACGGTTGCCTTAGTGACGGCAGTAGCGATGAACCAATGTGGTGGGCTTGTGTCGATCGGTGCGAAGATCGGACGGTCGAGTATCCTTCCGCGAGATGCCTGCCATGAACTGTTCGTATTCTTCCCTGGCTCGCCTTCGAGCTGTCGACGAAGCCCAATCAAAGGCCCACACTCAGGGAGAGGAGCGGCGTCTAGTAATTCATTGAAGGAGAGCGCGGTTCACGCATTCTGACTCATACCAGAACCCGTTGATCGTGACTGTTCGACGATCAACGGGTTCTGGTATGCGCGCCGGGGTGGAGGGCGGCGGCGTGCCATACCAAGACCGATACCATGGGTCGCGATCAGCGAGCCTTGGTATCATCCGCCACAAGCGATTGCGCTCTAACCCCGGCGAATGTTCCAGAAGATCGGAAAGCCTTCGCGCAATCCGGTGATATCCTTGCGGATCGCTGTCGAGAACATGAACTTGCCGAGCGGCATATATGGCACCTCGTCCAACGCCAATGCCTGCATCTGCGCACAGATCTGCTGCTGGGCCGCCAGGTCGACCGCTTCGAACCAGCGGTTACGCAGATCCTCCATACCGGGACTCACAAAGGAGCCGGCCCAGGCTCCCGGCTGATTGCCATTGCCACGCAGAGCGGTGTGGGAAACCGGATTGAGTTGGTCCATGCCGCCCCACGCGGTGACAAAGCAGCTCCATCCGCCCGCCTCGACCGGTCCAGTATTGTTGCGGCGGGCCAGCATGGCGGCGAAATCGGTCACGACGTAATCGACGTTCATCCCGATCTTCTTCAGCAGGTCGGCGGCGACGTCGCCCTGCTGCTTGAGATGCGAGAGATCACCGGGTGCCATCAGCACGACACGCTCGCCGCCATACCCGGCATCCTGGAGCGCGCGGCGGACCATCGCGGGATCCCGTGGCGTCCGCAAAGGATCGAGCCCTGTCACGCTGGCCATCGGCGTGTTGGGCGTGAAAATACCGAGCGGGATTTCATAGTCAGCCGGATTGTCTCCGACGACGGATTGCATGAAGGTACGCTGGTCGATGGCCGAAAGTACCGCGCGGCGCACAGCCGGGTTGTTGAACGGCGCCTGCGCGTGGTTGGGGCGCAACATCTGGAGGTCCCCGGTGGTTTCGATCACCGAGACCGAGAGGTTCGCGCTCTTGCGAAGCAGCGGTAAAACGTCGTGGATCGCATGGTCGAGCCAATCCTGCTCGTTGGCCTGCAGGGCCGCCGCTGCGGTCGCCTGGTCAGGGATCGTCGTCCACACGACGCGGTCGAAATGAACCATCTTCGGCCCCGCTGTCCATTCCTGCGGGCCACTCTCGCGCGCCTTGTAGCCGTCGAACCGCTGGTAGACATTGCGGGCGCCCTGGACTCGTTCATCGGCGACGAAACGGAATGGCCCACTGCCGATGATCTCTGGAACGGGCTTGAACGGGTCCATCAGCGCCAGATGTTCCGGCATCATGGCGCACATCGGCGAACCGACCTTGCCGAGGGCATCCGGCAGAAACGGAAACGCACGCTTCAAGCGGAACTGAATCGTACGATCATCGGGAGCAGAGAGCTCATCGGTGATCGCCATCAGAGCGCCACCAAACGAATCCCGCTTGGACCACCGGTTGATGCTCGCGACGCAGTCGCGTGCCAGTACAGGCGTGCCGTCGTGCCACCGCAGCCCGTCGCGCAGCCGGAGTCTCCACAGCCGGCCGTCGTTGTCGACGTCATGCCCCTCGACCATCTGCGGCGAGGGGCGAAACTGCCCGTCGATTCCGTAGAGCGTGTCGTAAACCATGTAGCCATGATGGCGGGTCAGATAGGCGGTGGTGATGTGCGGATCGGTGATCGCAAGATCGGATTGCGGAACGAACCGCAGCGTCGATGCTGACTGTGCGCGCGTGATCGACGGGAGAGCAATTGTTGCGCCGATGGCGCCCATGAAGCGGCGGCGTTGCACAGGACTTCTCCATGTTCAGGGACGTCTCCGTCGGCCCCAGCGAAGAATACCGGGCCGGCCCGACCACCACAACGAGGATCGCCGAACGGTTTCGCATAATGACAGCGGCGGACACCTCAGATAGCCTCGCCCGAACCCGCCGCACCGTTGCATCGTAGGTTCCATGGCTGTTCCCGATCGCGAAGACATTCACGGCCCCTGGATCGGCGCGCCTGGGATGCCGTTGGATTTGAATGGCCCGCGTGGCGTGCAATTCGTGCCTTTGCGCCGGACGCTGGGGGGGCAACCGCTCAGGGCCTGGCTGGCTGCCGCGGCGGACCTTCATGCCGGTCGCATCGCCATCGACGATGGAGAGCGGTCGCTGACCTACGCCGAACTCTGGACGTCGGCCTGCGGGATGGCGCAGCTCATCGCCCGCACGACGCCGCCAGGCAGGCCGGTCGCGATCATCCTGCCGAATGTGGCGCACTATCCGATCGCCTGGATCGGTTGTCTGCTTGCCGGCCGCCCAGCTGCGCTTCTGGACAGCCATTATCCGGCCGAGCGCAACCGCCAGTGCCTTGAGGACATCAGGCCAGCGGCCATCGTCGGGCGCCGAGATGACGTCGAGGCGCAACAACTCGCCGGTGAACTGCCCTACCTTGCACTCGAAGCGGCCGCAGGCGAGCGCCGGGTGGTCTCGCCACCTGACCAGGCGACACCGGACTCCGAGCCGGCCTTCATCATCTTCACCTCCGGCAGCACCGGGCGGCCGAAGGGGGTCGCGATCAGCGCCGCGGCCGCGCTCAATCGTGCCGTCACGTTGATCGACAGTGTGCATATGAATCCGAACGACGTAGTGCTGTCGGCGATTCCCCCCAGCGCGCTCGGCGGCATCATTAATCTGCTGGAAACATTTCTCGCCGGCGCCACCCTCCTGAAGCTCGACCTGCCGCGGACCTACTTGTCGGCCCATGAGGGCAAGGCCATCACCATGCTGTTCGCCACCCCGGCGATGCTGCGGGTGATCACTCGGCTGGATGTCGATGGCACGATCCGGCGTGGGCTGCGGGTGGTCCAACCCGTCGGCGATTCACTCCTGCTCGCCGATTTGCGGCAATTGCGGAGCGACATGCCGGCCGGCTGCGCGGTTCTCAACGCCTATGGATCGAGCGAGGCGCTGGCAAGCCTGCAATGGTTCCTGCCCGATCCCTACCCGCTGGCAGGCCCGAAGGTGGCGAGTGGCTATCCGGTGCCAGGATATGATTGCACTCTCCTCGATGAGCATGGCTGCGCAGTGGCCGTGGGGCAGGCGGGGGAACTGGTGCTGCGCAGCCGTTATATGTCGCTCGGCGAGTGGCGTGAGGGGAGGTTGTGCCCAGGACCGTTTCGGCCTGATCGTCGCGATCGCACGCGCTCCATCCACTGGACGGGCGACATCGCCGTAGCGATGCCGGATGGGCTCTTCACCGTTATCGGGCGGCGCGATCGGATGGTGAAGATTCGTGGCAACCGGATCGAGCCGGCGGAAATCGAGGAGGCCCTGCTGGGCCTGCCCGAGGTGGTTGAGGCCGCGGTGGCCGCAAGGCCGCGGGATGGCAATCCCGAACTGGTCGCCTTCATCGTCCCGGTGCGACCGCCAACGGCGGCACTGCGCAAGCAGATCTCGATCGCCGTGGCGGCGGCGCTGCCGACCTACATGCAACCGGCCCGATTCGTGTTCCTAACCGAACTGCCTTTGTTGCCGGGGGGTAAGGTCGACTTGGCGGCGCTGCTGCGGCGCGACGTATAAAACGTCGCGAAGCAGCTTTCAGTGCAGCTGGCGCGCCCGACGACGCCGTGCGGCCGCTAGGCCAGCGAGGCCGACGCCGAACATCGACAAGGTTGCCGGCTCCGGGGTGGCGACCGCCGAAATGCTGATTCCAGCAACCAGTGCGATCGGAGATTTACCGCCGGTTTGATTGGTCGAGGCGGTAAATGTCAGCGTGTGGCTGCCGGAGGAGCTGACTGAAAATGTCTTCGAGTTGCTTTGCCAGGCCGCAAATCCGCTCGGGGCGAAGGTCTGCGTGTCGTCGACGGCCGCGACCACGGTGGTGCCGTCGATATTGACGATCCACGCGACGGTTGCGGAGCTGCCGGGGCCGGTTCCGCCGGGGTCGGTACCCGCCGTCAAGAAAGACAACTGGTAGAGTTGCCCACCGGTCAGGACGATGGTCTGGCTGATCAACGACGCGCTCGATAGGGATACGAAATTCCCGCCACCAGAGGGTGTGCCTGGATTCTGCGCGACGGTCGGTGCGGGGCCCGGGGAACAAGTATCGGTGATGTTGGCGCTGATGACCAGGCAATTGAACGACGTGGTCAGGTTCAGACCCCACGACGGGAGATAGTTGTTGCCGCTGGTCGCGCCGCTGGTGAGCGTGTAGGTCGACAATTGGTTGTTGGCGGTCGTCGAAAACGTTCCATTCGCGACGATCTGGGCTTCGGCCTGCCCGGAGATACCGACCACGGCCGCCATCACGGCGGCCTGGCCAAGTCCGATTGACTTCAGTCTGGTGGTAGCCTGGTTTGCATCAGACATCGACATGTCCCGGTTTCCGGCAGCCGACCATTCTCGGCGATTGTTAAAATTTACCAGGAATCATCGACAATGTAATGTCTCAAAGATTATATTATCTATCGTCATTCGTCATTTTTTAGTATATTGTGAATTTTGCGGCGCTTGAATTTCTGGCGGACCCGAGTTTCGTTGACCGCGTCGAAGCCGGCATGCTAGCGCAAACGCAGGCCCAAAACGGGCATGATCGATCGAGATTCAGGGAAGAAAGCCGATGCTGGATCCCGCCCAGGCAGCACGCCCCACGGACCCGGCACAGCAACGCGTGGGCGTGAAAGTTCAGTATATCAAAGACCTATCGTTCGAGGTGCCCCGCGCGCCCGAGATCTACGTCGCCATCCGTTCCCAACCCACGACCACCGTGACGCTGGACGTGAGTTCGCGGCCCATCACCGGCCATGACAGGACCTACGAGGTGACCCTGCTGCTACGGGTCGAGGCGACTGCTTCCAAAGAGCACGGCAGCGGCGCGGCGCGACCGGCTGTCGAGTTCATCGCCGAACTGAGTTATGCTGGATTGTTCACGATGAACGACATACCTGAGGAGGCGATCGAGGAGGTGCTGCGGGTCGATTGTCCCCACATCCTCTACCCCTTCGCCAGCAACATCCTCTCCGACCTCGCGCGCGACGCGAACTTCCCACCCTTATTACTGCAAGGCGTTGACTTCACGCAGCTTTGGCAAAACCGCAGTATGCGGTCGGACCCGCGCCACAGCGTCGGCGGCCCGCGAACCGGCCTACCCGGCAGCACCGCGCGCTGACGAGAGAGGGTGGCACCATGTCGAGCGATAACCAGGGTCCTCCGGACAACGTAATCTTCGACCAACTGCGGCAACTACTCGCCTTCATCCTCGATATCGATGCGTCGGCGATCGTCGGTGAGACCGAGTTGCAGGACCTCCCCGAGATGTCGTCGCTGACGTTCGCCGTCCTGCTCGTCGGTATCCAAAGCCGCTTCGGCGTCACGTTGGACCCCCAGCAGGCGTTTTGCGCGACGACCGCCGGTGCGCTCGCCTTGCTGATCGGGGCCGAGCTTCCCGCTCTGGGCCGCAATGCCTGACCCGCCGGCTGGCCCCGGTGCCCTGGTCGGTAACGATGACCATCTGTTCGACCCGATGGCGCATCTCGTTGGCCAACTCACCGGACGGCTGACCCTCTCGCCCCTGCAGGTACAGCGATGGGTGTCGCTGATCGAGACCCGCGCGGCGTGGTGTCGCCAGCGTAACATGCAGTATTACCTCGTCGTCACGCCGCTCAAATACGTTGTCTATCCCGACAAGGCCCCCCCGGGCTTCCCGGTTTCCGCCGACCGTCCCATCCAGCGCCTGCTGGCAGCGCTCCCGCCCGAACTGCGCTCGATCGTCATCTATCCCGCCGATGCACTGCGGGAGGGGCGTTCGGAGGCCGAGACCTATTTCCGAACCGACATGCATTGGACTGACTTCGGCGGCTATCTCGTGTACCTCAAGATCTGCGAGGCGATGCGGCGTGATGGCGCTCTCCCGAATAATCTGCCCAAGCTGGCGTTGACCCGTGGCACCTATCGGCGGGTCGGTGACCTCGGCATCCGCCTGACGCCGGAGCGGTCCGAGATGGCGATCCGCGTTCGCCCCGCCGAGGAGGCGAGCCTGCGCCACATCTACGCCAATTTCACCTATAACGTCGGGCAGGTGGAGATCTTCGGGGGGGCGGATCCGGCGTCGCTGCGCGGAGTTATATTCCGCGACTCGCATGGCAGCTTCGTCCTGCCTTTCCTGGCCATGCATTTTCGGCGGCTCGTCGCGGTTGCGGCGGACAACATGTTCTATGACCTGCTGCGGTCCGAGCGGCCGGACGTCGTGATCACCCAGGTGTCCGAGCACGCGCTGTGCGAGCCCGATCCCCAGAACACTGGCGATATCCGGTTTCCCAACGACTTTCCGCCGGTCGACTTTGCGGCCTTCAGTGGCTTGGCACTGCCGCTGGTCAGCAACGCGGCGCACCAGGCCGGCAGCAGCGCCATTGTTGATCTCGACTTCACCGATCGGCCCGAGCCGGTCTGGACGGTCGGCGAGTCGACCGAGATGGTCCTGAAATGCCGGATCCCCTACGTAGCGTGCGACCTAGCATTGACCGTGTCAGCCTTCGTTCACCCGCCCCAGCTGATGGCACAGCGCGTCGAATTGGTCGTCAACGGGATGAGCGTGGGCCGATTCAGCCTCACCGGCGACGTCGAGACGATCGCTTGTCGACTGCCGCTAGAATGCCTGTTCTCCGGGCGAACCCTGCGGCTCGAACTGTTCCACCCCGACTGCGCCTCGCCGCGCGCGCTCGGTGCCGGTCCGGAGGATCGGGAGATCGGCCTGGAACTGCGGCGCCTCACGATTCATCCTGCCGCGTGACCATTTTGGCGGCTTTGACCCATCACGAATGGATCGACCGCGGAGGCGTGATCGCGAAAGCACGTCGCGTCGTTACGGTCGTCCTCGCGCTGTCTGTGCACCCAGGTCTCGTCACTCCGGTGAGCGGAGCCTCGACGGGCGTGCTGAGCGCCCCCACGGCTCCTGGAAACCGATTCGCGATAATCGACAAGGTGCTGCGAGCCATTCCCAGCGAGGCGGATGACATGCTCCGATGGGGCGCGGTCGTCGATCTAGCTCTGCGCCCCGGCGGCGGATTGTTGGCCGTGCGCCTGCTGGACGGGGAGGTGGCACGCTGCGACAGTCCGGTTGTCGTGGCGCTCGCAAAGATAGCAGTCGTCAACGGCACCGAAGTGACCGACAGAGAACTGCGCATCACCGACATCCGCGATACCCACGAGGTCTCGGCACATTGGCGGACCCGGGTCTGTTCCGGATTGGTTCGCGTGAACGCTGGGGACTGGCGGGAAGCGATATTGGATGTCCGATTGCAGGGCCAAGCGACACTGATCACATTCACAGTGAACGAGTGAACCTAGAGGCGTCTGTTAGGCCGCGGGAGGCGAACGCCGGGACCGGCTCTGAGCGCGACAGATTTGAAGCCGGATTGAACTGAGTGCCAACCAGCAGTTCCGTCCCCGCGATCGCACCGCCCGTGAAGCCCCATTGAAGCCCCGAATGCACAACGCGAGCCTAGAGAGACAGATTCGCCTCATATGATTTCTAGAAAAGAAATGGTGCCGACACCCAGGATTGAACTGGGGACCTACTGATTACGAATCAGTTGCTCTACCGCTGAGCTATGTCGGCATACCCCGCGCCTGCGGACGGCGCCCGTATACTCAAGCCGCCCGCCCGTCGCAACCTTCCTAAGGGCCGCGACGGCCGAACCCGTCAATCAGACCTTCTCGACCTGGCTGTATTCCAGTTCTACCGGCGTCGACCGCCCGAAGATCGAGACGCTGACCTTCACCCGGCCCTTCTCCTCGTCGACCTCTTCCACCGTGCCGTTGAAGCTGGTGAACGGCCCATCGGCCACCCGCACCTGCTCGCCGACCTCGAACAGGATCGCCGGACGGCGATGCTCCACGCCCTCGGTCGTCTGCTTCATGATCCGCTCGGCCTCGGCCTCGCTGATCGGCTGCGGCCTGGTCTTGCTGCCGAGGAAGCCGGTCACCTTCGGCGTATCCTTCACCAGATGCCAGGCGTCGTCCGACAGCTCCATCTTCACCAGCACATAGCCCGGGAAGAACTTGTGCTCGGCATTCACCTTCTGCCCGCGGCGCAGTTCCACCACCTGCTCGGAGGGAACCAGCACCTCGTCGATCTGGTCGGCGAGGCCCTTCTGGGCCGCCTGCTCCTTGATCTGCTGGGCGATCTTCTTCTCGAAGCCCGAATACACATGCACCACGTACCAGCGCTTGGCCATTGCCGAAACCCCTCTCAGAACCCGGTGCCGAACAACAGCCGGACGCCGACGCCGATGATCTGGTCGGCAATGAAAAAGAACGCCGCCGCCACCGTGCCCAGCGCGAACACGAGGCCGGTGGTCACCATCGTCTCCTTGCGCGACGGCCAGGTAACCTTGGCAACCTCGCTGCGCACTTCGCGCACGAACTTCAGGGGGTCGATGGCCACGCCGCTCATGCTCCTCAATCGCCTTCCACGCCGGAAAATGCCCCGGCAATCATAGCCATCCCAGCGAGCCCAGCCAAATTGTCCGCTTGGGAAGAAAAATCCTGGGCTTGTACCAGCCCAGGCCAGCATGGCCCGAACTGGCAGGGGTGGAGGGTCTCGAACCCCCAACCTCCGGTTTTGGAGACCGGCGCTCTAGCCAATTGAGCTACACCCCTACCGTTTCCCTGGCGCGTCCCGATGCGCCAGTTGGGACCCGGGTCCAGGGGGGCGTAGAAAGGATGACGAGGCCCCAATGTCAAGTGCCAACGGCACGCAAAGTCCGGCAATTGCCCGATTATCGTGTCATATCAGGCAGTGGGGAAACGTGGAGCGGGTGACGGGAATCGAACCCGCACAGCCAGCTTGGAAGGCTGGGACTCTACCATTGAGCTACACCCGCACCCAGGCAGACACACGCGGCGCGACCTCGTCAGGAACCATCGAACGGCCGGGATGGTGGAGGGGGTTGGATTCGAACCAACGTAGGCGCACGCCAACGGATTTACAGTCCGTCCCCTTTAGCCACTCGGGCACCCCTCCGCACCGGCCACACAGCACGCCGTCCGCCGGATGGCGCGCACTAAATCCATTCGCGGCCGCTTGTCAACGAATGCCCGCGCGGTCCGCCTTGCGTTGAGCGCGCTAGCCGCTTGCGGTGAGTGCCGCTATAGGACTTTGCATGAAACCACCCCATGGACGAGGCCCGGGCAACCGGGACGGCGGCGGACCCCAGCGACCCGGCGGCGGCCCCTCCCGTGGCCGCGCCGGCGCCCCCGGCGGCGGCTATCGCGGCGACCGGCCCCAGGGAGACCGTCCGCAGGGCGATCGTCCCTATGGCGACCGCTCCCAGTCTGACCGGCCCCAATCCGACCGCCCCCAGTCCGATCGCCCCCAGTCCGATCGCCCGCAAGCCGAGCGCCACCACGGCCCCCGCCCGCAAGGCGACCGCCCCTTCGGCGAACGCCCCCGCACGGACCGCTCTCGCGATGATCGTCCGCGCGATGACCGCAATCGTGACGACCGCCCCCGCGGCGATCACCCGCGCGGCGACCATCCCCGCGGCGACCGCCCGCAGCCCCAGGCCACCGACACCCCGCGCGAGGACAACCGCCTCCGCCTCGCCCCCCGCCCTGCCGCCGCCCCGCACCGCGACCACAAGCCCCACCGCGGCGGCCACGGCCACCCCAACGAACGCCCCCGCGCCGCCATGGCCGACACCCCGCGCGGCACCGTCTGGCTCTACGGCACCCACGCCGTCGCCGCGGCCCTCGCCAACCCCAACCGCCGCCTGCGCCACCTCATGCTCACCGAGGAAGCCGAAGCCGGCATGACCGCCCGCGTGCCGCAGCCCTGGCCCATCCAGGCCGAACGCACCGAACGCGGCCGCCTCGACCAGCTCCTCGGCCGCGACATCGTCCACCAGGGCGCCGCCCTCCTGGCCGATATCCTCACGCCGCCCTCCCTCGCCCAGGCCCTCGAACGCCCCGGCCCCATCCTCGTGCTCGACCAGGTCACCGACCCCCGCAACGTCGGCGCCATGCTCCGCACCGCCGCCGCCTTCGGCGCCGCCGCCGTCATCACCCAGGACCGCAACGCCCCCGAGGAAACCGGCGCGCTGGCCAAGGCCGCCTCCGGCGCGCTCGAAAAAGTGCCCCTCTTCCGCGCCGTCAACATCGCCCGCACGATCGTCGCCCTGAAGGCCGCCAACGTCTGGTGCATCGGCCTCGATGCCTCCGGCGCCACCCTCTCGGCCGCCACCATCGGCCCCCGCCGCGTCGCCCTCGTCCTCGGCGCCGAAGGCGAAGGCCTCCGCCGCCTCACCAAGGAAACCTGCGACGAAATCGCCGGCCTTGCCATGCCCAAGGGCCACGAGTCTGAAATGGAAAGCCTCAACGTCAGCATCGCCGCCGCCATCGCCCTCTACGAGGTCTGCCGCCCCCTATGACCTACGACCCCGCCCCCGCGGCGGCGGCGCTGCACGCCGCCCGCCTCGCCCGCCTCCCCGCCGGACCCCTGCGGGCCAACATCGTGCCCACCACCATCCCCGAGGGCATCGCCGTGCAGGTGGCGCTGGCCACCCGCATGGGTGCCATGCCGCCCGGCGGCTTCAAGATCGGCGCCACCGCCAAGCGCATGCAGGACTACCTCGGCCTCCCCGGCCCCGCCGCCGGCTTCATGCAGGCGACCAACCTCCACCCAGCCCCCGCCAGCCTCGCCTGGTCATCCTTCCGCGGCGTCGGCGTCGAATGCGAAATCGCCGTCCGCCTCGCCCACGACCTCCCCCCCGGCCCCTGCACCCGCGCGCAGGCCGCCGCCGCCACCGCCGACCTGATGGCTGCCATCGAAATCGTCGAAAACCGCTACGGCCCGCCCCCCGCCGGCGACCTCAAAGCCCTCGGCACCCCCACCCTCATCGCCGATCAGGTCTACCACGCCGCCGCCATCCTCGCCGCCCCCCCGGCCGACTGGCGTAGCCTCGACCTCGAAGCCATCCCCGGCCGCATCCTCGTCAACACCGAGGAACGCGCCAACGGCCACGGCCGCGACCTCCTCGGCCACCCCCTCGACGCTCTGGCCTGGCTCGCCAACACCCCTGAAGCCGCCGCCTACGGCGGCCTCAAAGCCGGTCAGGTCATCATGCTCGGCAGCGTCACCCCCCCCATCTGGCTCGACTCCCCCTGCACCATCACCGTCGACTTCCAAGGCATGCCCAAGGCGACAGTCACCTTCGTCTGAGAACGGCTGGAGGAAACCCCTGCCTGGCGTCGTTGGTGTCAGCCGAAGGCCATACGATACAGCAGGCGGCCAGGGGCGAAGGTGAAGGTGCCGGCAATCAGCAGGCCGCCCACATAGAGGCCGATCATGGCGTTGCGATGGAGGCGGATGTTCCGGCGGCGAACAGCCCACAGAGCAGCGACCACGCTGCCGAGGGTGAGGGGGACGAAGAGGTGGATGACCGAGAGGTGGGGTGGGTCGATGCTACGGACGGACAGGGTGGCGACGGCCGTGATGCTCATCAGAAGGAGGTAGATGGCGCCGGCGATGCGGTGGGGTCGGGAGCCTTTTTGCGAGGCAAACAGCAGCCAGGTGCCAAGGAGGAAAGCGGGCAATACAGAGAGTAGGTGGATTTTGACCGCCATCGGCTCCGCCACCAGTAAGTCCCACGCGCGCATCGCAGTCTCCAAGGCCTCCGCGTAGCGTAGGCCTCGGGCGGATCGCGCCGCAATGAGGCGGCGTGCAAAACGATGCGTAACCGGCTATAGATCACACAGGTCTGTATCGTGGCGTGCTCAGGTGAACCAACCACGATATGTCAACATATTGAAAACGCGCGCGATTGACGGTTTCCGACCGATTGGCCTCGAACGATCGCGCACGAGCGACGGAGCCGCCCATGCCGCGCCGCAATCCAGTCTGGCAGCCGAGCGCCGAGCAAATGCGCGCATGGCCCGCGATGTCCGGCAACACGATCAATGGCGTGGGCGAGACGGCGCACCGTCGGCCGTCGCCGATCTACTGGCATCCGCCGGACAGTATACCGCATGGCCCGTTGCAACTGTGGTTCTACAGCCAGACCGGGAACCCGGCGGAACTGGCCGCGGCGCGGAGCGAGCGTCAGGCGGCGATCGATGCGCCGCTGCTCCCTATCGGTGCGCCGGCGAGGGAACGGAGCGCCGAGGACTGGTCGGAGCAGGTCAAGCGCATCGCGCGGGCCGCGGGGGCAGATGCGGTGGGGATTGCGCCGATGCGGGCGGAGTATGTGTTCGAGGGCCATGCGGTTCCGACGCAACGCTGGATAATCGTGCTGGCGGTCGCGCAGTCCTATGCGGCGATGGCGACAGCGCCGTCGTTGACGTCGCTGGTGGAGATCACGCGTCAATATGCGCGGGGAACGCGCACGGCGAAGGCCCTGGCGAACTGGCTGCGCGCCGAGGGGCAGGATGCGTTGCCCTATGGCGGGCCGATGGCGGGGTCGTTCATTCTGATCCCGGCGGCGATCGCGGCGGGGCTTGGAGAGTTGGGCAAGCACGGCTCGATGATCAGCCCGACGCTGGGGGCGAATTTTCGTCTGGCGTGTGTGCTGACCGATGCGCCGCTTGTGGCCGATGCCCCGACCCCGTTCGGCGCCGACGATTTCTGCACCAATTGCCAGGTCTGCGCCGATGCATGTCCGCCCGATGCGATCGGCCATACGAAGCGGCTGGTGCGCGGGGAGACCCGCTGGTACGTCGATTTCGACAAGTGCCTGCCGTATTTCAACGAGGCGCAGAGCTGCGCCATCTGTCTCGCCGCCTGCCCGTTCAGCCGGCCCGGCGTGGGCCTGAACCTGGTGGAGAAGCTGGCGCGACGACGGGCCACGGCGTGAGGGCCGAGCGGAGAGAGTCGCCGATCGCCGCTTGCGGCAATTTTTCCGTGCCCGCTTGCGGCCCCGCGTTAGAGCGCGATCGCTTGAGGCCAATCGGTCGGAAAGCGTGAATCGCGCTCTTCTTCAATAGCTTGCTAGATCATGATTGGTTTGACTTAAACCAATCATGATCTAGTCGCGCCGTCCTGCGCGGCTGGAGGCAGTGAATCCAGCCGCGGCGGCAATCCCGGTGACGACCGTGCCCCAGACCATGTCGACGAAGGTCAGGCCCCAGTCCCAGCCGGCCAGGGTCGCTTGGTTGGTCAGGTCGTAGGTGCCGTAGGCGACGAGGCCGAGCAGGGCGCCGCGGCCCACCGCGCCGGCCAAGCGCCGCGCCGGGCGGATCGCGAGGATGAGGATACCCAGCACGTAGAGGATGTAGAACGCGGCCGCCGCGGAGATATCGGGGCGCGCCAGCAACAGGCCACCGATCCGAGCATGGTAGAGGCGATCCATCATGGTGGTGAGCCATGCCGCGTCGAGCGCCAGGAACGCCACCAGCGTTGCGCCATAGGCTGCGATGAGTCCGAGCATGTCCGCCTCCGCGCGCCGACATGGCGCCTGTCACGACAGTTTCTACGTGCTGCCCCCTGGTTTGGATTGCCAGGCGCGAAATGATCCGTTTACCCTACCTTCGGGTAAGTTTTTGCCGAACGCCTGGGGGACTCAAAATGACCGCCCGCACACTATCACCGACCCGGCCCGTCCGCGGGCCGCTGCTGCGTCGATTCTATGTCGGGATCGCGATCGCCTTCGCTGTGACCGTCCTGGTGGGGTTTGGCCCCACATTCTACCTCAAGCCAATTTTTGGCGCGCCGCCGCTGACGGCGCTGACGGCGGTGCATGGTATCCTGTTCAGCTCATGGATCGCGCTGTTCATCCTGCAGGCGACGCTGGTCGCCAGGCGGCGGCCGGACCTGCATCGGCAGATCGGCAGCAGCGGCGTCGTGCTGGCGGTATGCATGGTGATTATCGGACTGCTGACGGCCATGAGCGCGGCGGGCCGCGGGATTTCGCCGCCGGGCGCGCCACCGCCGCTGTCGTTCTTCGCCATCCCATTCTTTGCCATCGTGAGCTTCGCCGTTCTCTTCGGCGCGGCAATTATCCTGCGCGGGAAGCCGGAGGCGCATAAGCGGTTGATGGTGCTGGCGACGATCGCCATGCTTGGTGCCGCGATCGCGCGGCTGCCTTTTGGCGCGGCCAGCATTCCGCCGGTGTTCTTCGCGCTGTCCGACCTCTTCATCGTCGCCGGCGTGGTCTATGACTGGCGGACGCGCAAGCGGGTGCACCCGGCCTATCTCTGAGGCGGCATTCCGCTGATCCTGTCGCAGCCGCTGCAGCTCGTCATTCTCGGCACCGCGCCGTGGATCACCTTCGCGCGCTGGCTGGTCGGGTAATGTCATTGGCTCCGGGGTTGCTTTAGTCTCCCTGGCAACAGCTCAACGCTAGGAACACGTCCATGCTCATGCGCAAAGCCGCCGCCCCGGCCAAGACGATTTCCGCCACCGAGGCCGCCGGGCTGGTCCGCTCCGGCATGTGGCTAGACTACTACGTGACGCTCAACCAGCCCGAGGCGTTCGACGCCGCGCTCGGCGCCCGCATCACCAAGCTGTCCGACCTCAAGGTACGCAACACGCTGTCGATGCGGCCGCGGGCGATCATGGAGAACGATCCGCAGGGCAAGCACGTCCATCTGCTGAACCTCCATCTCGGCGGCTACGACCGCAAGCTGCACGACACCGGCCGGTGCAGCTACATCCCGCTCAATCTCGGCGACGGGCCGGACTACTACCGCCGGTTCATCGATCCCGTGGATATCCTGATCATCAAGACCCGGCCGCTGGAGGACGGGTATTTCAATGTCGGGCCGACCAATGTGTGGTTCCGCTCGATCGTCGAGCGGGCGCGGATGGTCATCGTCGAGACCAACACGACGCTGCCGCATGTCTTCGGCGTGGACACCGGGATCCACATCAGCGAGGTCGACTACATCATCGATGGCGACAACGCGCCGATCCCCGAGCTGCCGAACCCGGCACCGACGGAGCTCGACAGCGCGGTGGCCCAGCACATCATCGGCGAGATCGAGGACGGCGCCTGCCTGCAGATCGGCATCGGCGGCATGCCGAACGCGGTGTGCGGCATGCTGGTAAACGCGGGGATCAGGGATCTCGGCGTGCACACGGAAATGATGACCGACGGGATCGCCGCGCTGTATCGGGCCGGGCTGATCACCGGGGCGCGCAAGAAGCTCGATCCCGGCAAGATCGCCTACACCTTCGCCGCCGGCTCGCGCGCGCTCTACGACACGCTCGACCGCAACCAGGACATGCTGTGCTACCCCGTCGACTACACCAACGCGCCGCATCTGATCATGCAGAACCCGCGGACGGTGGCGATCAACAGCACGACGCAGGTCGATCTCACCGGGCAGGCCGCCTCCGAGTCCGATGGCAACCGGCATCTGACCGGGACCGGCGGACAGGCGCAGTTCGTGCGCGGCGCCTATGCGGCGGAGCGCGGCAAATCCTTCATCTGCCTGCCCTCGACCTACGACAAACGGGGCGAGCGGCGCAGCCGGATCGTGTTCAACCTCACCGAGGGGAACATCGTGACGACCACCCGGGCGGACATGATGTATGTCGTGACCGAGCATGGCATCGTGAACCTCAAGGGCAAGTCGGTGCCGGAGCGGGCGCGGGCGATGATCAGCATCGCGCATCCCGATTTCCGCGAGGAGCTGGAGCGGCAGGCCTTCGAGCACCGCCTGATCCCGCGGGGGTTCACCTTCGGCTGATCAACGGCGGGCGCAGGTGTACTGGCGGATCATCGCGCGGGTGCGCGCGGGCAGGGCGCGGGGGGCAGCAGCGTTGGCCTTGGCCGTCGCACAGTCGAACCACACATAGCCAGCGGTGGGGTCGATGACGAGGCGGACGGGGGCGTAGCCGGGGCTGAGAAGGATGGACAGGAAGGGCGTGGTGGAGTTCCAACCGAGCGCGGCGTGGCCCGGCAAAGTGGTGGCGTCGCCAGGCGGGCCGGGCTGGGCCGCCAGCGCGCGGACCTCGGCGGTGTAGCCGCGCCAGGCGGCGACGAAGCGGGCGGTCTCGCCGGCGTGCACCAGGGTGACGAGCGCGAGGGCGCCGAGGGGAATGCGGCGCAGGGGCATCCAGGCGGCGAGCAGGATCAGCAATGGCGCGCCGACCAGCAGCAGGGCGCGGAGGTAGTAGCGATCCCAGGCGTGCAAAGGCGGCTCGAACCACAGCCACCACACCAGCAGCGCGGCGGCGACGATCACAACCGCCCTGCCCTCCCCCAGCCGGCGCAACGCGGCCCAGGCAGCCAGGGCAGCGGCGATCGTCAGGACCAGGGGGGAGGCGAGACGGGCGGCGTCGAACAGGGTCCAGGCGTTACGGCGCAGCACGTCGGCGACATAGGGGTCGGGATGAACGGCGAGCTTGAGGGCGATCCAGGCCAGCAGGCCAGGGATCAGGGCGACGAGGGCGCGGCGCCAGGCGCGCTCCGGTCCGCAGGCCAGGGCGGCCAGCAGGGTCGCCGCCCAGATCAGGCCCGCCTCGTGGGAGAGCACGACGACCGCGAGGGCGACGGCGGTCGCGAGCCAGCGGGCCTTGCCGCTGGGAGTCCAGGCCAGGGCATAGGCGGGCCAGAGGGCGGCGAGAGTGATCCACAGCTCGGTCGGAAAGCCGAACACCACCGGGGCCAGCAGGGCCGTCGAGAGCGCGGCCCAATGCCGGATCATCGCGCTGCGATCGATCGCCCAGGTGACGGCAAGGCCGATGGCGGGCGCGAGGCCATGCAGCGCCGCGTAGAGGGTGACGCCGGCCGCGGGGTCGCCGGAGAACCGGCCCCAGAGCTCGCCGGGCAACGCCGCCGCGGCGAAGGCGGCGGCGCGGACGGGGATCTGCCGCCAGTGAAAGGCCCAGCCGTCGCCGGCGGCGACACCGTAGGAGAACAGCGCGCCGTCGGCGAACAGGTTCAACTGCGCCCACACGCCCAGCAGCGGAAACGCCAGGCACCAGGCGCAGGCGAGGCCGAGGATGACGGCGTGCGGGCGCGGGGTCGTCACGCCCGTGTGTGCGCCTAGCCGACGGTTTCGTTCGGCGGGAAGTTCAGTTCGACTGCGATGCCGTCGGGGTCATACAGGAACAGCTGGGTCTGCCGGTCGCGGGGGATGATGCGTTCCTCGTAGGCGATGTTCTTGGCCTTGAGGCGGGATTTCATCTCCGCGAGGCCGGTGCAGGAGAAGGCGATATGGTCGAACAGCCCGGTCGCGGCGGCTGCCCGCGTGCCGGTCTCGCCCTCGCGGGGGCCGATCAGATGGACGGTCGGAATGTCGCCGCAATAGAGCCAGTAGCCGGGGAAGGCCAAGGGCGGGCGGTAGCCCACGGGGAGGCCGAGGATTTCGTTGTAGAACGCCTTGGTCGTCTCGAGATCGACCGGGCGGATGGTGAAATGGTTGAGCGCGTTGAGCCCCATGAGTTCCTCCTGGATCTTTCCGGCAGAATGCTGCGTCGCGGCAGGGTTGTCGATTGCCCCCTTTCCGCTGGACGCGGCGCGGGTTAGATGCGCGCGACCTCGGAGACGTTGACCAGATGACCGTCGCCTTCAAGGCCGCCGCCCTCGAACCGGACGCGGCCCAGCCCATGATCCTCGCGCTGCCCAAGGGGCGCATCCTCTCGGAATGCGCGCCACTGCTCGACCGTGCCGGAATCCATCCCGGCGCCGGCTGGAACGACGAGGACAGCCGACATCTGCGCTTCCCCACCAGCGACCCGACGCTCGACGTGGTGCGCGTGCGCAGCTTCGACGTCGCGACCTTCGTCGCCTTCGGCGCGGCACAGATCGGCATCTGCGGCGCCGACGTGCTGATGGAGTTCGACTATCCCGAAATCTACGCCCCGCTCGACCTCGGCATCGGCGCCTGCCGCGTCTCGGTCGCCGAGCCCCGCGCGACCGCCGGCAGCGACGATCCGCGCGAGTGGTCGCGCGTGCGGGTGGCCAGCAAATATCCCAACATCGCCCGCCGCCATTTCGCCTCGCGCGGCATCCAGGCCGAGATCGTCCACCTCAACGGCGCCATGGAGCTGGCGCCGGCGCTAGGGCTGACCCGCCTGATCGTCGACCTCGTCGCCACCGGCTCGACGTTGAAGGCGAACGGGCTGGTCGAGACCGAGGTGATCGCCAAGGTGACCAGCCGGCTGATCGTCAACCGCACGGCGCTGAAAACGCGGCCGGAGCAGATCGGCGCCTGGATCGCCAAGTTCCGCGCGGCGCTGGCGGCATGAAGCGGCTCTCGACCGCCGAGGCCGGATTTCCCGCCCAGTTCGAGGCGCTGCTGGCGCAGGGCCGCGAAACGACCGAGAGCGTGGGCGACGTGGTCGCCGCCATCATCGCCGACGTCCGCGCCCGCGGCGACGCCGCCCTGGTCGACTACACCAGGCGCTTCGACCGCCTCGACCTGACCGCCGCAACGCTCGCGATCCCCGCCGCCGAGATCGACGCCGCGGTGGCCTCCATCCCTCCCGAGCTCGCCGCCGCCCTCGACCTCGCGGCGACCCGCATCGAGCGGTTCCACCGGGCCCAACTGCCGGCCGATCTCAGCATGGACGACGAGACCGGGCTGAAACTTGGCATGCGCTGGACACCGCTCGACGCGGTCGGGCTCTACGTGCCCGGCGGCAAAGCGGCCTATCCCTCCTCCGTGCTGATGAACGCGCTGCCGGCCCGTGCGGCCGGCGTCGCGCGCATCGCCATGTGCGTGCCGACGCCGGATGGCGTGATGAACCCGCTGGTGCTCGCCGCCGCGCGCCGCGCCGGGGTGAGCGAGATCTACCGCGTGGGCGGCGCCCAGGCCGTCGCCGCCCTCGCCTGGGGCACGCCGACGATCGCGCCGGTCGACCGCATCGTCGGGCCGGGCAACGCCTATGTCGCCGAGGCCAAGCGCCAGGTGTTCGGCCGCGTCGGCATCGACGCCATCGCCGGCCCGTCCGAGGTGGTGATCCTCGCCGACGCCGCCAACGATCCGCGCCATGTCGCGCTCGACCTGCTGGCCCAGGCGGAGCACGACGAAGTGGCGCAGGCCGTCCTGATCACCGACAGCCCTGCCTTGGCCGACGCGGTCGCCGCCGCGGTGGCCGCCGAAATCCCCACCCTCCCCCGCGCCGCCATCGCCGGCGCCTCCTGGCGCGACCACGGCGCGATCATCCTGGTGCGCGGCTGGGACGAGGCGGCCGGCCTGGTCGACCGCTTCGCGCCGGAACACCTGCAGATCATGCTGCCCGACGCCGCGGCGGTCTTCGGGAAAATCCGCCACGCCGGCGCCGCCTTCCTCGGCCGCAACTGCCCCGAGGCGATCGGCGACTATGTCGGCGGCCCAAACCACGTGCTGCCGACCGGCCGCTCGGCCCGCTTCGCCAGCGGGCTGTCGGTGTTCGACTTCCTCAAGCGCACCACCTGGATCGAATCCGCCGGCGCCAGCCTGGCCACGATCGGCCCGGCGGCGGTGGCTTTGGCCGAGGCCGAAGGGTTGCAGGCGCATGCCCGCAGCGTGGCCGCGCGGCTAGTATGACGTCCTCTCGCTTGACCTGAACCCGGGCGGCAACCATGTTGCGCGCCAATCAACCTAGGAATACGCATTCTCGATGTCCAAAGAAGACATGATCGAGTTCAGCGGCACGGTGATGGAACTGCTCCCCAACGCCATGTTCCGTGTGAAGCTGGATAACGACCACACCATTCTCGCCCATACCAGCGGCAAGATGCGCAAGAACCGCATCCGCGTGCTCGCCGGCGACCGGGTGAACGTGGAGATGACGCCGTACGACCTGTCCAAGGGACGGATCACGTTCCGGTTCAAGTAGGCTGCAGGTGAGGCTGATCCTCGCCTCCGCCAGCCCGCGCCGGGTGGCGCTGCTGGCCCAGATCGGTGTCACGCCGGACGCCATCTCCCCCGCCGATATCGACGAGACGCCGCGCAAGGCCGAAATCCCGCGCCTGCTGGCCGAACGGCTGGCGCGCGCCAAGGCCGATGCCGTCGCCACGCCCGGCGCCTTCGTGCTCGCCGCCGACACGGTGGTGGGCTGCGGGCGCCGCGTGTTGCCGAAGGCGGAAACCCGCGAACAGGCCGCCGCCTGCCTCGACCTGCTGTCCGGCCGACGCCACCATGTGCTGACCGCCGTCGTCCTGCTCGCCCCCGATGGCCGCCGCGCCGAGCGCCTGTGCGACAGCGTCGTCGGCTTCGCGCGCATGACCGACGCCCAGAAGCGCGCCTATCTCGACAGCGGCGAATGGCAGGGCAAGGCCGGCGGCTATGCCATCCAGGGGCTCGCCGCCGCCCATATCCGCTTCATTTCCGGCAGCCACTCCAACGTCGTCGGCCTGCCTTTGTTCGAGACGGCCCAGCTGCTGCGCGGCCTCGGGTATCCGCTGCCGTGAGGATCCTGGCGAGCGCGAGCCCCGGTGAGGTCCGCGTCGCCGCCTGGAACGGCCAGCTCGTCGATGCCGCCATCTGGCGCCCCGGCAGCCCCGATGGGGTCGGCGACCTGCATCGTGGACGGATCGGCAAAATCGTCCCCGCCATGGCCGGCGCATTCGTCGTGCTCGACGGCGCCGAAGGCTTCCTGCCCGACAGCGACGGCGCCCGCGGCGCCAGCGAAGGCACGACCCTCGCCGTACGGGTCATCCGCGCCGCACAGGGCGGCAAGGGCCCCCGCCTGGCCCGGGCCGAGGATGATCCCGGCCAGGGACAACCCGCCCTACTGGCACGCGGCCCTGACGCGGTGACGCGGCTGGCCGAGCTGCACCCCCAGGCGGAGGTCATCGTCGACGATCCCGCTCTGGCCGCCCAGCTGCGGCCCGGCCTCGGCCCGCGCCTGCGAATCGGCACGGCCTTCGACGAGGCGGTGAGCAGCGTCTTCGACGCCCTCCTCGCCCCCGACGCCGCCCTGCCCGGCGGCGCCCGCATCCACGTCCAGGCCACCGCGGCCCTCACCGCCATCGACGTCGACCTCGGCGCCGCCACCGCGGACCGGCGGGACAAGGCCGGCGCCCAGGCGGCGGCCAACCGCGCCCTGATTCCCACCCTCGCCGCACAGATCCGCCTGCGCAACCTCTCCGGCGCCATCGTCGTCGATCTCGGCGGCATGGCGATGAAGCGCCGCGCTGCGCTGGGGCCCGATTTTGTCGCCGCCCTCGCCACCGATCCCCTGAAGCCCCGCTTCCTCGGCTTCTCCGCCCTCGGCCTGGCCGAGATCCTGCGGCCACGCATCTACCCGCCGCTTGCCGACTATCTCAGCGGCCCCCTGGCCACCGGCCTCGCCGCGCTGCGCGCCGCGGCCCTGGAAGTCGCGGCCCGGCCGCAGCGGGCACTGGCCTTGCGCGCCGACACCACGGTGATCGCCGCCCTGCGCCAGGACGGCGCGGCCCTGGCTGACTTTGCACGCCGCGCCGGCCGCGATATTGCCCTGATCGAGACGCGGGCGGCGGTCGCGCCCGCCTGGAGCATCGAGGACGCGCATGGCTAAACCCCCCGCCTGCCCGGTCTGCCGCCGGCCCACCGAGGCCAAGTTCCGGCCCTTCTGCTCGGCCCGCTGCGCCGAAGTCGACCTCGGGCGATGGTTCACCGAGAGCTATGCGGTACCGGCGGGTCCGCCGGATGCGGATAACGACGACGAGGTGGGTTGATCACCGCCCGCGCCTAGGCTATTCCCCGCGCCTCCAACACGTGCACCGTCCGGGCGACCGGCGAGATGCCCGACGATGCCCAGGTAGCTCAGTTGGTAGAGCATGCGACTGAAAATCGCAGTGTCGGTGGTTCGATTCCGCCCCTGGGCACCATTTTCCTCGATGCCCCTGAGAGGCCGTTTGAAAACTTGCTCTGGTGAGTGAGAGGCCGCGCTTTGCGGCCGGCCAGCGTGTGTTTTTGAGCACCGGAGCGCAGAAAACACACGTCGGATGACCGCGAGAGTAGAGTTTTCAAACGGCCTCTGAGACCCCCGCCATCGCTGGCCTCGTCATGGCGCGCGTGTCCAAGAACCACCCCGATGGCGGGCAACCACTCAAAAATTTGATTTTGCGCGCGGCTCTGGACGTTGCAAAACGGCATTACAGAGGTGGGGCGGAACAAAATGTCGGTCACGACCAGCTATAGTGTGAGCAACCTCGCGGCGCTGAACGCGGCGATCGCGGCCATTGATGTCGGCGGTGCATCCTCGGCAACAAGCACCAGCTACACCATCAAGATCACCGCGGACCTGACGCTCGGGGCGGATATCGCCGCCATCAACCTGGCTGCAGGCGACACGCTTCTGATCACCGGTGCGAAGGCGGGGGGCAATCCGCGCGCCGTTGTCAGCGGCAATGGCGTCCATCGCGGCTTCAGCGTCCTGGCGGGCAGCGTGACACTGGCCAGCATGAGCCTGCAGGGCTTGCGGGCCCACGGCGGCAACGGCGGGGCCGGAGCTCCGGCCGGCGGTGGCGGAGCCGGTCTGGGCGGCGCGGTGTTCGTCGGCACCGCCGGCAGCGTAACCCTGACCGATGTGCGTTTCTCAACCAACGGGGCGATCGGCGGGAATGGCGGCGCCAAGGGCACTGGCGTCGCCGCCGGCGGCAGCGGCGCCCCCGGCGGGCTGGGCGCCGGCGCGGCCGGTGGAGCCTCGGCCGGATTCGGTGGTGGCGGCGGCGGCGGCGGCACCGGGGGATTCGGCGGAGGCAACAACGCCGGCGGCGGACTCGCCGCCGGCGGCAACGTCTTCGTCCAGCAGGGCGGGCAACTGATCTTCTCCAGCGGCACCATCACCGGCGGCACCGCGACCGGCGGCAAAGGCGGCAGTGGTGGCACCTCGGGCCAGAGCCTCGGCGGCGGGATGTTCATCCAGGGCAACGGCAGCATCACCCTCGGCAACGCCCTCGTCACCGGCGTCATCTCTGACCAGGGCGGCGCGGGCGGCGCCGGCACCGTCGCGATCGCCGGGGCGGCCACGCTGTCGGCGGCGAACACCTTTACCGGCGGCGTGCAGATTCTTGTCGGCAGCTTGACCTTGCTCAACAGCGGCGCGGCCGGGTCCGGGGCGATCAGCTTCACCGCAGCGGGCGAAGTGCTGCGCATCGGCAGTGGCGCGGTCCCGGCCAACGCCATCGCCGGATTCGGCTTCGGCGAGACCATCGACCTGCTGGGCATCGGCACGGCCACGTCGGCCGTCCTCGATGGCGCCAACCATCTCGCCCTAAGCGGCGGCGCGGTGCCGGCGAGCCTGACCTTTGATCCAGGTCTGAACCTGTCCGACGACAGTTTTGTCCCCGTATCGGACGGCACGGGCGGGACAAGCCTGACTCTGGTGCAAAGCCACTTCCATGTCGCCACCGCCGCCGACCTCAATGCCGCCATCGCCGCAATCGACGTCGGCGGCACCTATGCGCGGCCGGGCCTCGCCTACACGATCACGCTGGACGCCGGGGTGACGCTGGGGGCGGATCCCTATGCGGTGAACCTGCCGGCGGGCGGGAGTCTGACCCTCGATGGTGGCGGCAACACGCTCGATGGTGGCGGACTGCATCGCGGGCTGTTCGTCTATGCCGGCCAGGTGACGATCGAAAACCTGACCATCGCCGACACCTCGGCCATCGGCGGCGCTGGCGGCGCCGGCGCGCTGCCGGGCGGTGGCGGCGCCGGGCTCGGCGGCGGCGTGTTCGTGGGCGCGGCGGGGACAGTGACGCTGGCGGACGTTCAGTTCGCCGGCGACAGCGCGATCGGCGGCAATGCGGGCGCCGCGGGCGGTATCGGCCTGGGCGGCGGCGGCGGGCTCGGTGGCGCCGGCGGCGCGGGCAATACGCGGGCCGGCGGCGGCGGCGGCGTCGGGAGCACGGCAACCGGTGGAACGGCGGACGGCGCCGGCGGCGCCGGCATCGTGCTCGGCGCGGCCGGTGGAAATGCCGGCACCGGCAACCGTCCAACCGGCGGCCCTGGCGGGGCGAACGGCGGCGGCGGCGGGGCCGCAGGGACAACGGTGACCACAGGCAGCGGCCGGGGCGGCGGTGGCTCGCATACCTATCCCGGCATCGCCGGCAGCGGCGGCGTCGGCGGCAGTTTCGGCGGCGGCGGCAGTGCTGGCGGCACCACCGGCATCGGCGAAGCCGCGGGCTTCGGCGGCGGCGGCGCCAACGGCGCCGGCGGATGGGGCGGCGGTGGTGGCGGCGGCGGAGCCGGAGGCTTCGGCGGCGGCGCCGGCAATGGTCTCGCCGGCGGCGGCCTCGGCGCCGGCGGCGACGTGTTCGTCCAGCAGGGCGGCAGCCTGCTGATCACCGCCGGCACCCTCGGCGCCGGCAGCGTGGCCGGCGGCAGCGGCACCGGCGCGGGTGCTGCCGGCAGCGCCTGGGGCAGCGCCATCTTCCTCCAGGGCGGCAGCCCGCTCACCCTCGCGCCCCTCGCCGGCCAGACCATCGACATCGCCGGCACGATCGCCGACGCCGCCGGGGTCGGTGGCAGCGGCGCCGCCGGCCTCATCCTCTCCGGCGCCTGCACCGTCGCGCTCGATGCCGCCAACAGCTTCACCGGCGGCATCCTGATCTCCGCCGGCACGCTCGATCTCACCACCGCCGGCGCCGGCGGCATCGGCGAAATCACCTTCGCCTACGGCGCAACCGCGGAGCTGATCGCCAGCACACCGCCGCTGGAAACCCTCCGCGGCGTCCTGCCCGGCATCACCATCGACCTGCAGGGCATCGGCAGCGCGACCGCCGCCAACCTCGGCACCGACGACGTGCTGCTCATCACCGGCGGCACGGTCCCGGTCTCGCTCACGCTCGACCCCGTGCAGATCTTCACCAACGAAACCTTCGCCACTGTCCCCGACGGCAGCGGCGGCACGCTGATCACCGCCCTCACCACCGGCAACGACCACCCGCCGCATATCGCCGGCACCGGCACCGTCATCGGCGACGATCACACGCCCCTCAACCCGCTCGCCGCCGTCACCGTCAGCGATCTCGACCCCGGCGCCGACGAAACCGCCACAATCACCCTGTCCTCAACCGCCAACGGCACCCTCTCCACCCTCGGCGGTGGCAGCTACGACCCCGCGAGCGGCATCTACACCGTCACCGGCACCGCCGCCTCGGTAACCGCCGCGCTGCAAGGCCTGGTCTTCACACCCACCGAATACCAGGTGCAGCCCGGACAGGTGGAAGCCACCAGCTTCGCCCTCTCGGTCACCGACGGAACCATGGCCGATGCCGGCACAACGACGCTCGACATCACCGCGCTGAACGACGCGCCCGTGGTGAACACCGGCAATACCGGCATCGTCGACAGCTACTGGAACGTTCCCTTCACGCCCATTCCCCATGCCAGCGTCACCGACCCCGACGCCGGCGCCATGGAAACGGTGACGATCACGCTCGCCGACTCCGCCTATCCCAGCTCACCGACCGACGGTAACGGCACGCTGGCGCTCGCCATGCCCGGCTTCACCCTCAGCCAGACCGCCCCCGGCACCTACCAGCTCTCCGCCGGCAGCCCCGCCGACGTCACCGCCGCGCTCGACGCCATCACCTTCACCGCGATTCCCCATCCAGCCCAGCCCGGCTTCACTCTCACCTACATCAGCCTCTCCGCCTCCGACGGGATCGCCCCCGCGGCCACCACCAACTGGACCGAAATCGCCACCGGCCTGCCGGTCTTCACCGGCATGACCCCCGGCCAGACCGTCGCCGCCAACGCGACACTCACACCCTTCAGCCTGGCCAACATCACCGATTCCGCCGGCCTGACCATCCAAGGCCTGACCGTCAGCATCGACGACCCCGCCACCAACACGCCGACCGACGCCGTCGGTAAGCTCACCGGCGCCGGGCTCACCAAAGCCTCCGTCGGCACCTACACGCTGGCGATCAACCCCGGCGACACCTTCGCCACCGTCAGCGCCGAGCTCGACACACTGGTGTTCACGCCGAAGGCCACCGCGATCGGCAAAACGGTGGAGCTGGCCGTCTCCGCCTTCGACGGCGCCACCACCGCCAGCAACTGGGACACCACGATCACCGTAACCCCGGCCATCGCCGCCAGCACCATGTCGTTCCTGCCGCCCGCCCCCCTGGCATTCCCGGCCACCACGACCACCGCAGCCATGGCCGACATCGCCCAGACAGACCTCATCCCCACCCCGCCCAGCCCTGCCGCCGCCGTGCACACCGACCCGACAACCGGCGGCCTCGCTGGCGATATCCTCGCCGTTCCCACCATGCTGGCCGACATCCTCCACCCCGGCAGCCCGTAGTCCCAAGCGGCGCGCGATGCGGAGCAGGCAAGGCAAGGCAAGGCAAGGCAAGGCAAGCGCTAGATCATGATTGGCTTAGCTCAAACCAACCATGATCCGGCAAACTGTTGAAGAAGAGCGCGATTCACGCTTCCTGACCCAACGGCCTCAAGCGATTGCGCTCCAAGCGGTGACCTTTTGCCGTCACACCACCGGCGACATGCCGCCGTCGACGTTGATCGCCGTGCCGGTGATGTAGCCACCCTGATCGGACGACAGGAAACACGCGAGATTGGCGAATTCCTCTGCCGTTCCCATCCGTCCCATCGGCACGCCTTTGCCGGCCTCGGCGATCGTTTCTTCCAGCGTCCGGTTGGCGCTGCTCGCCTCGTGCCGCCGCTTGATCTGGTCGGAGACGATGATGCCCACCAGCATCGCGTTCACCAGCACGTTGTCGGGCGCCCCTTCCCCGGCGAGCACCTTGGTCAGCGCCATCCCGGCCGCGCGCGAGATCGTCGTCGGCGCGCTCCCCGCCCGTGGCGCCTTCGCCCCGGTGTTGAGCACGTTGATCACCCGCCCCCACTTCCGCGCCCGCATCTGCGGCCAGGCCAGCCGCGTCAGTCGGATCGCCGCGAACAGCTTGAGGTCGAGGTCCTCCTGCCAGATCTCATCCGTCACCGTCTCGAACGCCCCGGTGCGCGACTGCCCCGCATTGTTCACCACGATGTCGATCTTCCCGAACCCCTTCATCACCGCGTCATAGGCCCGCTGGATCGAATCCGCCTTGGAAACATCGCAGGCGATGGCGAGCACTTTCCCCTTCGCCACCGCCGCCACCTCCGCCTGCGCCGCATCCAGCGCCTCCTGTCCGCGCGCCAGCATCGCCACGTCGGCGCCCGATGCCGCGAACCGCTTCGCCATTGCCAGGCCGAGCCCCTTGCTCCCCCCGGTGATCACCGCCGCCCGCCCGTCGAGTTTGATTTCCATCTGTCCGTTTCCTTCCGTTATCGTTGAACGCCGTTGATCCAAACGGTGCGCGACCGCGGTCGTTCCGCAATCGCCTCAGCCAGCGTCTCCGCCGCCACCGCAAAGAAATCCGCCCGCGCGCCGACCGCGATGCCATGATCGCCCAGCCCAAGAATCCGCGCCCCTTCCGTGGTGCACGTCTCGAACGCCAGCGCCAGATCCTCGTCGCTGCGGAACCCCTGCTTCTGCGCGATCATCCAGGCCCGCTCGAGCATGTCGCCATTCCCATAGGGCGACCACAGGTCCCGGATATTGTCGTTCCCCCCAAACACCGTCACCCCCCGCGCCCGCAACGGTTTCACCGGCGGCATCACCACGGGCCCCGGCGCCGACGTCAGGATCGACACCCCGCCCGCCGCCAGCGCATCCGCCGTCGCCACGAAATCCCCCGCGTCCTCCGTCCCCAGGCTGAACGCATGGCTCACCGTCACCCGCCCCTGCATCCCCGCCGCCTTGCTCCGCGCCGCGATATCCCGCAGCTGCGCATTCCCCCCCGCATCGCGATCGTGCAGGTGGATATCGATCCCCTTGCCATGCTTCGCCGCCAGCCCGAACACCACGTCGAGATGCCCCTTCGCATCCCCATCGATCGTCACCGGGTCGAGCCCGCCCACGAGATCCGCCCCCTCCGCCAGCGCCGCGTCGAGCAGCTCCGCCACTCCCGTGCGCGAGGTGATCCCCGACTGCGGAAACGCAACGATCTCGATCGGCAGGATCGCGCGATACTCCTGCACCACCTCCAGCACCGCACGAAAGTTGCTGAGACCGAACTTGTCGTCGATATCCGCATGCGTCCTGAGCGCCGTCGTCCCCGCCGCGATCATCCGCTCCAGCAACGCCCGCGCCCGCGGCTGCACCGGCCCCAGCGCCCCGCGATGCTCCCGCTCATACTCAATCCGCCCCTGCACATTCGGCGCCGCCGCATGCGCCCGCCACGGCAGCCCCATCAGCGTCTTGTCGAGATGCACATGCCCCTCGATCATCCCCGGCAACAGCAACGCGCCCCCGAGATCCGTCCCCCCGCTCCCCGGGCCGCACGGCGCGATCGCCGCAACCCGCCCGTCCACCACCGAGATATCCACCAGCCGCCCATCCGCCAGCCGCGCGTTCCGCAGCATCATCTCACGCACTCCGCCAGGTCGCGTTCTGCCGCACCACCGGCGTCCGCGCGAACAGCGCCCGGATATGCGGAATGAACGCCTCCAGCGGCAACGTCTCCTCCTCCGGATCCATCGCATCCTGATCGAATTTCGCGACATACTCTGCCGTCCAGTCGAAGAATTCATGCCCGCGGAACTTCTCCCGCGCATGCCGGTCCACCCCCGGATAATGCGGCGCATGCAGATCCTGGAAGATCTGGTGATGCTCCAGCATCCAGTGATTGCGCGGCGAAATGTAAGGCTGCATCAGCGCCGCCGCGAAATCCCCATGCGTCGCCGGACATGCATCGAACCCGATATCGTGCAACACCGCCACCGCGATCGTTTCGTCATCGTGGCCCGCACGCATCACCCGCGTCGCCGACTGCAGGCAATGCCTGAAATTATTGATCCGATACCCAAAGCTCGGCGCATCCTCCCCCACCCTCAGCATCGCGATCACCAGCTCCGCCTGGTGCGTACCGTTGAACACCTTCCTCTGAGCGTTCATCACCGCCCAATCCGCGGGCGTGAAATCCTCCATCGAGGTATGCTCGATATACGTCCAGGCTGGGTCGGCAAGCGGCGAACGGGTCATGGCGTGGCTCTTTGCAAAACGACGTGCAACGATCAAACCGCGAGCAGACCATGGCCCGCGCGCGCTGGGAAGCGGAGAGGATGACAATGCGACTTTTGCTGGCCAACCCCAACACCTCCACGTCAATCACCGACCGCATCGCCGCCGTCGCCCGCCGTGCCGCCGCCCCCGGCACCGACGTCCTCGCCGTCACCGGCACCACGGGGGTCCCCTACATCGCCACCCGCGCCGAAGCCGCCATCGCCGGCCGCACCACCCTCGAACTCCTCGCCGAACACGGCACCAACATCGACGGCGCGCCCATCGACGCCGCAATCGTCGCCGCCTTCGGCGACCCCGGCGTCGGCGGCGCCCGCGAGCTCATGCCCTTCCCCGTCATCGGCATGGCCGAAGCCGCCATGCTCACCGCCTGCATGCTCGGCCGCCGCTTCGCCATCGTCACCTTCGCCACCGCCCTCGGCCCCTGGTACCGCGAATGCGTCGACTACAACGGCCTCACCAACCGCCTCGCCGCCATCCGCTGCCTCGACCAACCCTTCCGCGACATCGCCTCCGTCCAGGAAGAAAAAGCCACTCTCCTCGTCGACCTCTGCGCGCGCGCCATCGCCGAAGACGAAGCCGACGTCATCATCCTCGGCGGCGCCCCCCTCGCCGGCCTCGCCGAAATCGTCCGCGACCGTGTCGCCGTCCCCCTCGTCGACGGCGTCGCCGCCGCCGTCAAACAAGCCGAAACCCTCGCCGCGCTGCGCCCCCGCAAAGCCACCGCCGGCACCTTCCGCACCCCCGACCCCAAGCCCATCATCGGCGTCCCCGACGCCCTCCACCGCCTCTTCACCCGAACCTGACCGGAGCCCCCATGCCAAACGCCACCACGGACGACGGAACCCAGCTCTACTTCGAGGAAACCGGCAGCGGCACACCCGTCATCTTCGTCCACGAATTCGCCGGTGACCGCCGCTCCTGGGAACCCCAGCTCCGCCACTTCGGCCAACGCTACCGCGCCATCGCCTACAACGCCCGCGGCTACCCGCCGTCCGACGTCCCCGAATCCGTCAGCGCCTACTCGCAAAACCGCGCCGCCGACGACATCGCCGCCATCCTCGACCACCTCGGCCTCGCCAAGGCCCACATCGTCGGCCTCTCCATGGGTGGCTTCGCAACCCTCCACTTCGGCTTCCGTCACCCCCACCGCGCCCTCTCCCTCACGGTCGCCGGCTGCGGCTACGGCGCCGACCCCGCCGTCCGCGACGGCTTCCGCGAAGAAGGCGCCAACACCGTCGCCTTCATCCGCGACCACGGCATGCAAGCCTTCGCCGACCGCTACGCCTACGGCCCCACCCGCGTCCAGTTCCAGAACAAAGACCCCCGCGGCTTCGCCGAATTCGCCCGCCAACTCGCCGAGCATTCAGCCCTGGGCTCGATGAACACCCAACTCGGCGTCCAACGCGAACGCCCCTCCCTCTACCACCTCACCGACCAGATGAACGCCCTCACCGTCCCCACCCTCATCCTCACCGGCGACGAAGACTGGCCCTGCCTAGCCCCCGGCATATTGATGAAACAAAACATCCCCACCGCCGCCCTCGCCGTCATGCCCAACTGCGGCCACGGCATCAACCTCGAAGACCCCGACCAATTCAACCACATCGTCGGAACCTTCCTCACCCAAGTCGACGCCAACCGCTGGCCCACCCGAGACCCCCGCGCGTTGAGCGCCTCCATCACGGGGATGCGATAAAGTAACGTTGCAGAAAAGCAAGAAAAGCTCCGCCGGCTTAGGGCCGAGAGGCCCTAAGAACCCACAAACTCTCGCGGCTGGATCGAAAGCCGTCAGCTGCTAACTGCTTCCTTAGCGCCGCAGGCAATCCAATCCTGCGACCGGACAGACCGTCGTGCAGTCGCACGGGCCTGATCGGCTTCGCCACTCCCCTCATCGAAATCGTGGGATCCCAACCGAAGGCCACATCCACAGCTAAGAGAGTCCACGGGTTCTCAGGGCCTGTGGCCCTGAGCCGGCGGAGCCTTCACTTAACGTCTTAAACCAGCCCAGCCCCGATATTGATCGTCAGCGCCAGGATCACCGTATTGAACAGAAACGCAACGACGCAATGCACCAGTGTCGTCCGTCGCATCGCCGGCGAGAGTGTATCCACATCCGCCGTCGCGCAGGCGCATCCGATCACGAACGCGTAGTACGCAAAGTCCCCCCATCCAGGCTCCCGCTCCCCCGGAAAATCGAGTCCCGCCCGCATATCGTCTTCCGCCGTCGAGCGCGAGTCGAGACCGTAATATTCCGCCGCGTAATGCAGCGCGAACATCATATGGATGAACCCCCAGGCGCTCAGGATCGTCGTCGCCACCAGGCCGAGATGCATGGCCTTTGCCATGCCCGTGCTGTCCTTCAGCCCGCCCAGCTCCAGCACGATCGCCGCCACGGCCGCCACCGCCGCGATCACGCCGACCACCAGCAGCACCCACTGCCCGCTGTCCTCGGCAGCCGCATACAGTCGGATCGTCGCGCGCGGTTCATGCGCCATCATCGCCCCGATCGCCGCCAGGAACAGCCAGGTCCCCGCGTTCCAGGCCAGCAGCGCCCGCGTTTCCGTCCGGATCGAGGCCGGCAGGATCAGATACATCGCGAGCATCACCGCCCCCGCGATCAGCAGCCGCGGCCGCCGGCGCAGGCGCACATGCAGGGGGTGTCGATGTTCGGTCATGCCCAACTCCTTATCCAACTCTGGCGGCAGCGCGCATTTGCCGGCATTCTGTCGTGGCGCGCCCCGGCGGAGGAACCCACAATGAACGATCTTGCACCCCACACAACCACGAAGCCCGGCCCCACGGCCGACCTCGCTGGCTTCCTCGCCGGCCTGACGCTCGACACCGTCGATCCCTTCGCCCGCCACGCCGCCCGCCGCCATCTGATCGACACGCTGGCCGCCGTTATCGCCGGCGCCGACCAGGACGTCACCGGCATCGCCGAGCGCGTCCTCGCCAATGTCCACGGCGTTGGAAAAATCCCAGTCCCCGGCTTCAAGACCCGCTACGACACCCTCACCGCCGCCTATCTCGGCGGCACCGCCGGCCACGGCCTCGAACTCGACGACGGCAACCGCTCCGGCTCCGTCCATCCCGGCGTCGCCGTCGTCCCCGCCGCCTGGTCGCTCGCCGCCGCCCGCGGCTCCTCCGGCGCCGCCCTCCTGCTCTCCGTCATCGCCGGCTACGAAGCCGTCGTCCGCATTTCCGCCGCCGCCCACCCGCGCTCGCGCTGGCGCGGCTTCCACAACACCGGCATCTCCGGCGTCTTCGGCGCCGCCGCCGCCGCCAGCGTCCTCCTCGATTTCGACGCCGCCAAGATGGAAGCCGCTTTCGGCACCGCCGCCTCCTCGGCCGCCGGCCTCTTCAGCTTCCTCGCCGGCGGCGACGTCAAGCGCATCCACCCCGGCCACGCCGCCCGCGAAGGCACCCTCTCCGCTCTGCTCACCGCCGAAGGCCTCGAAGCCCCCAAGGGCGTCCTCGAATTCAAGGAAGGCTTCTTCAACGCCTTCGCCGGCGGCGACGTCGATCCTGCAACGATCGACATCCTCCGCTCCGGCGACAACAACCCCAAATCCCTCTTCGCGGTGGCCAACTGCTACATGAAGCCCTACGCCTGCTGCCGCCACATCCATTCCGCTATCGACGGCGTGCTCAAACTCGTTGCGGAACACGACCTTGCCCCCGAGCAGGTCGCCCGCATGGATTTCGGCACCTATGCTGTGGCCGCCTCGCACGCCGCCGTCGGCTGGTCCGAAATGACCACCGCCCAGATGTCCTTCCCCTTCGTCATCGCCGCCACCCTCGTCCGCCGCCAGGCCAGCCTGCACGAATTCGGCGCCGCCGAACGCGCCGACCCCCGCATCCTCGCCCAGACCGCCAAGGTCCACGTCCACGTCGACCCCGAATGCGACAGTGACTACCCCCGCCGCCGCGCCGCCAAAACCCGCATCGAAACCACCGACGGCCGCATCCTCGAACACTACATGCCCGAACCCTACGGCGCCGCCTCCAACCCTCTCACCGACGAAGCCCTCGAGGACAAATTCCTCGGCCTCGCCATCCCCATCCTCGGCGAACCCCGCGCCCGCGCCGCTTTAGCCGCCCTCTGGAAAATCGACGAGGCCCCCTCGGTTGCCCCGATCGCGGAGATGCTAGCGCGCTGACCCAGACGCGCGTCTTCGCGCGGCGACGACAGCGACAGCCCAGACGCGCAGCGCAGCGTAGCGGCGACGAAAGCGACAGCGGTTGCCCTTGCAACCGCGAAAGCGCTCCCCTCCACAACCGCACCCCTCTCCCCCCAAAAAAACCTCCCCCAACGAGAAAGAATTCCCTTGCCACCATCCGCCATATGAATTAACTAACCCGTCATGCCCCCGACGCCCCCTCCTGTTACCCTGCCAGCGGCAACGGCCACAGCCGAACCATATTCGGCCTTCGCCGACGCCTGCGCGCTGATCGTCGGCAACCTTCTCGCCTACATCTTCCCCCGC
>Ga0164296_1000202_pt1 | contig 75654 bp, 64 predicted proteins | sample GEODES057metaG_FD_113533 | JGI IMG/M metagenome (GOLD analysis project Ga0164296, IMG submission 113533) | Dystrophic lake water microbial communities from Trout Bog Lake, Wisconsin, USA - GEODES057 metaG | ecosystem: Environmental > Aquatic > Freshwater > Lake | place: USA: Trout Bog Lake...
AGAGCATGGAAACCAGAGAAGAAAAGCAGGGAACTCAAGTCAAAGTTAGGTTATAGTAGAATAGGATTAAAAAATGTTTAACGCAAGGTTAGAACAACGTCTGTGGTGCTATCGTGTAGAAGTAAGAGAAACACAAGCTAATATGGCATTCAGAGAAGGTCATAGAGAATGGAATGAGGATTTATTTGTATGATCAAATACCATATTAATAACGTGGGCGGAGAAGTTATCAAAGATAACGAAACTTATACACTCAAAGATAATAAAACATTAAAAAACCTTGTGTTGAGCTCTACTAATTTACATAGAGGTATGAGTACACGTGGGCATCGTCACCCCGGGCAAGAAGAAGTTTATATTTTTGTTTTGGGACACGGCCAAATGATTGTGGGAGATGAAACAGATGAGCCCTTTAGAGTCAGTGCAGGAGATATTGTACTAATCCCTGACGGGGCATTTCATCGTGTGATCAACGACGGCGACATCAATTTACTATTCAACTGTGTATTTGATGGTAAAAGAAATCATTAAACAAGTTTGGCGCCTTTGGGCAAAATCGTTAGGTGAAAAAGCAGGTGATACGGACAAAGAAGCTGACCGTATTGCTTGCATTCGTACTGCAATTGTGTTATCATATATCATTACAAACTGCTTTATCGTAGCAGGTGTTATTCGACATTGGAATCAATAAAATGCTAACTTCAAAATTAAACAATCATATAGAAAAACGTGTTGTTCGAGAATTAGAAAAAAATTTACCAGTAGCAGTAAACTATTCTTCTACAGACAAAGTAGCCGAAGCATTAATTATACTAGCCGAAGAATGTGCAGAAGTTGTACAGGAAGTCTGCAAGATACAACGATTTGGTATTGAGTCAACTTCTCATCATACAGGGTTATCGCATAAAGCAACTTTAGCAAAAGAAGTAGCAGATGTATTGGCAATGGTTGATATCCTAGTAGAACAAGGTGTAATTACATATAACGAATTAAATCTAGGTAAATTATCAAAAATCGAAAAATTAAAGAAATGGTCAAAGTTATATGAGTAAAATTAAAATTTCAGAATTATTTTATAGTGTGCAGGGAGAAGGTCGCTATATGGGTGTACCATCTATATTTTTGCGTACATTCGGCTGTAATTTCCGCTGTGCCGGATTTGGAATGCCAAGAGGAGAACTAAGTAATGAAACAGATGATATTGCAAGAGTTGTGCAAATGTACAACGATTATAAAGAATTGCCTTTGGTTTCTACAGGCTGTGATTCTTATGCTAGTTGGGATCCTCGCTTTAAGCATCTCTCTCCTTTACTTTCTACTGATTCAATTGCCAATTCGATTATGGATATACTTCCTTACAAAGAATGGCAAGACGAACATCTTGTAATCACTGGCGGCGAGCCATTGCTAGGTTGGCAACGTCAATATCCTGATTTGCTGGATCATCCTAAAATGCATGGACTCAAAGAGATTACATTTGAAACCAATGGCACTCAAAAGTTAACCCCAGAATTCAAACATTACTTGGATGACTGGACTATTGCCAACTGGGATAGAGAAATCACATTCAGTGTAAGTGCCAAACTTCCTGCCAGTGGAGAATCGTGGGAGGATGCTATTAAGCCCGAAGTTGTATGTGAATATGAACAAGTTGGTACTGCTTACCTTAAATTAGTGGTTGCAACTGAACAAGATATCGCTGACGCAGAATGTGCAGTAGGAGCATTTCGTTCAGCAGGATTTAAGGGACACATTTATCTAATGCCTGTTGGTGGTGTGGAAAGTGTTTATACATTAAACGCAAAGAATGTAGCACTGGCCGCTATGAAGCGTGGATGGCGTTACAGTGATAGATTGCAAGTGCCATTGTTTAAGAACGAGTGGGGCACCTGATGATGGGTGTAGGATACCAGAATCAGTGGATTGACGAAGACGATGCTTTTTATCGTAGAGCTGAATGGGAAGAACGTTTTGCACTAACACCGCAACGTTGCGATTTAACTAAAAAACGCATTTGGCTTAAAAAAGGATTTGTTGGTAGTGCTGCTTGGACTGGTCCCGGATCACCTATATGGGAATATAGGTGGCACGATGCTAAAGAACATATGATGTGGTTACTAAAAAGATAATATGAGTAATGTAAGCAAGGGTAGAGAAAGTTACGATATAACTACAGGCAACACCCTTGTTGCTTTTTTTAATCGCAATATCAGCACTTACGGCACTGAAGCCGGCGGTGTTAAGTTTGATCTTGTGCCGGTAACCAAGCAAAAAGATATAATGCTCAATGTGGCACGTATGCACGCAGAGCAAGAGTATAATCGTATTATGGAACTGGTAGCAGTATTGCAACGACAGGCTGCAGAAATAAAAGAACGATTGGATTTAACCGACCTAGTTCATTCAGCTAAATATGAATATCAACTAGCACACGGACAAACATATTGGATCGTATACGATCACAAAAAACAACAAACAATACTATTAAGTACTGGACCAAACGATTGGTCAACTGGTCCAGCACCAGAATGGGAATATCTCAAAGCAGTTAAATGGTTAGGTGATCACACGTGGATAGAAGTCAAGGAAGATAATAATGGGAATATTTGATAAATTTATAAAAAAACCGGAGTCACCTAAGGTAGAAACGCCCAAAGTCGTTAAACCAAAAGAGCCCAGACCCAAAAAGAAAACAGAAAAAGAGTTGGCTACTGAGCGTGGTGAACCTTGGGTCAGTGTTGTTCAAGTTGAACTAGACCCTGAAAACATTGGTAATGGTGCATTCGAATTAGATTGGAATGAATTCTTTGTGGCTAAATTGATTCGTGCTGGTTACAAAGGACGGGACGACAGCCAAATTGTTGACCAGTGGTTTCAGGATGTCTGCAGAAATGTCGTTTTGGAAACATTTGAGCAGTATGATGCCAACAACCCAAGACCCCCAAATGGCGTTCAACGCAAAGATTTGGGCAACGGTTACTCAGAAGTTTCTTAAACTTTTGGTTAACCGACGGTTGACCATAAATCTATTATATGCTATTATAATGATATGAAATACTTAATCGTTGATACCGCAAATACATTCTTCCGTGCACGTCACGGCGCCAGCAGACAAAGTGATGCGTGGGACCGTTTGGGTTTTGCCATACACGTTACACTCAGTAGTGTCAACAAAGCATTTAGAGACCAAAATGCTGATCACGTGGTGTTCTGTTTAGAAGGCCGTTCGTGGCGCAAGGACTATTATGAACCCTACAAGAAAAACCGAGCAGTTGCCCGTGCCGCTCAAACAGAAGCCGAGCAAGAAGAAGACAAGCTCTTTTGGGAAACTTTTGACGATCTCAAAGACTTTATCTCAACCAAAACAAATTGTACTGTTCTCAGGCACGAAAGACTGGAAGCAGATGACTTGGTGGCAGGATGGATCCAAAGTCACCCTGAGGATCACCACACCATCGTAAGCAGTGATACAGATTTTTATCAGTTACTGGGTCCTAATGTAAATCAGTACAATGGTATCAGTGACGAGCTACATACCATCGAAGGTATCTTTGATAAAAAAGGCAAGTTGGTAATTGATAAAAAGACCAAAGAGCCTAAACGCATTCCTGAACCTAAATGGATCTTATTTGAAAAGTGTATGCGTGGCGATCCCACTGACAATATCTTTAGTGCATATCCAGGTGTGCGTACTAAAGGTTCTAAGAATAAAGTGGGTCTACAAGAAGCGTATGCAGACAAAGACCGCAAAGGATTTGCGTGGAACAATCTAATGTTGCAACGTTGGACCGACCACAATGGCGAAGAACATCGTGTATTGGATGATTACGAACGCAATCGTGTACTAGTAGACTTAACTGCACAACCAGATGATGTCAAGGCTGTAATTGCAGAAACTATTGCGGCAGGTAGTGTTAGTAAAAATATTCCAATGGTGGGTGCACATTTCTTAAAATTGTGCGGCAAATATGATTTGGTGCGGCTAAGTGAACAAGCATCAAGTTATAGTAGTTTTCTATCAAAAAGTTATCCTCAGTGATACAAGAAAGTAGAACTACGCAAATTATGTCATTAAAAAATCAAGGAGAATGAAAATGGCAACAAAGAAAACATCAGTTAATAAAATCAGTGACAAATTAGACAAAGTCAGCGACTCATATACTATCAATATGTATGACAATGGCTTTATGTTGGAAATCAGTGGACGCAAAGACGAAGATTGGAAAAATGCCAAGATTATGGTTCAATCAGTTGAACAACTATTCGAACTAATCAAAGAAGCTGCAGAAATGGAAAGGGATTAATCATGGCTATCTGGAACGTTAGTACATATTACAAGAAATCTTGCGAAGAAGTCGAAACATACCATCAACGAGAAGGTGACGGTATTGTAACTATTAGAAATGGTTATCGATATGGTGAGTGGATCGTGGAAACCACAGATGACAATCTGCCTGAATTCAAGTTTGTAGAAGTTCCGGGTGGTGATGGTAAACGGGATAGCATTGATATGCTGGACTGCGAAGTTAACAATATTGAATATGTAGAGCTAGTCGAATTGTTTGATGGCGGCTGCTGGTATGATGTGGCTATGGCTAATCTAGACGAAGACGAAGAAGCTGAGCTAGAAGAATTTCTCGACGAGCATAGTGCATACGAGTTAGAAGAACGCGAAGAAGACAGTTGGAGTCAAGGCGATACACAATGGTGGATTTGGGGACCGATTGCAATTAAAAACGAAGCAGGTGATACAGTTCGTATCATTTGTGCAGACGATGAAGGTAATGTTGTAGACTTCAAGGAAGAAGAATAATATGGATCAGGATACCAGAATAGAAGTGCTATTGGAATTAGACGAAGAAACGCAATTTAAGCTAATGAAGTTAGCGCACGAGCAGGATATTACTCTTAATGAGTTCGTCAATTTTTTGCTTAGAAATCATATACAGGAAACAAATGAGTCAATTATTAGCTAAAAATGTAGTTAAAAATAAGTTTTGGATTGTTGAAAATCAAGGCGAGAAGATTGCCACTATCCAAGCGGTTGAAGATGGTACGTTTGTTTACGTCGATACTTCAGACAGAAAAAAGTATCCTAGTATCAAACTGCTATCAAAAGAACATAATATTGTGTTCGACAATACCGTTGTTAAAAAAGAGCGAGCGGAACAAAAAGACCATACTGTACACGGATTTCCAGTTAAACAGAAACCGTGGAATATTTTATGGGATGTACGACATCATTTCCCTATCTATACTAAAACCAGTAAAAGCAAAAGTTATTACTGTGCAGGCTATTACTTAATTAAGTTTAACAACGGATGGGTTAAAAGTAATTGCCCTAAGTACATTACCTTAAATCGTTATCCGTTCAAAGGTCCGTTTAAGTCAATGGCTCAAGCACAAGAAATGCTCAGAGAATTAGATGGAAAGTAATTTTATACTGCAATCATACATAAAGGATATAACTTTGTGTGATGATATTATCGAGTATTTTGAAGAAAATACTCAGTATCAGTATGACGGATTGATATCAGCAGCCGGCGAGTTCACTAATGTAAACAAAAAAATAAAAGATTCGACCGATTGTTTGCTTAGTCATAATCAAGATTTATACACAAAATACTGCAACGAATTACAACCCATTATTGAAAAATATGTAGAAAAATTTCCTTATAGTAATGAATATGCTCCGTGGCGATTAATAGAAGAAATTGTAGTCCAACGATATTTGCCAGGGCAAGCATTTTATGAATGGCACACTGAACGCAGCAATTCCAAAATTCCTGCTACTACTAGACATATTGTTTTTATGACATATCTAAATGATGTTTATGACGGGGGCGGGACTGAGTTTTATCATCAAAATTTAGTAACTCCTGCAAAAAAAGGATCTACTATACTGTGGCCAGCAGATTGGACACATACCCATAGAGGGCAAGTATCGCTTACTGAAACAAAATATATTATAACTGGATGGCTTAACTATGTCGGGTAACTATTATGGAAAGTAATTTCTCCAATATGCATTTGAAAATGTTTAACGATAAAGTTAAATTAATGAATCAAAGCAACAATAAGAACTTGGTACTATCGGCTACAGAAGCACGCAGTTTGCAGGCTGAAATATACGATTTATTGAACTATTGTGCAAATTTAAGTCGGAAAACTACTACTACAGAAGAAGTAATTAATGTAGTAATGGACGGTGGTAGTTATAAATAATCTACGCACTTTTAATGATAAATAATATATCGAAGAAACATTATGAGCAGACCTAAACCTAAAGTGTTAGCAGAACACGTCAACAAAATAAACTACAAGAGTGAGCAGATCTTGAGTAGTGAAGGGATTTGGGCTGTGTTTTATGAAGACCAACCTATCAACTTGAAGAGTCACAATATGTTGGTCAATTACCCCGGACCTAAATATAAAAAGACTAGTTTTAGTAATCCCGGGCACGCAATTAATTTGGCTAAAAAGTTAAATGCGTTATTCAAAACAGAATCATTTTCCGTGGTTCTACTTAAAAGTGGTGACAAAATCTTCCCCTAAGACTTATAGTCAAAGTCAATTAACAAAAATATTTGCAGTAACTGCCAATGTGCCAGCTGCTGATCAACTTACATTAAAGTATCGTATTTGGTTTAACCCTACCGAAGATTCTAGCCTCAGACTAACCTTGGAGGGCTATAGATTTGTTACCAAAGATGTCAAGTTACAAAGTTACGCATTCGAATTGGAAGAACCTTTGACCAATCGTAACTTACTGCAATTGGAAAGATATTTTCAAAGCGTTTACTATCTTTTTAAGAATACCAAAATTGTAGTATTCGAAGAATCCGAAGCCACTATGCTAGCACTTCACAGTGGAGATTTGAAAACCTATTTGGAAAACTTGGAATTAGAAAAGTAATACTTTAGTACTACTTTTATTTGATGCCGCTAAACCCGTTCTTTTTATCGGGTTATTGACTGAAATACCAAACTTTGCTATAATACATACATAGCAACAAAGGAGTGGTAAATGGATATTAAAGCAGTCAATCGTGAGATTATGAGCGGCAATCTAACCAATGAAGATTTAGAATCTATCATTTTAGCAATTAAATTTGCCCGTGCTCAAATTGCAACTAAAACCAAACGCTCATTAAGTATCGGAAATACTGTTGTATTCAGATCCACCAGACTTGGCACACATACTGGCCGAGTTGAAAAAATTGCTATCAAATATATCACTATTCGTACTCCGAAAGGATTGTATAAGGTTCCTGCCAATATGGTAGAAGTAGTTTAAGGAAGCATTGTGTTTGTAGTATACAAAGTCAAAACTGGTAAAACTATATCGGTCTACACCCGAGAAAGTAGTGCCAAATCACGGGTTACAAAAAATAATCGCGAGCATTTGATGCAGTTGCTAAAAAACAACGGTGAAAGACTATTCTTTTCTTGGAATCGCAAAGACGAGTGGGCCTACTGTAGTTATACAGATTATGCTCCAATTTTTTACGAATTTCATAAGAAAAATCCAGGAATTTTTTAATCTGTTGCACAAATACAACAGACAATAATTCAAGAGTATTGTATAATACATTTTTAACGCAACAAAAAGGAGAAAGTTATGGCTAAAGACAGTATCAGCGAACACCGCACAGTGACTTCAGAAACAGGTCGTCGTGCTATTATTAAATGTTTCCAAAAACAACGTCCAGTGTTTCTTTGGGGTCCTCCCGGTATCGGTAAATCAGAAGTTGTGGCAAGTATTGCCGCAGAAATGAAAGGTGCAATGATTGACCTTCGTCTTGCACAAATGGAGCCCACAGATCTTCGCGGCATTCCATACTTTAACAAAGACCTGGGTCTTATGGATTGGGCGGCTCCCATTGATTTGCCCGATGCAGAATTTGCCAGCAAATATCCTGTCGTAGTACTTTTCTTAGATGAAATGAATTCTGCGGCACCCAGCATTCAAGCAGCTGCATACCAGTTGATTTTGAATCGCAGAATTGGTAAGTATCACTTGCCTGACAATGTAGTAGTTATTGCCGCTGGTAATAGAGAGTCAGACAAAGGTGTTACTTATCGTATGCCTGCTCCGTTGGCTAATCGTTTTGTTCACTTGGAAATGCGTCCAGATCACGCTGCCTGGGAACAATGGGCTGTGTTGAATCAAATTCACAAAGATGTTGTGGGCTATGTAGGTTTTGCCAAACAAGACTTATATGACTTTGACCCCCGTAGCTCAAGTCGTAGTTTTGCTACACCACGTTCGTGGACTTTTGTTAGTGAGTTGTTAGCAGATGACGACTGTACTGACAGTGAGTTAACTGACTTGGTAGCAGGTGCAGTTGGTGAAGGTGTTGCAGTCAAGTTTATGGCACACCGCAAGATTGCTGGACAATTGCCCAAGCCTAGTGAAATTCTTAAAGGTAAAGTACACGAGCTTAAAATCAAAGAAGTTAGTGCTATGTATTCTTTGGTTATTAGTATGTGTTATGAGCTTAAGGATGAAGCTGGTAAGAATGGCGGCAAGCCAACTGCAGAATGGCACGAAATGGCCGATAACTTCTTCAAGTTTATGATGGATAATTTTACCACAGAACTTACTGTTATGGGCGCTCGTGTTGCATTGACTACTTATGCACTACCGTTTATTCCTGGTAAACTCAAACACTTTGATGAGTTCCACAAGCGTTTTGGTAAGTACATTGTGGCGGCAAGCCAAAAGTAAAGGCTATTGGGGCAGAGAGTTTTCCTCCTCCTTTCTCTCTCGTAAGTCCCCAATTTTATTATGCAATTAAATAAATTAGATGGCAGGCATACTGGAAGAACATGGTTTTCACACTATGTTACTTCCTCTCCTACTTTAAGTGCCCGTGAAATTCGAATACAAGAATTCATAAATTGGAGGAACTGGTGTCAAGAAACATTTGGACCAGGATGTGAAAGAAATTGGGCCACTAATTATCGAGTGGTACACGGTGTTGCTCCTCGATGGGGATGGATCACTGACGAACGCATTGTAGGCACTTTCCCAAGATTATATTTGGCTACAGAAGCAGAAGTGTCGCTTTTTACACTAAAATGGGGTTGATGGTAATTCAATTCCCTGTTATAATTGTATTTTAAGGAGCAGAAATTATGGCAACTCAAACAACCAGTAACGAAAAAACTAAAAAATCCCGTATCAAAGAAACTACAGATCCCGCATTGGATCGTTTGATTCGTGAAAAATTGGTTACTGCTCGAATTGGACTTTTGCTCAGAGCACCATTCTTTGGTAACTTGGCAACTCGTTTGGAATTGATTAATGCAGACGCTTGGTGTGATACTGCTGCTACCGACGGTCGCAAGTTTTATTACAATACAGAATTTATCAATGGTCTCAAACCCAAAGAAGTAGAATTCTTGTTTGGTCACGAAGTGTTGCACAATGTTTATGACCATATGGGCCGTAACGGTGATCATAGAGATCGACGATTATTTAATTGTGCCGCAGACTATTGTGTTAATGCAGACTTACTTGAACAAAGAATTGGCGACAAAATTACTCCTTGCTTGTATGATCCAAAATACAAAGGTTGGAGTGCCGAAGAGGTCTACGATGACTTATACGACAAGGCAGAAAAAATCGACATCGGCGCACTAATGGACCAATTGCTAGACGAGCATATGGACGGTGATGATGGAGAAGGCGAAGGTGATGGTAACGGTGATGGTAACGATCGTCCACGTTTGAGTGCCTCAGACCGCCAAGCTATCAGAGACGAGATTCGTGAAGCAGTATTACAAGCCGCACAGGCTACAGGGGCAAGTAACTTGCCGTCAGGTGTAAAACGCCTTATTAAGGATCTAACTGCACCTGTTGTCGACTGGCGTGAACTGTTAGAGCAACAGATTCAAAGTACAGTTAAAGATGACTTCAGCTGGATGCGACCAAATCGTCGTAGTTGGCATATGGATGCTATTATGCCCGGTATGAAACCCGGTACACAAATTGATGTGTGTATTGCTATTGATACTTCGGGCAGTATTGGTGAGGACGATATCAAAGCATTTATGACTGAGATTAAAGGTATTATGGAAGCATATGATGAGTATAAAATACAAGTGTGGAGTTTCGACACAAGTGTATACAATCATAAAACATATACTAGCGATACGCTAACGGACATTTTGACTTACGAACCCCAGGGCGGGGGCGGTACAGACTTTGAAGTCAATTGGGTTTATATGAAAGAAAATCAAATTGAGCCTAAGAAGTTTATTATGTTTACAGACGGATGCCCATTTGGTTCGTGGGGCGACCCAGACTACTGTGATACAGTATTTGTTATCAAAGGCAACGAGCGAGCTGAGCCACCATTTGGTGTTTGGGCAATTTATGAACAAGCAAAAGAAAAGGCTAAAGCATAATGCTTAAACACGGAGAAATCAATCCGTTAAATGTGTTTGGGTTAAGGGAGGTCAACCATCTCCCTCCCCATTTTTCTCAAGTACCGTTTAATATCAGCACTACAGAAAAACACATCAAAGACTGGATATACGAAAATTTAGAAGGTCGATTTTGGTTAGGTGACATTTATAATTCTTCTGGTAAAACAGCAGAAATGCACAAGTGTGCGGCCTTTGAAGTTCACAGTGAAGCGTCTTATTTTAGTTTATTATTAGACCAAATCAACAAGTGGGAATAAAAAATTTCGTACCTGACAAAATAGAGTAAATATTTGTACATTAATTAATGGAGCATATATAATGTCAGACGATATCCAAACAACACCAGATACAGCAGAAGCTGCACCTGCACAAACCCAAATTCAATTACCTATCAATGATATGGTAGTAGCACTTCAAGCAATTCAATTGGCTTCTCAACGTGGTGCATATCAACCAGGCGATTTTTCTAGCATTGGCGGTTCTTATGAAAGAATTTTTAACTTCTTAGTAAGCGTTGGCGCAGTTGGAGCTCCTGAAGCCACACAAGAAACAACTGAAGATGCTACACAAGAAACTGCACCAGAAACTACATCAGATGTTCCTGTAGATGCAGCACCTGTAGATGCAGCACCTGTAGCAGATAGCACAGTAGCACCACAATAAGCAATTCAAGGATAATATCATGATCAAACACGTAGGTAAACACAACAACAAAAAATGTATTCTATTATTCAGAACCGTTCCAGGCGAACCACATATGTGCTTGGTCATTTATCCTGACACACTTCCACGTCATATCCATGATGATATCATGACTGCTTTGGAATCTGAAAGCGGCCAACAAGCCAAAGAGTTCAGTGATTATTTGTTTAGAGTTACACTAAGCGATGGCAACAACGCATTGGAAACTCTGCACAAAGAACAAATGATTAAGAAAGTACCAACTAATCAAGTTATCGTTACACCAAATGTAAAGAGCACTGTTAGATTAGACGAACTTAACAGCATCCTTGACAAGATGTCTGCAGGCGAAGAAGCCGTTAAAGAAATGGCTGACTTGGACAATGCTGCCGGAATGACTGGCAAACGTAGAGTTCAAGAAGGTCGTACTCCAGGTGAAGTTCGAGTGCCTCGCGAAAGTCGCAGCCAACCTGCAGTAGTACCAAACACACCGGTTGATTTGACTGAAGTGTTAACAGATGAACAGCTAGCTCAACAAAGATTAGCACAGGCTCAAAAAATGACGGCAGATGCCAAGGCTTTACTAGCCGAAGCAGATCGTTTGCAGAAAGAAGCAACTGCACTAACTGGTACTAAAAAAGAAAATGGCACAAGAAAAACCAAAAAAACCAAAGTCGAAAAAGCTGACGCTTAATCCAAAGACAACTTGGAAAAATATTCTTAAGGACGTTGACAAACAAGAAGTACCAATACACGTATTAGAAAAACTAATGGTGTATCTTAAAGACGGAACTATCATTACTGTAGATATTAAAAAATTATTAAGCGAAGGAGCGGATCCTACAGAAGTAGAAGATCACGTACAATCCAGACTTACTGATTTAGATATGTACATTGACAACGTTGACTTTTTTGTGGATATTGATCTAGTAGAGCGTACAGTACAACCAGAGACAGATAGAATTTTATCAAAATTATGATCAAGGCAATTTTTGCTGTAGATTATTGGGGTGGGATGGGCTTCAACGGTACACTACCGTGGCCCAGTCATTCCGAAGATTTACAATACTTCAAAGAACAAACACAAGGACATATAGTCATAATGGGTCGCAAGACCTGGGATGATCCTAAGATGCCTAAGCCGTTGGCCGACCGAACTACTTATGTAGTTACCAATAGGCCGTTATTTGGTCACGGTGTAAAAACAATTCGTGGTGACATAGCTGAACGTGTTAAAAACATACAAGCAGAAAATCCCAACAAGACTGTTTGGATCATTGGCGGACCAGATATTTTAATGGCCACAAAAGATATTGTGCAAGAAGCACATATCACACATTTCAAAACTCAATGTAGAGTAGATGTTCAAATTGACTTGAGAAAGTATTTGAGCTTATTCAGAGCAACAGGTGCAGCTCCTAGTACTGATAGGAAGTGCAACTGGACTACTTACAAAAACATTAATCCTTTTAATTCATATTAAATTATGCAACAATATTTAACTGCGCTAGAGCAAGTATTAACCCAAGGCACGACTAAGTCAGATAGAACCGGAACAGGAACTATTAGTTTATTCGGTATGCAACAACGCTACGATCTCAGTCAAGGCTTTCCTGCAGTTACTACTAAAAAACTAGCGTGGCGTAGTGTTGTATCAGAGTTGTTGTGGTTTATTGAAGGTTCAGGGGATGAACGACGCCTACGGGAAATCTTACACGGGGATAGAAACTCAGTGAAAGACACCATCTGGACTGCCAATGCCACAGCACCATATTGGCAACCTCGAGCAAAATATGATGGAGATTTGGGTCGTATATATGGAGTGCAGTGGCGTCATTGGCAAAAAAATGAAACACAATGGTTTAGAGATCATGATGGAATTGAACGTATACGACAAAAAGAAATAGATCAACTTGCACAGTTGATCGAGGGAATTAAACGCGATCCCGACGGACGTAGACATATATTAAGTGCGTGGAACCCTGGGGAGTTAGATCAAATGGCATTACCTCCTTGCCACGTATTTGCGCAGTTCTCTGTTACAGATGGCCGATTAAGTTGCCAAATGTATCAAAGAAGTTGTGATATGGTTTTAGGTGTACCTTTCAATATTGCCAGCTATTCCTTGCTTACGCATCTGATAGCTCAAGTGTGCGAATTACAGGTAGGAGAGTTCGTTCACGTACTAGGCGACGCACACATATACCTAAACCATGTAGATCAGGCAAAAGAACAATTGAAGCGTGAACCCTTGCCTGCGCCACAACTTTGGTTAAATCCTGATATCACTGACATTGATAAGTTTACTATGAGTGATATCCGATTGGATAATTATCAATCTCACGGTGCAATACACGCACCAATGGCAGTATGACAAAATTAGTTGTACACAGTTTTACTATGTCTGACTGCGAAGATCACGAGATTTATGCTGCTGAGCCAGTTTGGCAATGGCAACAAACTGATGCAGGTCGATGGATTATGGAAAATAGTCGACCCGAGCCCCAATGGACTGTAAGTCTCGACCATAGAACATATGGGTATCGAGTGCATATTACTGCCGATTTAGAGCCCGATCTTGCTACTTACTGGGCCCTAAAGTGGGGAAATACTAGTAAAAATTAACCGCCACGTCCCGCAGCACGTTTTGTCGGTCTATTCATTTGTACTTGTGGTTTGAATTTTGCAGCCTGTACTGCTGATGTTTTTGAACCTGGAACTTTTGGTTGCGCTGCAGCTGCTTTGGCTGCATTGGCCATATTAATAAATGGATTAGTCGATTTTTTCTGTTCAGTCATTTTAGAATCTCCTTAAAAAATTCCTTGCCAAGTAGTTGAGTTAGTTTTTGTACTTATATTAGCAGGCGTCCACGTAGTTGCACCTGTCTTAACATATACTGCAGTGACATTAGCCCACGTAGTTGCATCTGTTTTGACACGTATATTAGAACCAGTGGAAACAACATTACCGCTACTACCTATTGCATTGGAATATATATTATACACTAAATCACTGTAAGGTGCACCCAATCCGGTTACCGGATCCCATCCTACAGTAGATGCATAACCAATAATACTTACATTTGTATCATTGTTACCTGTTGTAATATCGTAGAAAGCAGTGGTATTACCGTAAAATAACGGTCCCAATGGTTGTGTTGGTCGTTTGCCTGTTAATGCTACATAACGTGCTATCATACCAGCCATCATTGGTGCGGCTGCACTGGTACCACCAAATCCGCCGATAGAACCATTCATATACAATCCATAGGCATTCATTGGACCAGCTATGTCAGGCACACCTCTGTATGTTAGTGAAGTAGGACTACCTGTTGTGCTTGTAGATGCTTGATAAGTTCTATAAGTAAGACCTGACTGCCAACTTGGCACTGGTACATAAGTACTCAATCCACCACCACCGCCCCAAGTAGTTGGAAATCCAGGATCAACTGCATGAGATTCTGGTACTTCACTTGCACGTACATTTCCTGTACCAAAAGATAAATGCGTTCCGCCTACACTTATTATGTTAGGGCTTGAGCCAGGGTATTGCACTTCTGTTAAAGGAGTACCGGTAGTTGGCTCCGATCCGTTGTCGCCTGATGCTACAACAACGGTTATGCCTTTTGCGGCTGCGTTGGCAAAAGTATTAGCAAGAAAATCGCCTAAGTAATACGAAGTCCCGCTTTGAACTAACTTTTCGGCATACCCCCAACTAATACTAATAACATCAACATTATCATCAATGGCTCGTTGGACTGCATTTGCAAATCCTGTTGGGTGTGCTGCATTATAGCTTGCTGCATATGATGGATCTGCAAATAAACTTGGAAGAATTCCGCCTGATATGTAAATCGAAATATTAGCCGATGGAACTAATCCTGCTACACAATATAAATCTAAAGTATTTTCTCCGCTGCCGTTATCCGATGGATTAAAAACACCAGATGCACCATCAAGTAAAACTTTTCGTATGGTAGGAGCAGTCAACCCTATGTCCGATAACGAACTATTAAGATCACTTTGTAAAAATCCACCACCCAAACTAATAACACCAACTTTTACACCAGCACCATTACTAGCTGGCATATTATACGCAGTCGAGATCTGTGGAGGAGTCATACCCGCATCTGCAACGTGGGTATAGTCGGGATCGGCGCCGTATGCTACTAAGTAAGAATTTGCATTGGCTTGAATTGACTGAATGGTATCACTCATTTTTAACTATGCACAATCCAAATATCGCCAATTGCACCTTGACTTGATGTTGGTGCTAGAGTGCTTACAAATATGTTTCTAGTTTGGCTAGAAGTTACTACTGCATTTCCGCCAATAGTAGCTTGAGTAGCAGTAACTGCACCAGTTATGTTAATTCCGCCTGTACCAGTGATATTGTGGTTATTCAGACTTAAACTTCCGCCCAATGAAGGGTTGGTATCTTGTGAGACTGCTGTTATTCCAGAGCCACCACCGCCCCCACCGCCTGCTGCACAAGCCCATAAAATCCCTGTTCCTGTAGAAGTTAACACTTGACCACTGGTACCAACTGTACCGGCACTGTCTTGGAAACCTTTGTTATCGAACATCTTGAGATTACCGTACAATGATAGATTTCCGAATACTGCGGCATCTGCGTAAGCAGTGACACCATAACCGCTTAGTGAACCTGAAATTGTTACATTACCAGTGCCTGTAATATTATGATTAAATAAATTTAGATCCGCGCCAAGTCTTGGATTTGTATCGCAATGTAGTCCCGATATTCCAGAACCGCCGCCACCACCCGAGGCGCAACCCCATTGTATTCCAGTTCCTGTAGAAGTTAATACTTGCCCGCTGGTACCATATGAGAAACTAGAATCTCTAATTCCGCCCCCAATACCTAAGTTGCCGCCAAATTGGCCGCCACCTACCACTGATAATGCAATAGCTGCACTACTTAAAATAGTAGTTGCATTGGCTATATAACCGCCTGAGAATGAACCGCCACCGCTTGGACCTGACGGGCCTTGTGGTCCTTGTGGTCCTTGTGCCCCAGATCCGCCGCCGCCTGATACACTAGCCCACTGTATACCAGTTCCTGTAGAAGTTAATACTTGCCCACTGGTACCGTAACTGCTACCAGCGTTAAGTGCACCAGATATTTGCACATTTCCGCTAACGCCAATATTACCAACAACACTTAATCCCAGTGATGAACCAGATATAATAGTAATAGGAGATGTTACAATTCCACCATTAAAAGTAGGACCGCTTGGGCCACTGGGACCGCTTGGGCCACTGGGACCTTGTGGTCCAGATACACCTGATGGGCCCTGTGGTCCTCTGATTCCGGTAGGACCTTGTGCCCCTTGTGGACCTTGCGTTCCGGATATTGCGTGTCCGCCCGCTGTAGTGCCGTCACCTACGTAGAGTGTATAAGTGTCTGTCGCCCAGACCGGTTCACCTAACGCAGGGGTTACGTTAGCTATTTGTGAAGCAGTACCTTTTCTAAGTTTTAATGCCATTGCTGTATTCTCGAGTATATTTTATATTTATATGTTTCCAAAATCGATATCAACCGAGCCGGAACTATTGATATCTCCAAAATCTAAATCACTACCGCCAAGGCTAACAGTTGCGGTGGCAGGTGTAGTCCATTGGACTCCTGTACCCGTAGAAGTTAATACTTGTCCGCTTGTGCCGTACCCGCCGCCGGCATTGATTGCTCCAGATATTTGTAAATTTCCGCTAACACCAACATTACCAACAACACTCAATCCCAGTGTTGCGCCGGTTATAAGTGTAATAGGGTTAGTTACATACCCGCCATTGAAACTACTGCCGCCGCCTGACGGTGTGGTCCACTGGACTCCTGTGCCTGTAGAAGTTAATACTTGACCGTTTGCACCTATAGAACCGTTTGCCGACAAACTACCACTCAATGTCAAAGAACTACCAATTGTAGCATTGGTATTAACTATCAATACATTTGTTGCAGTATTACCAGTGAATTGTGCAGTAGATGCAGTAATAGTACCATTTGTACTAATTGCAAATACTGTTTGACTGTTAGCAGCATTTACACCCCTAACATAGTATCCTACGGGAGAAGAGTCTGAAGATCTTTGTAAAAATAGTGTATCGTATCCAGGCTGATTACCAAATTGGCGTAGACCAACTGGTGTATTTTGTACTGGAGAAGTTGCACCTACACGCACACCTTGATAATTTATGGTAGCAAGACTTAGATCTAAACCATAATCTACAGTAACACCTGAAGTGGTATTGGCTGCTTTTATTAGCGTAGAACCAGTTTGTCCGCCCACTCCGTCGAACCACATACCGTGCTTCCAACGATTCGATGTCGAAGTAGATCCAGCTAAAAATGCTGCGCTAGGAGCTGCAGAACCGCCGGACATCATATCAACACCTAAATTATGTCCTACTGTTCTAGGATCAGGAGCATTGACAGTAGAATTCATATCTCCTTCTAATACCCAAGATGTTGCACCGTTTGCAGAATCAACAATAGGATTCATACTCCATACTCTTGTATGTGTAGAATCGCCTACCATATATGAGTAAACCCCTACTAGATCGCCTGCGCTTGGATTACCAACCCAACCCGCTTCTTGTCCAGTTACTGGATTACCGACCCTTAATACTGCTCCGCCAACTTGTGCACCTGCAGAATTTCTATGGGTTACAATTTCTGCACCATCTTCAAATCTGTTACCGTTGCCTAGATTATATTGATCTACGCTACTGCCAAAATTACAAGCAACTAATGACAATGGAAATGCCTGATGATAATTGTTAATTGCAGGTCTCGATGATGTAGGTGTATATCCGCCAATAGTAGTCGCAAAGCCTGATCCTATTATTGCTATCGGAAATGCGTAGGTGTCTGCAGATGCTTGTAAGAATATTAAGTTTGTTGCATATGCATTTGCCAAATGATGGAAATCGCATCCAGTAATAGTTGCAGAAATGCCTGGTCTATTTACAACTTGGTCTACCCATAATGCTGCTATTCCGCCATTACCTTCAAAGTAAATACCGTGAAGTGCGAAACCAACTCCAGATCCAGCTGCACCATTGCCGCCGGAATTACTAATTCTCAATCCCCAACCAGCACCAAGACTTGTTGGAGGACCATTACCTTCAATACTGCCACCAATAAAATTAAACGTACCGGCACCAGTTACCCAACCACCATAGATAAGATTATTTGAAACTGTACAAGAGTTAAACTCGATAGCATTTGATTCAGCTACTGCCGTACCAGATATTGTTGAAGGAGCAATATTAAATCCCATTTGATTATACGATATAATATTGCGATCAAATTTAGAGCTGATTAAGTTTGTGCCAACAATAGCTTGATTCCAACTTATAAATTCACAGTCTCTTACAGACACTGACCATAAACTCTTTAATACTAAACCAGCACCGGTACTTGGGATCGATCCAGAACTGGCACCACCGCCTGAAAAAGTTAATCCGGCTATAACAACTCCGACGCCAAAATCTGTAGAAGAGCTAGGAAAAACATTTAGACCAGTAGCAGTTCGAGTTGCTTGATAAATTGCAGACGCCCCAGGGCCTTCACCTAAAAAGTGAACTCTAACTCCGTGTGCTGGGGTAGACCCACCATAATAGCCCAATGGGGGAACTATTAAATTTAGTGCGCTTGTTATCTTGTATGTGCCAGCTGGGAAAAATACTGTTCCGCCACTTACTTGTGCAGCATTAATTGCACTTTGAATAGCCAGTGTGTCATCTGTGGTTCCATTACCTATTGCGCCATAGCTTTTTACACTATAAACATATGAAGACGGGCCAGGTGAACCTTGTGGGCCCTGTGGACCTTGTGGCCCAGCAGTTCCTGCTAAACCGGACGGACCCGAGGGGCCTGTAGGACCTGTGCCACCTGGACCTTGTGGTCCTCTAAGTCCACTTGGACCTTGTGGTCCCGATGGGCCTGACAAGCCAGCTGGTCCTTGTGGTCCTTTAAGTCCACTGGGCCCAGTTGGTCCAGTTGGGCCTTGAGCACCAGTTGGGCCTTGAGCACCTTGTATACCGGTCCCGTCTGGGCCAGCATTACCGCCGGTATTACCAGTTGTGTGCCAGCTTCCACTGTAATACACATTAAGTTGTTTTGTGCTACTGTTAAACCAAATTTGCCCGGTTAATGGATTGGCTGGTGCAGCATTACTACTAAAATTTTCTAATAGATGAATAAAATTTTCATCAATAATAGAACCAAAATCACCTGTGTAATTTTGTCCTATCATTGGCAAAGTAGTTGCAGTAGTATTGATAGTACCGTTTGCAACTACAGTCAATACTGATCCATTTGCTAATTTTAGTGTGTATGCCATAGTAAGATATTAAGGGCTCGTAGGCCAAGTTATGTTATTCGGAAAGCCTGCTTGCTGCGGAACATCACGAAGTGCTTGACGATAAGCAGCCCATTTAGTTTTTGTAGCTTCTGGCACATCATTTGCTTGTGTCCAATCTGTTTGTGCTATTAACATATTTCGTTGATTTCTGATACTATCTGCAGAAACATTTACTACAGTATCAGAAGGTGGACCTAAACTTACAACACCGTTTGATACTACAATAGTATTACCATATGTTGACATATTAGTCAGTAATGAATGATGCAACTCATCGCTAATAGCAATTGCATCAGACGGTATAGGATTTATTTTATATTCAAGTTCGCTACTATAAAATACTTTAGTTGTTGGGGAGTACAAAATTGTCATGATAAATTCCTGTTAATATCCAATTGCAATATAATTACACCAGCCTTGAGTGCCGGTAGTGTATATACCTAGGGTTCCAGTGGCACTAAAATCACAAGTAAATGGACCTATTCCAAATCCACTAATACCGCTACCTGAACCAAAATTAGCAGGATTTGCTATTGCACTTACAATCATTGTAGGGAAACTAATCGGCAAAGTAAGAAGTCCACCGTTATTTCGAGTGTCAAATCTTCCCCACTGTATCATTAATCCATTATTCAATGACCAGTAACCGTGTGTTGCACCTGCAGACACGCCAGACACTGTACCAGCTGGACCAGGAGCACCACTGCTACCTGCAGGGCCTTGCGGTCCTTGTGGTCCGGTAGTTCCTATAGGACCTTGTGGTCCTTGTGGACCTTGTGGCCCACTTCCTCCAGGGCCACCACCACCGCCTCCGGTAGATACATTGGCCCAAGTGACACCTGTGCCTGTACTAGTCAGCGCATAGCCAGACGGGCCTAATCTACCGCCGGCTACTACTCCACCATTCAGTGTCACTGGACCACTGAAAGTAGCGTTTGCTGAAAAAGTATTCCTTGCGGAAAATGTATTTACTTGGTCAACTCTTGCATACTGGCTTGGCGCAACATTGCCAAATAAGTCTGCATCACTTGCACGAGTGACTGTGCCATAAAAAGAAGAACCAGGCAACACACCTGGATCAATTAAATTAATACCAGGTTTAATGGTTGTAAAACCTGAAATAGGCGTTGCTGGAGTATACACATTTGGTGTACCGCTAAAAATAGCAACCAACTGATTACCAACAAATAACTCTACTGCAGTATGACTAACTGGAGGAACTTGTGTATCTACTATGGTAGTTACAATTGTACCGCTTGTCCCGTTTGTAGTTGTAAATGCTGGACCTACTAGTACCCAAGAAGAACCATTCCATACATTAAGTTGATTATTAACAGTATCCCACCAAGCATTTCCAGTTACAGGATTCAATGGTTGGCTACTGCTGCTGGTAGTACTGCCCAGCGTTTTGAAGTGCACACCGTCTGTACAAACATTAAGATTGTTATTAATATTATCCCACCACAATTGTCCCGCTAAAGCTGGAGCTGGTTGTGTGCTTGCACTGCTGTTTTCTAGTAGATGAACTAGATTGTCGTTAAGAAATTGTCCGTAACCGGAAAAGTTTTTACCAATCAGTACTAAACTGGTAGAAGTGTTATCAACTGTACCATCTGCTATAGTAGATAGTGTTGTGCCATCGGTTAAATTTATTGTATACGACATTGTTTTAGTCCATTTTGTTTATTTATTGAGTTACACATTACAAATTACTGCTCAAGTTAGTCAGTGTTTGGATTCTGATTGTGTAATCTACTTGTATTAATCTGTTCAATGCTTTTTGCACTGGATGAAAAACCACGTGTGACAACAATCTGCCACTACTGCTGATCAACCCTAGTTCGTCAAATACATAAGTACCTTGCATTGTACTGCTGTTATCAAATGCCGATTGGCCTGTTGGTTCTGCATAATCTAAATAACAACTGATAAACAAATCAGTATAAATTAAACCGGGAGTATGTCGAACTTGTATGTAATTTCTTGCAGGATCTGTGTTTAATGCACTAGTATCATCGACTACTTTTTGGTAAGTTTGATTGTATAATGTAGCAGTTTGTCCAAATGTATTAGTGGGCAAGTAAGTAATAATACCAGTACCGTCTACTGCAGTGGCTCCATTACCAAAAGCCATATTTGTAATAATGCCCAATCCTTTATTGGCCAAGCTCTGAGCAAGAGCTTCACTCATATTTTCATAATGAATAGCATTATCTTTATCAATAAAAACCTCACCTGTAGAGGGATCAGTGATTTTAATGTGCCCTTGAATTATTGTATTTGTTTTATCTAGCATAGTTTATCCGTTTGTCTCTACTAGAACTTCACCTGATTCAGGATCACTGATCTTTACGAATCCTCGTACATATATACCAGTGGACTCATTTGGACGAGAAGATTCGTTCGTTGTCTGCTGGTTTTGGGTGTTAGGTTGTTCTTTGTTTGATTCCATCTTTTATTTATCAGGGTTTTAAGGTGTTTTACAGAACCACTGCTGGTATCATTCTGGCACCAGTGCCAGCATCCGTTACTAAACTTTTAGCAAATACACTATTGGCCATATCAATAGTAAAACTAAGGGCCAATGTATTGTAAGTTTGAAGACTTTTTGCTAGCCCTGCATTATCTGCTACTACCAATAAATCTCCTTGATTAACAGGTCCCATAACCATTACTGTTGTGCGACCTTTTAATACTACCGTAGCCTGTGTACCTGCACTAGATGCAATCACTCCAGCAACTGTAGTATCACCAAATAAACTGCTGGTAGTAACTTCGTTAGCTCCGCCGTAGACCACAACTGTGCCAGCTGGGTAATTTGCATCTGCTAAAAATGTATCTGTATATGCCATTGATTTTCCTAGGTTATAGTGTATTTATTTTAATTATCTTTGATGAATTCGGCTTGTATTTGTGTGCTGTCAAACAAGCCTGTGCCATCTGTTGGGGTTATGCCGTAATTGGTATTCAACCAAAGTTTACTTTGCTGATATGTATGACCTTCTGATAAAGTGTAAGTTGTACCTGCAGTAGTAGTAACTGTATTATTGGCCACCGGAGTATAAGAAGTATGTGCACTCTGTGGAACTACTTGGAATACGCTACCGTCAATCATTCGTGAACCGGCTAAATGTACATTTGCACCAGTTCCTGCAGTTGCTCTTCGAATGTTGCTGAGTGTATTTGTGGAATTATCCACAGTCCAGTAGGTTATTCTTTCGCCGTTAATGAACACTACGCCAGGTCTAAGTCCTTGCGACCCCACTGACGGAATTGGCAATCTAGCAACATCATCAACGTGAATAACGGTGTCCAGTAATCCTAAATCTGCAGTTAAATTGGCTGTGCTATTGGTTTTTGGTATTCTCAAATACTGATACTCGTCGTTCATTGATTTGAATATTCTATAATCAAAAGTAACAAAACTTGCAGCAGTCATTACAACTGTGGCATTTGCTGGGCTAGTATTGGCTCCTAATATTACAACAGTTGGTGCTGTATGATAGATAACCGTTGGGTCGTCTGGCGTAATACTGATAATACTGCCGTTTCCATCAAACGTTGCAGTTGCATTGTTTGTTATAACTGTAGTGGTAGAAATCTCATCGCTGGAAAGGTCAGTTTCATCTGATGTTATTGTATTACCACCAAATGGGAATAGTATTCTAGTATCATCTGCAGTAAGGTTGGCAGTATAAGTATTTTCCAACAATACCTTTACATTTCCGTACCCCAATCCAGGATCGTTAATTATAATAGAAGTAATAACAAAGCTAGTGGCAATACCTGCACCGTCACTAGCAATAGTACTAATTCTCATATCAAGAGTATCATATACTCTGCCTGGTATTAGTTCTTCTGGAGCGTGACTGCTATATGTATCCACATATCCACCGCCATCAACAATAACATCGTCGGGTCTATAGCCCAATGAAGAATCAGTATATGTTGACTCTATTACTGCATCTAACAACGAATCGCTGATGCTAACTGTACCGTCAGGATTTAATATCAGTCCATCAAATGATGAAATATCAAATCCGCCTTGTCCGAAACCGCCGTTATCTGTATACAAAGGACCTTCTACTATAACACCAGGATAATCTATCCCGGATTGTAGTAAACTGTAATCCAAACCTGGCATACCTAAAGTAGGCTGATAAAATGCACGTATTCTATCATTTGCAGGTGCAGTAATTTTTTCTATTATATAATTCTGGTCTGTGGTCAATGACGCACTGTCTGCAAAGAAACCTACATCAGTTGTTAAATCAAACTCGGATAATGTTGTATCCAATGGTAGCGCAACTGTATTATAATTGTCTGCAGTAATAGTCAATGCTCTTACGCCAGGTGTAACCAGTTGCGTGGCATCTGCTGTAATTGTTTTATTGCCTGCTTTAACATTGACGTTATCAGCAGTTAATCTTGTTCCTGTTAACGGAGCCGAACCGTAATTGATTCTATCGTAGACTAATGTAGCTTTGAGTTTACGTGTGGAGTTGTTAACCAAATGAGCCAACAAACGTGCTTCTGTTACACCAGGCCCTGATCCTGAAGTACCAAAGCCACCTCCGCCAAATATACTGTTGTTTATACCAATTTGTGGTTGTGTGGTATAGTGCGAACCAGGATATGTTACTACTATGGAAACAATAGAACCATTGTGCATAATAGGTATAGCTGTAGCATCATCGCCTATTGCACTGCCAGTGATAGTAATGATAGGTGGCGTAGAATAATCTTTTCCGCCATCGATAACTTCAATTGATCCAATTGAATATGTATAGGAAGTTATCCAGTCTTGATATGTTAAATTATTTTGTAATTGGTTTATATCTTGGCCGAACTCACCGCTTGGACTACGATATTTTTGAAACACTGTATCATAGTAAGCTGGTAAATCATAATCAGTAACATACCCCATAACATTATCAATTGCAGTATAATCCAATGTATATTCACGTATGGTAGTATGATAAGGTTTAACTTCCTCTATGTACTGTTGATAGTAGTCCTGATTTTCATTACGATAAATTGGAGTCTGATTCAGATTTCTAATAGTGTGTAATACATTTACAAAACTAGTTTTGAATACCCAATCAACAGACTTTTGTTCTTTTAATGCATAATAAATTAAGCTGAAGAACATACTGACAAAATCACTATCCATCGTGTTGATAAAGATATCGTCTCGTAAGGCTGTAAATATATTTCTAATTTCAATTGACGGGTTTTGATCGAAGCCACGAGTATCAAAATTATCGTTATCAAACCCCATTCCGTTGCCTTCTAAATCGTAAAGATTAGAAGTTAACTGTATGGTTCCATTTTGTAAACCGATTGGCAAAACAACATTGGGAAATACCTGTATAAGACTCCATTGGCCTTGGCCGTTGTTTAGAATTTTAACAATATCACCGGTAACCAATGATAGTGTGCTTAAATCTGCAGGTTGGCCAATGGTATACGTGGGCTTTGTGCTAGAGTCAAAACCAGTGGCATACCAATCTACAAATTCCCAATAGTCAGCAGTATTATATGTTTGAGTTCTTGTTAATTGCCAAGTATTATTTCTTTGTTTAGTATAAATGGTCCAATGATTGTTAGCTGAACTATCGTTTTCAACTAAAACTGTATAGCCAACTGGATATATAGCAATGTCTACATATCCCAATGTTTCTAAATTGGGCACAGTTGTATTGTAAAGACCAAGTCCTACATTGGGTATAGGTTCCCCTGCACTTAAATTGGTAAGGTTAAAACCTTTACTAATTGTATTCTTTATTAGTATACTGTTGATATAATCAACCATCTCGTGGACAGCTTGATTTTTATCAATGAACATACTTTGACGAGGTCGAATTCCAATTCCGTAACGTGTTTGTACAGGCAACAAAGGATCCGGTACTTGATTACCAAATGCATCTATGCCACTAACACTATCAACTAGTTTGTTATAGATAGCAGTAGGAATATCAGCTGCACGACTATTTGTTTCACTTAATAATACAAATTCACTGTGAATAATATTATCAGCATCAGTACGAGTAGAATAATCTATGTGGAGTATAGTATCTTTACCTGTTGCCGTACCTGCTAAATTATAAATTGCAACACTATCATTTCTGATTGCAGCAAAATACTCAACCCCACTATTTTTAGGATCTTTTATATAACTTGCAATTGCTGATACCGGAGCAGTTCTATTCTTTAATTTTACGTCAACTGTAGACTTATCTTTGACCCAATAGTAGTATTTTACAATAGTCTGATTTGTTTCAGGATCTACATAATTTACTGTACTGTATGCACTATTGTCTGGATACTTTGGTGTACCGTCCCCGCCAGTTGCCACATATTGACTCGGCGGATACATACTTTCTACCCACTCGTAAACATCAATACTGCTGCCAGGGAATGTTCCTCCCCAGTTTGTAGTGCGATACTGTATACTACCTTGTTCGTAGTTTAAGAATCGCACAGTACTTAGATCCCACCAAACTTTTCCAACTTCGTTGCTGTCCCAATGGAACGCAGAGTCTAAAGTAACTGTACCGTTTGTTCCGTAATTGTAAACACCAGGATCGTGTGCTACTTTATAACTGATATCTTGTTCAGCTATTCCCAATATTTTACCTTTTGCAGGATCAATATAATCTAATGTATGTGTAATTGTTTGTGATTTGTCGCTATAGACAAATGCTTTTACTATAGAATTAATATCGACTTCAGGTTCTTCGGCAGTATAAACGTCCCATCCCAATAGTCCTGCAGGATTACTAAATTGATAAATTCTTCCAGCTGCGGTGCCATATGTATTATCAAAATTAGATCCAATAATCATCTCAGTGGAATTAAAATCTATAGCACTGCCAAAATTAACATAAGGTTGCAGTGATGGATTAATTCCGGAACTATAAGGATTAATCTGTTGAACAAACGCAAATACACCAGGATCAGCAATATCATTTTTACTGTTTGCCAAATAGCTAAACATCCAAACTCCGCCGGAAATTACTTCATCAACAAACACCATTGATCCAGAATCAAAAGTAGTGGCTATATGATCCGTATCAAATACAGTAACTTCGCTTGTTATAGCAGCAGTACTAGATACTGCCAATACATTATTTGATTGATTAATTTTTACATTTTGTCCAAACAAGTCGTATGCATTGTTAGTTGGATTATTGATAATTTCAACTTGAACAAATACATCTAGTCCCAGATCCTGGATACTATTTCCCATTCCAGGTAAGATTCTTATTTTGTTTGAATCTGCAGTTGCGGTTGTTGTCAATTGCAAATAACCGTTGACATTGGCCGCCGACAATCCAGGGATAAAGTGATTATTAATTGCAGTTACTGTGCTATCTAAATCGCTGTAGATGAATATAATTTCAAAGTCGTTAATTCTAATACTATTACCAGGAGTAACGGTTGGGTTTTGTACTTTACCAGTAATGGTTCCGTATACTCTTGCTTGGTTTACATATCTATAGACTTGGCCAGCATAATATCTATTTGTATTTGCGTGCGGTGCTCCTGCATATACCGTACTGTCAGTTGCATCAATGTCAACACTGAATCCCAATTGTGCTTTTGTTCCAGCTGGATTGCTAAATCGTTTTAGTAATTTGAATTGATTTGTTTCTATTGTAATAATACTGTTTTGTGGCGGAGCAACTGCGAATTCAAATTCACTGTGATGTGTGGGATAACCGCTAACACTATAAATGGTATAGTCAGTACCATAAGTTTGCAAAATATCATTTACATAAACTCTATCTGTGTAGACCAACTCACGGGGACTACTGAATTTAGTTTCTATTCCGTTACCTAAAAATTGTTCCACAGTTCTGTCGTATATACTAACACTACCTGCTTCGCCATTATCAGTAGGTGCACCTACTGCAATTTGTCTGCCATCGGTAGTTGTTGCAATACTGTAGCCAAAATTATTGTCACCGTTGTTATAAAATATTTTATCTTTCAACTGGTAACCAGATTGTTGACGAACAATCAGTGTACCGGCAGGTACTGGGTTAACAAAAGTTAATGTAGTGCCCAACACCGTAAAGCCGGTGCCATATACTAATGTATATGATTCTAAAGAAGTAATTACTGTTGCAGTTAAAAATTCAGGGCCTGCAATTGTAAAATCAGTGATTATATACTGTGTGTCCGATCCTGTTGTAGCAGAAAATGTCTGACTGCTTGATGTTAAATTAGAGAACCATTGGTACGCATAAACTGCTTTTTCGCCAGGTGCACCCACATACATCCAATGTGCATCTTCACTGATTGCAACACTAGTGCCAAACTCCGATGAACTTGTAGTTGTCGGTCCTAAAATTTGTTGTTGAGTAATAACACCCAAGAAGTTTTTAGTATAAACATATACGTAGCCCGAACCATTGGCACTGCCAGGAGCTCCAGTTATGATATGATTAGAACCTAATGCAAGGCTTGTGCCCATCCCAGCAGTATTTTGCGCAGATCCAATGATTGTAGAGTTTTCTGCTAATTTACCCGTAGTAGATGAATAAGCATACAAATATTCAACCAGTGCGCCTGTTCCATTGGCATATCCAGGAGCACCGACTATTGCTAATTTATTGTCTGCACTAAGTTTTACACTTGTACCAAAATTAGAGCCAGCATAAGGGCTTTCAGTTGTAAAGCTTAAAATTGGTTGCCAAGGGTCTGTTTTGTTGTATACTGCCCAATTGTTGTTTGCAGTATTGTCATTGATCCATACTTTACTGTTAGCAGTCCAGCCGTTAACTGGAGTATAAGAAACAACATCGCTAGGTTCATTGAAACGTAAACTTACTAATTTATGTAGACCGTCTGACTCTGTAGTTCCACTGAAGCCAGTTAGGTCTCCGTTGTACTTAACTACAAAACTTGTCAGTGATTCTACTCTTTCAATTTTGTAAAATCCGTCAAATTGACTGCTGTTGGATACTAAAACTGTATCGTTTTCTTTAAGTCCGTGATAGCCGTCGGTTTTCATTAGTACACGGCCATTTAATGCGTTGGTAATTTTAACTACATTTGTTGTAGACTCACTTACTCTATATACATTCCAATCTTTGGTATAATCAACCGCACACCATATAATATTACCTGCACCAATTTCTTCTACTTTTCCGCTTAATGTAGAAGTGTCTGTTAAATCAAATATTGTGTAATCTACATCATCTAAATTAACAAATCCAGCAGTTTGAATATCATTTGTATAATCGCTATCTGTGGTTCTTGTCAAGAAGAACGGACTTGTCCATACTTTATCAGTGGCAGAAGTTTTATGTACTCCTGATCCACTGGTGTATAAATTTGCATATACCACTGTTGCATCATCAACAACCTGTAAACTTGTGGGATTGTTTAATGTATAGTTTTCGTCTAATACTATCTCAACATACTGATTGGTTTCTAAACTACCATAGCTGCCCAATCTAAATGCCCATTCCTCATTGACTGCAATACTGTTGGATTCTTGTGAATTGAAACTTACATCGGCCAATGCGTTAATGGCATTGTGTGTGCCTTTTTCTTTAATAAAGCCTTGATAGAATTTTACTTGAGTAGTATCATCTAATCCTAGTTCTGTCAAGTAACTGCGATTCCTATAGCCTATCAATCCCAATGCATATTGTGCAAAATCACTTTGCAGATTTACGTGGTCGGTATCATAAAAATGACGACCCATACTTGCATTTGTGGCAAAGTTATTCATTAGTCCGGTATTCATACGATTTTTATCGTACGGCAACCAGTCTGCAAAAGTAAATGTTGATGTGGCAGGAATATCCTTACTAGCGGTATAATAGAAATTCTTGTACTGTACAAGATCGCCTTTAAGGTAATCGTTTCCAGCAGCCCAAAGTTGCACAACATCATTGTTGTATACAAATCCCTGCGGATTCAATATACCAGTCCAGCCATTGGTTTTACTGCCAACCAATTTTAATCTAAACTGTCGCTGACCTAATGCAGGATCATATATCAAATCATTGAACTGTGTTTTATTGTTTAATATAATTGCGTGTTCGTATTGAACAACACTTAAATCTAAAAACGCTATCATATCAGCACTCTTAGAATTAGTAGTCAAAACAAACAAGTTATCATCTCTAACAACCTTATAAGAGTCTGGATCTAAAGTAATGAAATTTTGATTCATTATCTTGTTGCCGTAAAAACTATTAGAGATTTTATCAACTACGCCATCTGCACGACCAAACTCAACTCTATCTGCAAATGGACTCAATACTATTAAACTACCCACGGCCCAGTTTTGTTGCACCCAGAATAATAATTCATTTACACTTAGTGCCCAATTTCTAATTTGCTCAAGGTCTGTGTCAAAGTAATTGAATCTAAATCCTTGCAATGTTAAAAATTGTTCGTAGCCTGATAAGAATCCTACCAACTGTTGAACCGTAGAAAATGTTGTGCCGTATGGTACTGCTACTTTGTAGTTGGTGAATTCAGTGTAGTAAGCAGCTGATTCTTTTAGTACTGATATTTCATAACTGTTGCCAGTTGTATTAGGTATAACCACAGTAAAGTAAGGATTGAATGTGTCATATCCAGTGACTTTGAATCCGCCTGATGTTTTTTCAACACTAACTGCGCTATATCTGGGATTGCCTATAGGAGTAGATTTGTTCAGCACTAAAGAATAATCTTCTTCAGGAATGATAACACTATCACTGATTGAATTAGGACTATTTTGTTCTGCTAGTATTTTTAGGAATTGTTTTCCACTGAATCCTGCCATTCTGTAGCTCAATTGCACAGTATAATTTTGTGCATATCGTTGCAAAGTAGCAGTCGACAGTATGCCTAAATGTGTTTGATAATCTGCAATCCAATTTAGATATCCTGCGGCACGAGTAACATTACCAGACAAATCTGTATATCCATTTATATCAATATCAGCTGGAGTCAATCTAAAGTTTGTTGTATCTAATAAGAACTGGCCCAAGTCATAATTATATCTGCATTTGTGTACTGCAACGCCTAATCCAAAATATTTTGCAGGGCTGGTTAATGCCAAGGCTATTTGTACATCATAAGCATATTCACTGCTGTTTCTCCAAGCAGTTTCTACTGGGCTATACTGTCCTACTTGCCAATTTTGTATAAAATGGTCAGTTATTGTGTCATTTGTTAGCAGTCCCAATGGTGGAATTCTGTTACCACTATCGTCTACAGGAATAATTGCACTCAAACCAGGACGACTGAAAACTGGGTCTATGCCCTGACGTGGTCCTTGTGCAATGTATCCAGCTTCTAAATCATCCCACAATATTTTGTTACCACTGGTATAGGGTGCAGGACCGTATTGTGTATTCCACCAGCTGGGTTTTTCTGTAAATCCCAGCATTTCCCAAGGAGCAGAGTCTGGGTGTTGTGTATCATAAAAATACTCGTAACAAGCTCTCCAACTACCGGGCAATGTTTCGCCATTGACTGTGTCAATGCTGCCACCATAATTAAATGTAAAAGGATTTGATAAATCAGTAGTAGAATTAGTTGTATAATCCAATTGGTTTGAATTTGCCCAAGGTAAATATCCTCTGCTCAATATCAAATTAAAATCTTTGGGACTATAAGTGTTGGTTCTAAATTTACCAGGTTTAACTGAATATACATTTACAATCGATTCATCATATACTGCTTTGATGTTATTGTAAATTCTTTTTTCTAGTTCTAGTAATAAAGAATCTCTGAAATCATTGAACACCGGAGTTAAACTACCGTCGTGTCCTTGTATAAACTGTTGTGTGGTAAGATATGTGGTGTCGGTGACTATACCCGGTTTATATTTTGGATATAATCCCAATTTACTTGGTGTCTCTGGAATATAGTTGCCATCAGTACTTAAATATTCAACTACTTCTATTAGATCCCCGATTGCTAATGTAACACTGGATGATAAACTAACGCCAGCACTGTTGGTCATGAATGTATAATCACGATTTAGCAACAGTTGCGATCCATTATGGTAAACTAAAATTGCACGACTGCTTAAAGTAGTAGGACTGAAGATACTGCTGATTTCATAATTTCTTATGGCTGCTTCTATTACTTTATGTGTGGTAATTGTTTTGTTGTCCCCATAAGGAACCATATCGCTATAATACCAAGGGAATGTTTTATTCTTGGCTTTATTAATTTGTTTTAGAATGTAATCAACACTTTCAGCCGCAGTATTAAAAACCAATTGGTTACTGTTACCCGCAAAGGTTATAAATTTATTCTTAAATCTTGCATACTCAAATTGTGCTGTTTTGATGCTGTTAACAAAATTTAATTTGTCATCTGTCAAGAACATTGCTGCCAAAGTAACAGGTCCGCTTTGTTGCAGAATAGTTCCGCCTTGCCCTACTACATCAATATTTCTTAAATTACTAACACCTGGATAACGACCCAAGAATTTTGTACTGTTTTGCGTTAGTTTGTTTATATGATTTCTCATATCTCCCAATGTTGGAGTAGTTAACACAGCATTTTGAGCATTGAAGTTTAAGTTGCCAGGAACTTCGTAAGTACCAAATTGGCTCACTTGTGTACTGTATACCAAAATATCTATTCTATCGGAATCTTTAAGAATTGTTGAATCTATAACAACAATTTGTGTATTATTCGGTCCGGCAGTTACTGTGTATCTTGCAACTGTTAATTTTTGATAGTTTACAAATACCAACAAAGAAGGAATTATTGCATCTGTTGCAGGAGGAACATCTATGGCAAATGAGTTTGTAATGCCGTCAAATATGTAACTTATATCCTGATATTGTTTACTGTGCTCGACTACTGTACGCCATACATTTAATTTTTCAAACGATGAAGAACCTTCATTTTTATATAAGTATCCACGATTTACTTTGTCAGTGTAGTTGACTTTATCAACAGTATAAACAAATGCATCGTTGTCAAAATTATTAACAAATTCAATATCACCTATATTATTGATATTTTTATAGACTAGTGGAAATCCAAGTTCCTTATCGGCAACACCTGTGCCAACTCCATAACTAAAGATTTTTGTACCAAAAAACGCAGAACTATTACTACCAGGGTAAACTGCTGTATCGCCAAAGCTAATACCGTTTACATCAAATACATCAAACATAGGTGGTTGATTCACTGATGTTTTTTGTTGTGCACGAATCCAATTTACACCATTGTAATAATAACTACCGCTGTTTTTCAAACCACTGGTAACTGTGACGCTGGTATTTTCAGCTGCCGCAATAACTGATGATAAATGTATAGTTTTAACATCTGTGTTAGCTATTCCTATTTCGTCAACAAAATTTATTTTCCATACAGTTTCTGGAGTTTTTGGATTTTGCATTGCAGCAAAAATCACAGTCATTCCGTTTGTCAAAGGCACACCGTCTATGGTAGTGGTAACTATACCATTGACTGATTTAACCTTACTGCCTTCTAAAGTTAAAAAAGGTTCTGTTATTGTGGTATCTAATAGATTAACTGGGGTAATACCAGTGGTACCAAAATTATATAATTTTAAGTCTGCTTCAAATTCAATAATAGGTCTGTTGGCTCTTGCAAGACCGTTTAATTGTGGGCTGGATCTTTCTGTTTGATCCGCAGTAATAAAATCTGTATCTGCAGTTAAATTTGCAGCCAATGGATAAGGGTATACTGTTTCGTCTGCAGTTAACGGTACTGTGGGAACATTGCTGCCAGTAATTACATCTTGGTGGAACCAACGATTATTAGTGCTCCAAGGATTAACATCACTGCTAGCTCTATTGATTGTTATGTAATCTTTAACTGTAGATCCCAAAGTTCCAGTTTCGGCATTTAACAATGTTTGAACATCTACTAGTTTAATGCCAGTGCCAACGCCTTCAACATAATATTCTTTATTTTGATATGTTTCCGGTATAACCGTATTGTCAAATCTGACTTTAAGACCGTTAACAAATTCAACTGCGTTAGGACTGATATAACGTGTTTGTCCTAGTATGTCTGTGTCAACATTTATAGTGTTAACTGCAGGATCAATAATACGAATAGTTCCTTGCTCGCTAGTAACTACTCCGTCTTGATAAAAGTAAGTATCTTGCGTGATGTCTGTGGGAACCACAAAAGTAATAGTGCCTACATCAGTACCGTTGCTGGTTACTCCTGCGATATTAGGATGTGTACCAAATTCTCCTATAACATTTTGTATCCAAAAAGGCTTACCTGGTTGGTTAACGTGAAAATTATACGCATACCCTTTGGCCAACACTAAATCAGGATTGGCAATTTGATTCCAATTGCTAAAATTATAAACACCTTGACTGTCAATAGGAAATACTGTAATTTCCGAATTCGTATAGATATTACCAGCACTTACAAATACACTATCGGGACCTTCAGGCACCCAATAGTAGTGTGTAAAGTTGATAAAAGCATCTAAATTAATGTGCGGGTCATAACTGTAGTACTCGCTGTCCCACAGTCTACTTTGATTTGTTACATTTCCGCCAAAATAACTAATTTGTTGTAATACTTCGGGATAAGTTACGTGAAACTCTATGTCTTGAGTCGCAGGATCTGTTACTGCAACACTGGGTTCAAGTTGATAAGTGGCTCGAGTTAAGTCAGGTTCTCTGATATAGTTTGTAATAGACTCAAACCCAGGAGCAAACTTACGACCTACATATCCGCTGATCGTTTTTAAGTTGCTTTCGGTTACTAACTGATCTAATGTAGCATTTAAGAACTTTTGATTAGTTTCGCTTTGGAATGTTCCTGGTAACAGATTTACCGTTTTTGTAATTGGCATAACTCGTTCTTATTAGTTTATAATAGTATTTACCAATTGATTTTGTAGGTTCAATTGAGCAGCGGTGATAGCAGTAATTACTTCAATGTTGTCAACAGTGGCACAACTAATTAGTATTTCATTTGGTCCACTGCTAATCTGTTGCATACTACCATAAATTTGACCAGCAGTATTAGGAACAATAATGATACTACTGATGTTAGGTGCCATTGCTTGTTGAATATAAGTGGCCAATTCGGTGAAGTAGAAAGTTTCGCCGAAATCCCAGTTACTGGTATTGAAGTAATTGTTAATGTACATTAGCACTTGACTGCGAATTTCGCTATCACTTACATTTACATTTGAATTTTTAATTACTTTGAAAGTTGCTTGTAGTGTAGAATCTGCTTTAGAGCCAAACAAAGGTTTGAATGTAGCTGAATTATAAATGATAGCATCACTTACACTCTTATAATTTTCCAAGTCATTGTACAACAGTCTAAGACTTTCGCTAGTTGGTACACTGGGCTCTGCAATTGCACCAGTTGTATCTGTTACCCAAGAAATATAATCTCTTTCGTATTGAGTTGTTAAAATATACATATCAATGAGATTACTGGGACTTGGGTCAATGCGTCTGTTTCCTGGAGCATTGTGTCTATATTGGAAATATAAACCTTGTCTTCCAGTTTTTACAATATAATCTGCAGTAGCCGATAAGCTATAGACGCCGTTAGTCACTGATAACAAGTAAAAACTTTGTTCGTCAGTCGCGTAGAACAATTGACCATCTAGATAGTTTGCTAATTTATTTTTAATACTTTGTTGATTAGGGTATTCAACATTTACCGTGGTATTGTCAACTAGTGTATAGGTAATAAAACTATCGTAACCATACGTTTTTTGGAAGAATACCAACTTCTTAGCAGCATCAACATCGGGTTGAACAATGGTTTTGAATATATCTGGATTGTCGGGAACGCCATTATAATTAGAATCGGCAAATGTGATTAACACTTTACTATTATCAACATAACCGTCGCTTTCTGCTACTTGATTGTCAATGAACCAAGTGATGTTTTCCTGCAAAGGTTGATTTGTATCTGGGTCTCCGTTTACTTTTAGTACGTTAACAAAGTCGTGTATTGTTGATCCAGTTACACTATCAAAAATCTTAACTTGTTTGTCGAAATAAAATTTAGTTTGGTTTGCACTTTCAAATACATAACTAAGTCCTCGAGCAGTCACGGTATAAATTAAGTCATTGACTGTAAAATTCAGCAACCAACTGCTGTCACTATTGGTGCCGTTGGATGAACCTTGATTGGCTTGACTAAAAGGTTTAGTAGAATTTATATTTTGTAAAGAAACAATTGCCCAATTGTTTGTAGATTGGTCAAATCGAATCGCAAACTCTGTGTAACTTTGTATTAGTTTAATTAAAGTAGCAACAAACGTACTACTAAAAGAGTTGCTAAAACTTGGAATAACTGTTGTTGCAATTGCACCAGACGGTACATTTTGGCTCAGTGTTACTGGACCAAGCCCTGATGTTAACACACCTTGAGCACCAGTGCCCACTAATTGTGTTACTGCTACATATAATAATGGTTGTCCATTGGGAGGTAATACCCCAGACACAGGTAATGCTACTATTTCATTTTGACTATTAAAATAGTTGCCTGTGCCAGGGCTAAACACCACAATACTTTCAAGTGTTAGATAAGAGTTATTGCCGCTTACACCACTTCCAATTGCTTGTGGAGTTCCTGTACTGCTTACAAAATAACCAGTACTTGCTCCTGTGGCAACTGTAGTTCTATTCCAGGTCATATTTGTTAAACTAAAACGATTGAAGTTTTCGTAATAAAAATGAGCCATTGACGAGTTTTCAATTATAGGAGTTAACTGATTATCAATTACTTTTAATATATCTGCAGTTGTATTCCAAGTAAAGTCAAAATAACTAGTGGCATCTTCTTTATAGATAACACCGTCATCTGCAAATATATTTGTACTACTGTATCTTCCTGTAGTGTCAATTACGTCCAAGTATCTACTTACACCACTGCTACTGCGGTTAACAGATTTGATTTTACTAATACTGTTAAAATAGCCATAAGGGAAAGTATTGTAATCTTCTCCAGTAACCATACGATTTTGTGTATAGTATTGTTGAGGAGCTCTTGTACTGATATCTTTAATGCTTTCAGTGGCAATGCTATTGGCAATAGTATACTTCAAACTTGCAACTATAGTCAGTGTTTCCAATCTGCCAGCTCTGCTGACATAGGGAATACTCAACTTGATGTTTTGCATTTCATCTGGAGTAATTTTATATGCAAGGCCTGCACTGGTTCTGAAGTATGTTCTAAAACTACCTTGTGGAATCTGTGCAAAAGTACCGTCGCCGAATACTAAATCAATTTGGTCATTGTTGCGAGTATTCACTTGAAAGCTTTTTTGTGCAGAATTATTATTATAGATAATGTTAACACCAGCCACTGCTGGAACTTGTGTCCACTCATAACGAACAGTACCTGCATTAGACAATTCATACAACCAAACATCAGTATTATTAATATTGTTATAATTGATACTGACTAGATTATTTGGTACACTTTCAGTCACTCCAAAATTTACATTTTGCAATGAACCTTGTTTGAAATAAGCAAAAAATCCAGTGTTGTTGCTGGCATTGCCTAAGTTATCGTTTTTATAAAGAATATTCAACGGTGCACTGGGTTGTGGACTTACTTCATAGATATAGTCTTTACCCACACTACTGGCGCTGACGATTTCAAAATTCAAGCTTGTGCTTTCAACTTGTGTTTGAAATGCGTACACTGGTAAGTTGTTTGCAGGTGTGTTGATCTGATACTCGTCATTCACTACCCCATTGATAGTTTGACTATTGCTGGGTTTACCTACATATTGATTTGACTGCAAAGATGCATTGATAACCGATACAAATTGCTCATACCAATTGATATTGGTGCTGTCATTCCATCGTATAATAGCATTAGTAATATCAATACCACTACTATCACTTATTGGCTCTGTAGTTTGAACACTGACAAATTTCAAATAGCCTGATGCTGTTTGATTACGTTTAGGAACATAACTAACTAACTTGGCTAATTTGAGAATACTGTCACGACGTTGTGCAGTATCAATAAAGTTTTCACGGGCATTTAGGTCTGTACGAAATGCTAAACTTTGTCCCAAGAAGGCAATTAAATCCAATAAAGCAATGTACTCACTGCTTTCTACAAAATCATTAAAGTCCTCGGGGTAATAAAGTTGTAGATAATCAACCATGCTTTTGCGCAAGGTTTGAAAATCATAGCTTTGAAAATCTGCGTTTCTAAAGCTTTCGTATAATCTTGTCCAATCTTGATTAACAAGTAGACTATTTTGTCTGGATGTGGTTGCCATACTGTTCCCGTTTTAAGTATTTATTGCATTTGAAATATGCTAACTTAAAGGTACAGTTTAGTTAGTGGTCATTGAATTAGATTCGTTGCTAAAGTTTAATTCTAACTTAGAAACTTGGCCTGTTGCAATATACAGCAAATCAAATTGAATTTGTATGCCTTTGTCATATTTTGTTACTACAACATTGCTTGCAGATACTCTTGGATCATAGGCTATAATCTTGTAAACGTCATTGGTGATGGCATTTTGCAAATCACTGTCCATTGGGTCGAACAGTCTATCCCAAATAATAGTGCCAAAACTGGGATTCATCAGCTTTTCGCCTCTGCGAATATTAAAATTGTTCGTGACGTCTTGTTTAACCAACTTGAAATCAGTTAATCGAAACTTTTTACCGCCATTAGCAGTACTGAATCCGTTATATAGTGCCATATTGTATTTACACCTTAATTAACGCAATGCCACGGACGTCATTGGAACTCTACTGGCATTGCTGGCCTGTATAGTAGGAACTTGGCTTTGGCTATAAACGCCTCTGTTATAATAGCTAGCAACCGTTGTACCGTTAGCATCGCTACTGCTAATACCTTGTTGTGCCCACGTGGTTACTGCTCCTGCTCCTACTAAGTGACTGGCTTGCAGGAATCCTGCAGTTTGATCAGTTGGGGTATTTGCAGTGATAACTCCAGTTCTTTGTAGTGCTGAGTAGTTATTGGCAGTATAGTTGTACATCTGTTGTTCTTGTACAGAAGGATTATTTAAGAAATCTTGCGGACTGTTTAATCCGTCTTTTCCTGTCCAATTTGCAGGATTCATCACTGTAGCTTGCGTTGTTCCTGGCTTTACATATCCAGCATCGGCTAGTGCAGCAGCACCCATTTGATATTTGCCGAGATAATTGTATTGATTTTTAGATCCGTAATTTCCCCCGCTTTCATTAAATCCAACTTGAGCCATATAGGCCTGTAGTTGATCCTCACTCAATGCTCCTAATCCTTTGCCAGGAGCAGGTTGTTTTAAGAATGAACTCGTGGGTGCTAAATTTGATGCAGGTTGATTAGCAGCTAGTCCTGGGCCTACATTAGAATTTTTACTACCGCCGTAGCCTTTGGCAGTTAGCCCGCTTGAACTACCAGAAATAGGATTACCTTTAATATCTATTCCTCTAATGATAGCTTGTGCCTGTGCCTGTGCAGAACTTTGAGTAGATCTAAGATAGGGCTCATGAGTAGGAACTTTATAGGCCGCACTTTGTATATAATTGGTTTCAATTTTCCAACCAATGTTACCATCGCTTATAGTATCAAACAAACTATATCGAGTTAATGGCGTTGGGGGGTTTACTTCTGGTACTTGTGCTCCGCCATTTATATCCACTGGCTTGCCTGTTAATATAAGTGGACCCGCTGCTTCCGCACCAATAAAGCCTCCGGCCAATAACGACATATTTTGTGTAGTTGCAATTTGACCGTTTCCTGCATAGACATTTAGTAAATCTTTAGCAGTAGTATTAACTGTTAAACTTTCAGTATTAACAGATTGCCCAGCATAAACATTAAAATTTCTGGCGGCATTGATAGTGACGTCAATATCACTGTGCATCATCAAGTTGCCTTGAGTACGAATACTTAGATCTCGTTTGGCATAAATCAGCACATCGCCTTCTTTGGTCAGTTCAACCCAACTGTTGCCAGTTGCATTGCTAATGTATAGTATCCCCTCGCTGTCGTTCATCAATAGCTGATGCCCGGCTGCAGTTCGCAATCTAGTTAATATACTTTCTTTATTGGCATCACCGTCGTCCATTGTTAAACTATGGCCACCTACTCGAGTGGTAACTGGATCTGTATAATTTGGACTATCCTGATCAGGAATAGGTCTGCCAGGCGTACTGATACCAAATACTCCACTGACTCCTTCTCTTTGAGCACTACTAGTTAGTGTTCCTCTCACAGGATCGTCTTGAAGGCCTTGATTAATCAAATGTGCCAATTGATAAGGGTGCAATGGTTTTGCTTCTCCTGCCCACCCACTGTTAAATACGCCAGGATTCTGTTCATTGAACTCCCCAGTGGGGTATATATTTCCAGGCTTAACATACTGTGCCAATGAAGCAGGTATACTTGCCGGTTCAATCAACTCTTTAGGCAAACTGCCTATTGAAGGTATCATATGTCTACTTAGATTGTGATTAACACACGCAAACCAATATCCACCTTCTATCATTTTACCTTCGGGAAAACAACACAACACAAGATTATCTATGTCCGGTGGGATCATGGTAAATCCGTAGGTTTGTTTTGTTTTATCAAATGAGTTGGTTTGATCTGAACTGCCTATAGGTCCAGGCGTTGACCCCATAAAAGGACTAGCATACAAAACTTTGAACCAGTTTTGTGGATTGGTTGGATCGTTACCTCCGAACCCATCTATATAAACGTGCAACAATCCACTGCGTGTGCCAGTATCCACCAACTTAACCACACCAACATATATACCAGGTGTTAAGGGAATAATACTTTTCGTTGAGTCAGTGAAACTGGCTTGACGATTTTTATTCATGTACCCGCTATAAGTACTCATTAAAATAATCCTCCTAAGCCAGATATTCCAGAATCAATTAAACTACTTGCAGTACTACCCACTAGATTAAGTCCAGCAGTAATACCTGCTTGAATTGGTTGAACAACCACTGCATTAACCACTGCACCTTCTGCTTGTGCAACAACTGTATTTTCTAAAGATTTTGCAAAACCAGGAGAGCTAACACTCGACGATGCACCGCCGGCAGATGCGGCAGCAGTGGCAACAGGATTATTAACTATAGAAGGACCACTGGCACTTTGTGCTTGTGAAGCCTGTGTAACTGATAAGCCTTGATTTAGATAATCGTCTATTCTGGCAGAATTGGCTGGTATAGAATCTAAGTCAGAATCGTCAAATCCAATTCTTGCTAACTCCAATTCTTGCTCAAATTTTCCTCGGCTAAAATGATTTTGCACTAAAATAACTTTATATACTCCGCTAAACTTGTTGGCGTAGGGATTTTTATCTGGTATCGCAAGCCCTGTTGTTTCATCGTAATCTACAGGGCTCTTGAATCTAACATAAACATACAACTCTCCTGAATCCATTGCCATATTACCTAGATTAGATAGTGCAGAGTCGGGCGGATTGTTGTCTTGTCCGTAAAAGATATCGTCTTGCTTGATAAATTGCGGATCACCGATTATTTTTAATTTTAAGGTAATCATATCGCCTTGACCAGAAATGATAAAACTGTTTAATACATCTTGTCCAGTGTTGACATTTTGCTGATCTGCTCCTTGTCTTTTATGGGAAGCAGCATAGCTGGCAATCAAATGTGTGCCAGCAATGGCAGGCGAATTATTTTGTTTGGGCTTTTGTTCAGCAGTGGGCGTAGGCGGGGTCCCATCGTCCAAGGATTGTTTTAAGTTTTTTTCGCTACCAGCACCAGTTTTAGGATAGTTTGATTTAAGTCTATTGGTTGTTACTTTATTAAAGTACATAAAGTTAAAATCAATTTGCAAATCAAGTACATCTCTATTGCTGTTAGACTGCCCAGACGAGCTAGTACCGCCTGTAAAAATATAATTATATTCTTTGACCCATCCTTGTTGTCTGCCAGTTGGACCATTGGGATGTCTACTGTTAACAGTCCAGGGCTTAACAAAGTAAGTTACATTATAAGCGTATTGATCTAATGTTTGATCGTAGTCTATCAATTCTACTTTAGGTATAATTTTTATCCATTTCAACGGTTGATCTTTTTGTCCTTGTTGATACGACGATGTTGGATCTAATAATTGATTTCGCAAATAATCACTGTTAGAAACTGCAAATTCTATTAGGGAATCTATACTAGTACCAGCTGGAATATTAAAATATCCCTGTTGAAAATCTATACCTGATTTACTTTTGCCCACGGCGGCGTGTGTTAAATTTACAGGAGCTCCGCCTTGCGGGTGAATTAGCGAAGATGCAATGCTAGGATCAAAAACAACACTATAAGTAGAAGCAACCTTAATCTGTTGTGCTTGCAATAATTTTTGCTGATGATTGTTCATGGCATCAATGATACCGTTGGTACCGCCACCTAACCCATACTCGTCTGTAGTACCGCCGGCACCTGCAGCTCCGCCTGTGCCAAATAAATCACTTACTGTTTTGGCAACAACACCAAAGTTTGCAGGAGTTACTCCATACAATTCGCTGAATGCAGAGTGGTTAAACGCAACAAAAGTTACTGCGTATTCTGCACCTTTTGTTGTAATTTTGGTTTTCATTGTTACAATTTGTATAGGTAACACTTTTTTCAAGTCATCTATTGGTCCCACAAAGTCTGGGCCCGCATCTGAATCGTCATTGTTATAGCCAAAAAAATCAATTTGCAATATGTAAGGTTGTCTAAGATAGTTGGTAATGCCTTTATCCAATGATGCTTTTACTAGTCTATCAATAAAACTAAACCCGTTAGGTTCAACTAGTGTAAAACTACCTTCTATTAGATTACTACTTCTGTTTCGAGTTGTAGTACTGATGTAGGTGCTCATCTTAAAGTCTTCAAAGAAAAAATCTTCAGTGAAGTTAGGATCACGCAATCCTGAAGATACAGGAAATCTACCTGCACTGGCAATCAATATATTTTGAGGTGTATACCCAGATGGATTATTGATAGTACTGTTATAGGTATTCATATCTAACAAGTGTAGACTTAACCCATAAGTGTAATCATCATAGTTATGTAGTGGATTTGCTTGCGGAGTAAAGGCCGCAGCTTGGGATGACAAACTATTGCTAGTACCAGTATTCGCGCTAGGCGAAGATGTACCCGCAGTTCCGTCTAAAGAATTAGTAGACGGTCTTACTGCAGATGATGTTTGGTCGCTAGGTGATCCAGCAGTTACCGAAGTTGCACCTCCCAGTGTGTCAGCTGGCCCAGAATGTGGTACCGGAGAATTTTGCCAATCTGCTAGTGCATTACCTGGCGCAATAGAATTTTGCCAAGCAGTATAAGCCATATCCAATTGTTTCTGCTGATCAGACGCTGCTGAAATTGCAGCAGAAGGTGTTGCAGGTATTGCAGTTGAAGTAGCATTGGTTGACGGTAATACCGGAACTGGCTGATTTGGTGTAGGTGTTTGAGAATTAAATAACCCGTTGAAGAAATTACTTACTGATGCGCCTTGTTGTTGAGCTGCAGCTTGGCCAAGTTGTGATGCCATTGATTATCCTAACACCGCGGTAATAGTATTTTTATTAGGTATGAAAATTTGTAACCCTGGAGTCATATCTTTAACAGGATCTTCAATTCTGTCGGGGTTACGTGCTGCAAATACCCACCAAAGGTTAGCATCACCGTATAGGTCATAGGCCAAGAGGTCTGGTCGATTTTGATAAATTAAATTTATTGTAAACAGTACATCGTCATATTTTGCTGGGATAACTGGTATATTGACCACATCCATGAAATTACCAAAATATTTTGCACCGTAGTAAGGGCTATGTCTACTGTATGTTGCTGACATTATAGGAATCCTCCAGATGAACCACCGCTAGGTTGTCTTAGTGTTCCGGCACCATAATCAACTAATCCAAAATTATTGGCAATATTATTTCTGCTGTAAACAGGTTGCAGAGTTACCTGTAGTTGACTTAGTGTTGGCAATCTAACTGGCGCACCCACTGCATTAGTACCAGCAGGAATTTCCATATAGTCAACATCTGATGGTAAAGTATGGCTAAAATTAGTTACTACACAAGGAACATTTGGAAAATATTCACTGCCATATCCGTTCAAGAATACCATTGGGGGAGGAGTTCCTGCTAACACATCTTTTCCGTAGAACATTTTTGTAGACACTCGAAAAAACTGTATTGCTGCCATTAAGTATGAACCTTCTTCTACATTTTGTACTGTAAAGTCTCCGGTTATACTAATTGCTCCAATTTCACTGCCTTCGTAAAAGTAACTGGCGTAGTTACTGTGTGTTAATGTATTGGTTCCATATCTTGCAGTATGCGAAACAGTAATTTGTGGGGTATAAGGAAATATTACTCCATTTGTTATCGATAATGGACTCATCAGTGAGTTAGGAGTATTGTAGAATAAATCGGCTACTGTCTGTTGAAAACTAAGTCTGATACGCCAATCCTGTGTAGTATCCACTACCCCGCCACCTGCATTTACGTACGTAGGAGGAGCAACCACTGATCCAGATAATGGCTGATAGGGGTTCGAGCCTCCGGGTACCAGCCCAGATGCCGCAAGTCGTGTACTCGTAGGAGTATACGGTTGTCCGTTTGGATATATTGCCTGGGTTGGGATCGGATCTGCCATTTTTATTGTGCCTTGTGTTAAATATTTATGGCAAATAAAATCTGGGCATATTATAAAAAGGTTGACAACACGTAGTAAAAAGTGTTAATATATATCTATAGCCAGGAGAACTAAAATTAAGTTTAATTACCTTAACAACAAAGACATTCTTAAAGAGATACACAAAAGTAAAACCACATACTGTTCATATATTGGACCAGAATGTGCAGACTACGATATCATTCTAGATAATGTTAAAAAAATTAACAAGAAAAACACGTTAGAAGCTAGAAAACTAAGAGCTGAGCGTTTGGCCAAGGCTGCTTATGATGCAGCAGTGTTAGCCACTGGTGAAAAGCAAAAGATGGATCAGTTTGAAATCAAATACACAAAGATTCCTGCTACTGATGTGGTGTTTAGAGTTATGACTTGGGAACACGTACCAATTGACGATGTTAAAACTCGTAGAGCAAAAGATGTTGCCAAAGGCTTATTCGAAGATGAAGACGAAGTTACCCATACCGAATACGACGAAGAAGACCCAAAACACAACAAATATATCAAAGTAAATTTCCCACCGTTTTATCATTATCGAGTAGACGAAGAAGGCAACCCAGTATTAGTGGGTAAAAGCCATTGGAAAGGTGATTTGGAAACTGGCGAGTTCAGCAAGGATCACGGCGCAATGACCAATAAATTGGCTCATATGTTTATGAAACTGTGTGAGCGTTATGCTACTCGTAGTAATTGGCGTGGTTATACATATAATGACGAAATGCGCAGCCAAGCACTATTGCAACTGAGCCAAATCGGACTACAGTTTGATGAGTCCAAAAGTCAAAATCCATTTGCTTACTATACTGCGGCCATTACCAATAGTTTTACCCGTGTACTTAATGTAGAGAAACGCAATCAAAACATTCGAGACGATATTTTAGAAATGAATAACTTGAACCCCAGTTATACTCGACAAGGTATGAGTGGTGGTAGTAGTTCATACGAAGAATAAACAGACACTCGAAAAGATTGATCTTTTGTTTACAATAGTGTAAACTGTATAGTCACGCACAATAAAGGATACGATGAGTAATTTATTTAAGAAAGCTGCACTATTTACTGATGTACATTTTGGCCTGAAGTCCAATAGTCTATTACACAACGAAGACTGTTTGAATTTTGTCAAATGGGCTACAGCCAAAGCCAAAGAAGAAGGCTGTGAAACTGCAATGTTCTTGGGAGATTGGCACAATAATCGTGCCAATATCAATATTTTAACATTGACCTATAGTTTAGAAGCGTTGGAGCACTTAAATGATAATTTTGATCGTGTTTATTTCATTCCTGGCAACCATGATCTGTACTATCGCGACAAAAGAGATGTTCAAAGTGTTGCGTGGGCAAAGCATCTCCCGAATGTACAAATATGTAATGATTGGTTCAGCGATGGTGATGTGGTCATTTCCCCTTGGTTGGTGGCTGATGATCATAAAAGAATTCCTAAATTAAAAGGAAAATATATGTTTGGGCATTTTGAATTGCCCAACTTTTATATGAATGCCATGATACAGATGCCAGATCATGGTGAAGTTAAAAGCGAACACTTTGGCCAGTTTGAACACGTGTTCACCGGACATTTTCATAAACGACAAACATCAAAAAATATTACCTACATTGGTAATTGCTTTCCGCACAATTATGCAGACTCTGGAGATGATGACCGAGGACTAACTGTATTGGAGTGGGGCAAAGATCCTGTGCACTATGCGTGGCCGGATCAGCCCACATATCGAGTTATGGGACTCAGTACCATATTGAATCACGCAGATGCAGTACTAAAACCCGGAATGCACGTTAGAGTAAATCTTGATATTGATATCAGTTACGAAGAAGCCAACTTTATCAAAGAAACTTATTTAGGCAGTCATAATCTGAGAGAGATTACACTGATCAGTCAGCGTAGTACCGATTTAGATGAATATGCTATACAAGGTAACGTAAACTTTGAAAGTGTAGACCAAATTGTAACCAATCAATTAACGGCTATCTCCAGTGAACATTACGACAACAATCTCTTGCTCGACATCTATAGAAACCTGTAAAATAACTAATGCTTAAAATTCGCAGTTTATCAGTTCGCAACTTTATGAGTGTAGGTAATGCTACACAGGCCATTAACTTTGACAGAGAAGATTTAACTCTTGTATTGGGAGAGAATCTTGATCTCGGAGGAGACGACAGTGGTGCACGTAATGGTACAGGTAAAACTACTATCATTAACGCACTGAGCTATGCACTCTTTGGCCAAGCGTTAACCAACATTAAAAAAGATAACTTAATCAACAAGACCAATACCAAAGGTATGTTGGTAACCATTGACTTTGAATGTAATGGGCAGAGCTATCGCATTGAGCGTGGTAGAAAACCCAATGTACTGAAGTTTTATGTTAACGATGCTGAACAGGAAAGCAAAGACGACAACAGTCAAGGTGATTCAAGAGAAACACAACAAGAAATTGAACGATTGCTTGCTATGAGTCACGATATGTTCAAACATATCTTGGCTTTGAATACTTACACTGAACCATTTTTGAGCTTGAAAGCCAACGATCAACGTGCTATTATCGAACAATTGTTGGGTATTACACTACTAAGTGAGCGTGCAGAAGTATTAAAAGAACAAAATAAAACAACAAAAGACGCTATCCAGCAAGAAGAATACCGTCTTAAGGCGGTAAATGACGCTAACAATCGTATTAAAGAACAAATAGATGCATTGGTTCGCAGACAAACGTTGTGGCAAAAGAAAAAAGCCGACGATTTATCTTCTTTACAAGTGGCTTATGACGAGCTGGCAAAATTAGACATCGAAGCAGAGATAACTGCACATCAGGCCTTAAATGCTTATAACACAAAACGCAAAGCCATTACCGAACTAACCAATTGGATAAAACGGTGTGAGCTGGATGAAAAACGTGAAAACAAAATTATCGATCAACTGCGAGCTGATATTGCTGCCTTAGAAGATCACAAGTGTCACGCCTGTGGACAAGACTTACACGACGACAGCCACGAAAAGATGTTGGAATCTAAACGTAGTGCTTTACAAGAAGCTGCGCTACAAGCATTGGCTACCAACACACAATGGATGGAGCATACTCAAGCACTGGCAGACCTGGGTGAGTTAGGTGCACAACCTAAAGTTTATTACAACACCGAAGCAGATGCTTTTGAACATCGTAGTAGTATGTCTACATTATTAAGTCAGATTGTAAGTAAAGAAAGCGAAGCTGACCCTTTTGCAGAACAAATTGACGATATGAAAACACAGGCTCTGCAAGAAGTCAGCTACGATTTAATGAATACTTTAACAAAAATTCGAGAACATCAAGAGTTTTTGTTGAAGTTGTTGACAAACAAAGACAGTTTTATACGTAAAAAGATCATTGATCAGAATCTCAATTACTTGAATGCACGCCTAAGTCAGTACTTAGACCGTATTGGATTACCACATACCGTTAAATTCCAAAACGATTTAACTGTTAGCATTGAAGAATTAGGTAGAGAGCTAGACTTTGACAATCTCAGTAGAGGCGAACGCAATAGGCTTATTTTAAGTTTGAGCTGGGCCTTTAGAGATGTTTGGGAAGGTCTATATCAACCTATTAACTTGTTGTTTATCGACGAGTTGATTGATAGTGGATTGGACAGTTCGGGCGTTGAAAACAGTTTAGCAATACTTAAAAAGATGAGCCGAGAGGCCAACAAGAGTGTTTGGTTAGTAAGTCACAAAGACGAACTGATCAGCAGGGTTAACAATATACTAAAAGTAGTAAAAAGCAACGGATTTACAGAGTACGACAGTACAGTAGAAATAACATAATTTTTATCATGGCTCACACAGGCATAACTATATTACATATGGAGTTGTCGAGTGACGTGGTACTTTCAAAACAATATAATCGAGGAATTGCCTGAAGATTGTATAGGTTTTGTGTATCTTATCACTAACAACGTTTCCAATAGGAAATACATAGGTAAGAAATTAGCCAAATTCTCAAAAACAACATACAAAACAGTAAAACTTAAAAACGGCACAAAAAAGAAAAAGAAAATCCGCTCAAAGGTCAACAGTGACTGGCGGGAATATTATGGCTCAAACGACGAATTAAACAAGGATGTGGCTGAACTAGGGGCTGAAAATTTTACAAGGGAAATACTATACCTTTGTAAGAGTAAAGCAGAGTGCAGCTATATCGAAGCAAGAGAGCAATTTAGACACCAAGTCTTAGAATCAGCAGATTATTATAACGGACAAATCTCGGTCCGTGTTCATGGCTCCCACATCAAAAACAAGTTAAATGGTTAACAGGATTTTATTATGGTCAGTAAAAAGAATGAGTATGCTTTTACCAAAATGCCTTGGGGAAAGTACAAAGGTCGTTTCCTAAGTGAGTTACCGGATGATTATATAATCTGGGCAGCAAACAATTGGAGTGATCGTGGTACAAGAACCATGTTTTTAGTTGAATTAGAACGCAGAAAAGCATCTAGTAAACCAAAAGCAAAACCAAAAGATACAGTAAACAATTCAGGCAGTTAAGACTCGCACAGGTTAAAATCATGTGCCTATGACAAGGGGACCACGGGTTACCCGGACAGAAGACTCTTTGCGCCCAAGAGCACTCAGCAACTATCCCTAAGGTGGGACGACGATCACAAAAGCTGTGGTTTTGCTGTTTGAAAGATTAAAAAGCAGGTTATCTGTCAGGAGTATAGATAATCTTTAAGTTAATAAAGCGAAAATGACGTGCTAGCGATAGCACACGCTTGTATAAGATGTTAGCGTATTTTATATAAGTCGCCGTTGGGAAGACGCAACTCGAGGTACCGGCCAACCGCCTCTGTAATTGTTGTAACGCTAAGTGATTGTGCTACTCGGATGAAGTAATTCAATTTCACTTTGCCCTGCGCGGGCAAAGTGTGACTGATTAATCTGGATGAAACTATTTCGCAGCAGCGAAAAAGAAAACAGTGCATCACTGAGCGATAGCGAAAGTGATTGATGAGCACAAGCTCATCTCGTTAGTATATAAGTTGTCCAGTTTTTTTACTTGCTTCTTGATTTTCGTTAATAATTTTATTGATAATACTTCTATCTTGATTGCCTAACATCATGGCATCGTCATAGGTAATACTTCCTCGCATCCACCAACATATACGCAGAGCTTCCTCTTTAACGGCTTTTGCTTCTCTTTCGAATTGATTGATAAATTCGAGAATTTCCTGCGTGTCACTGAGATTCAAAAGCCTTAGACGAAAAAATTACTGTAGTCAAATACGATAGGTATATCAAATGGTGTATTACAATCTTGGCAAACTGCAGGTTGTGGTTTTATACTATTTTCTTCGTTGATTTCTTCTAATCTTTTTTGTACAGTTTTAATAACTTGATTACTGGCATTATTGTAGTATTCACTGATTTGTTCTTTGTCAGTGACCACAATACCCTCTGGTGTAGTAATTGATTCTGTACTGTCAGCTAGTACTTTGATGTTTAATTCGACTAGTTTTTGTAAACGTTTTTCCATTTCAGCAGCTTTAGTCGTATCGTCTAATTCCGAATTGTTTAAGGTCTGCAACATACGAGACTCTTCAAACTTAATTAAATTGATATTATTCAATGAAAAATACAGTTGAGGAGCTAGTTTGATAGCTAATCCGTCTACACTAACTGGTGTTTTATAGTCAGCTGGGCGGATACTTTCTAATATAGTGCTTAAAGGCAATCCATAATTGTGTTCTTCGTTACAAGCAGGACATTTAGAACTAAACTCCATGGTATCACCGTAACTGGCAATACGAATAGCCAATAGTGTTGCGTCAACATCAATGCTGGGCATTTTCCAAGGATCTACAATATTTGGGCAACAACTTTTAATAACATTAACTTGTCCCTGTCCATTCATAAGTGCGTCGGGCGTTTTTAGTGTAATTTCGTCTTGAGCAGTCATTGGGTATACGGGCATATCTCCAGTAGGGCTCATATTAATACTACCCGGGGGCCAGTACTCTCCGTTGCTGGGCAATTTGAAATAAATTGCAGGTTGGCGAAAATGTTTGGTTAATGGGTTAGGAGCTTTGGAACTCATGGTTTGAATCCTATAAATAGTTGATATACATATTTATCGGTAAAAACCAATGGCAGATTTAAGTGAAGAGTCTCTTCAAAAATTTACAGACGCATTAGAAAAATTCAGTGAGCGATTTGGCTTTGCCACGGATGATCTAAAAAAATCTACTAAAAGTACTAATAAAACATTTGCCAAAGGCAACCAGCAATTAGATACATTGATTAAACGGTTTAGTAAATTAGACGATGGTGTTCTTAAAAGCTCAGACGCTAACAGAAGACAAAGTGCCAGTCTTAGGGAACTTAGAAAAACCACTGACGAATTCTCAGAAGAATTGGGACTAGGCGGTGCAGAACTAGTTGAAGAAATTAAAAAGCTACAGACCAAAGTTGCTTCTGTACAAATTGGTTATACCCTGGGAAAGGCGCTAGGTGATACTGCTGCAAGTTTATATGCTTTTTCTAAAGATATTACCAGTGGCTTGTTAGGCAATTTAACCAGCAATGCCAGCGGATTTAAGATAGCTGCAGACATAATGTCTACAGGAGTTACTTTAGCGGCTGCAGAAGGCAATACCTTGGGCAACACCCTTAAAGATGTTGGTTCATCAATAATGGGATTTGGCAAAAGAGGAATGGTAGCTGGTCTTGCCTTGCAAGGGCTAGGCGAAGTTACAAAATTTGTCGCAGGTGAACTCAGTGCATTGGCCAAAGCTGGTATACAGTTGCTGGCTCAAGAAGCAGACAAGTTAGTTGCTGCATTTAATCAATCTGCAGCTTCTGGTGCATTATTTGCTACTGGTATGGATGGATTTACCAATGCGGCCGCAAATGCCTACTTGACTGTGGATCAATTTTCAAATGTTGTAAAAAATAATGCAGACATAATTACTAAATCTGGATTGGGAATGGCCGAAGGAGCCAAAAGGATTGGCGGAGCATTGCACTCAGGCGGTGATTCAATGAGAATCAGTTTATTAAAATTGGGTTACAGTTTTGAAGAGCAAGCTGGATTGGTTGCTGAAACCATGAAGGATATGACTCAGAACAACGGTCCGCTAAGAGCAAGTAACGCAGAAGTAGCAAGACAAACTCAATTGTATGCTGATAATTTAAGAACTATCACTGCAATCACAGGAGAAGATGCTAAAAAGAAGATGGACAAAGCTAGGGAAGATGCAGCCCAATTGAGATTCCAACAAAAACTGGCAGAAAAAACACCCGAACAACAAGCTGCAGTACTAAGAGCCATGGGAAATATGAATGAAATTCAACGCAAGAATTTTATCGATATGGTAGACTTTGGTACAATAGTTAATCAGCAAGGTGCACTGGCTCAAGCGGCCAGTCAGGGTATGAGTAACCTAGTAGGGGATACTTATAAAGCTTTTCAAACTAATACATTAGATGAATTTAGAGCAAGAGAGCTTAATGCACAGTACAATTCGCAAATACAAAAAGATATGATATCTGGCAGTTTAGCAGTTGGTATTGCTACTGCAGGTGCCGCAGGATCTGCAGATGCTGCCGGGCAAGCAGCAAAAGGATTTGGTGCATTGCTTGAAGAAATAAGACCTGCAACTGCAGAAGCAATTAAATCAGCAGAAGCAAATGTACAACTTGCTAAAAACGCACAGGGATTGTCGCAAACAGTAGCAGATGTTGCAACTCAAACACAAACATTAAAATTATTAGTGCAACGCGATGTTATTGACAGTTTAGGACAGTTTTCTAAAGTGGTATTAGAAACAGTCAAAGGTGTGCGTCAAATGCTTGAAGAAGCAGGAGTTGGTAAGGGCGGTGGAAATAACACTTCCTTTATGGATAGACACGGCAGAACAATGTTGGACATTGGTGCTGGCGCACTCGGAGCAGGACTTGAAGGTACTGTTGGATTACTGGGAGCAGGACCAGTTGGTGCGGCTGCCGGTGCAGTAAGTGGTGCAACAACTGGCACTATGATTGGCGATTGGCTAGCTGATAAGTTAAATTTACCTAAAAAAGCCGACGGAGGCGTTACTTCAGGGCCAAGTATAGCAGGAGAAGATGGCCCAGAAGCAGTTATACCACTTAAAAATGGCAATGTACCTGTGTCAATTGATTTTTCTATGCTGACTAATGCAATGCGTGATCAGACAAAATATCTAGAAAGAGTAGCAGATGCAGTGGAAGATAGTATAGGTATACAGGAAAAAATATTAAAAGCTGCTTATTAAAATTAGGTAAATATCACATAAGGCAGTAATATACTATGGCTTGGAAAAAATATTTTCGAACAGTTAATAACGGGGGAGCAGTTAGTCCCTTGGGCAACGGTTCGGGCGCACAATTTGGTTATAAGAATTACCAAAGCAATTTACCTGAAGTTTATATCGGGCATCCTAATCGAGTTGAACGTTACAATCAGTACGAGCAAATGGATATGGACTCAGAAGTTAACGCTGCTTTAGACATTTTAGCAGAGTTTAGTACACAAAAGAACGAAGAAAACGGCACCGCTTTTAAGTTTTATTGGAAAGAAAAACCCACAGATAATGAAGTTAACATCATAAGAGAACAGTTAACACAGTGGGTAAGCTTGAATGAATTAAACAAACGTATATTCAAAATCTTTAGAAATACCATCAAATACGGAGATCAGATCTTTATTCGAGACCCTGAGAACTTTAAGTTATTGTGGGTTGAGATGGGAAAAGTTGTTAAAGTTATCGTCAATGAAGCTGATGGCAAAAAACCTGAACAATATGTAGTTAAAGATCTGAGCCCTAACTTTCAAAATTTGACTGCTACACAGGTCAACACCAGTGATGTTAGTGTTAATCATCCGCAGGTTGGTGGTAGTTCAGGTGCATATGTGCAACCTAAAAACCCTTATAGCGGTGGCAGTCGATTCACACACGCTCAAAACGAAAGTACAATTAACGCAGAACACGTAGTGCATTTAACACTAACAGAAGGACTTGACTTTAGCTGGCCTTTTGGTAATAGTGTACTGGAAAATGTATTCAAAGTATTCAAACAAAAAGAATTGCTTGAAGATGCAATTATTATCTATCGTGTACAACGTGCGCCAGAGCGTAGAATTTTTTACATTGACGTAGGTAATATGCCTAGTCATATGGCCATGGCCTTTGTGGATCGTGTTAAAAACGAAGTACATCAACGTCGTATACCCACACAAACAGGTGGCGGACAAAATATGATGGATGCTACATACAATCCATTAAGTACCAACGAAGACTACTTCTTCCCACAGACTGCGGACGGTCGTGGTAGTAAAATTGATACATTACCGGGCGGACAAAACCTAGGTGAAATTACTGACTTGCACTTTTTTACCAATAAGTTATTCCGCGGTTTGCGTATTCCTGCTAGCTATTTGCCCACCGGATTAGATGACGGAACCAGTAACGGTAACACATTTAGCGATGGCCGTGTTGGTACCGCATTAATTCAAGAATGGCGTTTTAATCAATACTGTATGCGACTACAACGTATGGTGGTGGAAAAATTAGATTCAGAATTCAAAATGTTCTTGCGTTGGAGAGGTATCAATATTGACGGCGGATTATTTGATCTGCAGTTCAATGAGCCACAAAACTTTGCCAGCTATCGTCAAGCCGAAGTTGATGGTGCCAGAATTGGATCATTTACACAATTAGAAGGATATCCTTACCTTAGTAAGCGTTTCTTGCTAACACGTTATTTGGGATTAACTGAAGAAGAAATGACAGATAACGAGCGTATGTGGAAAGAAGAACAAGGCGATATCGAAAGCGCACCTGCAGAAACTAGCGATTTGCGTAGCGTAGGTATTAGCCCAGGCGGTATGAATACTGATATCGAAAATACTGAAATGCCGGATCTTGGCGGTGAAGAAGGTGGCACAGTGGGTACAGGTGCACCTGGCGGAGCAATTGGCGGACTCGGTGGCGGACAAACTAATGCAGTCAATGCACCTGTTTGACGGCAAATACGGTAAATATCCATATGCAAATATTAGAATTATTTGAACCAATACCAAAAGGTTATCGTGATGAAAAGTCCGATAATAGCGTTATCCACGCGGACGATACACGCAAAACTCGTCTTACATTAACTAGGTTAAACAAGCTGCGCATCATGAATGATGTAAGAACTCTTGAGCAAGAAAAGAAATTAGAAACACTACAAACTCAGTACAAAGCACCTGCTGCTGAGGGCGGTGGCGGGCTTGGATTATAATTATACCGTATTTTTCCGTAAAAAACGCCCATTTAACCCTACTTTTGACTAAATTCTGTAAATAACTATACAGAATTCCGTTACATATTTTATAAAAGGAACCGAATATGAACAACTATGAACAATTAATTGAATACATCATTAATGGTGAAGAAGATAAAGCTCGTGAGCTTTTCCACAATATTGTGGTTAGCAAATCACGTGATATCTATGAGTCATTAATCGACGAACAAGATTTAGAAGAAATTGGTGGCAACCAAGTTGAAGAACTTGCTAACCAAGTTTCTGATGACGAAGAAGGAATGCAAGAAGCCGAGGAAGATTTTGATTCAGAAGAGTCAGAAGAAGACGAAGACGGCATGGAGCAAGACGGCATGGAGCAAGACAGCGAAATGGGCGACATGGAGCACGGTGAAGAAGAAGGCAATGTTGAAGATCGCGTAATGGATCTTGAAGATGCTCTTGACGAACTCAAAGCAGAATTTGATGCATTGATGGCAGGTGAAGAAGCTGAAGAGCACGATCATCCTGGTATCCACGATGTTGGCGGTCCTGATTCAGAAATGATGGGCGACGAAGACATGGACGAAATGTCTGGTATGATGGAAGCCAAAGACGAAGAAGAGGACGAAGAAGAGGAAGACGACGAAGAAGAAATGTCTGAATCTAAAATGTCTAACAAGAAAGATATGAAAAAAGACTCACGTAAAATGACCGAAGCCGAATGGATTCGTGAATACGTTGAGAAAATTGGCGAGCCTTATAAGGGCGAGTTTAGCAATGGCGAAAGCGGCAACACAGTTGGCGCAGGTGGTGATAAGCCCGCATTGAATTCTAAGAGCATTGTTGCTGGTAAGAATGATATGGGCGGTTCTACTGCTAATATTGCTAAAGGTGGTGCAAACCAAGATCCGGACGGTAAAGCAATTGAGCAACCTAAAAATGAATATGCTAAGAAGCGTGGTGAATTGCCAGGCGCTAACAAATTCAAAAATACCCCAGGCGGCGACTCTGGTAAGACAGCTTACAAAGAGAAAGCATCACGTAGCTTCGGCAAAGGTGATAGCGAGTCTGGTAAGACAGTAGGCTCTGACGGTTCTGTTCCAGTTAACAAGAAGTCAGAAATTGGCGGCAAAATTCGTTAATTGGTATAAGCAATGAACTTACTAAGAGAACATTTAACCTTTGATAACGCTAGAATGGAAGTTCTGGCGGAAGACTCTGCAGACGGCAAAGGTAAGAATCTCTATATGAAGGGTATATTCGTACAAGGCGGTGTGAAGAACGCTAACCAACGTGTATATCCAGTTCAGGAAATTGCTGAAGCTGTTGAAAGTATACACAAACAATTGAAGGAAGGTTATAGCGTCTTAGGCGAACTAGATCATCCTGATGATTTGAAAATTAACCTAGACCGTGTAAGTCATATGATCACAGAAATGTGGATGGATGGCCCTAACGGTTTTGGTAAGTTAAAGATTCTCCCTACACCAATGGGGAATTTAGTTAAAACAATGCTGGAAAGCGGAGTTAAACTAGGAGTGTCCAGTCGTGGTAGCGGAAACGTTAACGAGGGAACTGGCCACGTAAGTGACTTTGAGATAGTCACAGTTGATATAGTTGCACAACCCAGTGCGCCTAATGCATACCCAAAAGCCGTTTACGAAGGGCTTATGAATATGCGTGGAGGCCATAGAGTTCTCGATATGGCAAGAGATGCCGGTGCAAATCAAAAAGTCCAGAAGTATTTGGCCGAGGAAGTAAAACGCCTTATCCAAGACTTAAAAATATAATAGGAGAAGCCAATGTTTGATGCATTGAAACCATTAGTAGATAGTGGCATCATTAACGAGGAAACCAAAGCGTCTATCAACGAAGCTTGGGAATCTAAGTTAACTGAAGCTCGCGAACAAATTCGTGCAGAAATGCGTGAAGAGTTTGCTGGCCGCTACGAGCACGATAAAAGTGTAATGGTCGAAGCTTTAGACAAAATGGTTACAGAAAGTCTCCAAAAAGAAATTCGTGAATTTGCAGAAGAAAAACAACAAGTTGCTGCTGACCGTGTTCGCTTTGCTAAACGCATGAGCGAAAGCGCAGGTAACTTTGATAAATTCTTAGTGGGAACACTATCAGAAGAAATCAAAGAACTACGTAGCGATCGTAAAACTTATCAAGAAAACATCCGTAGACTTGAACAGTTTGTTGTTAACACTTTGGGCGAAGAAATTCAAGAATTTGCAAAAGACAAACAAGATGTAGTAGAAACAAAAGTTCGTTTAGTACGTGAAGCTAAAGCAAAATTAGCAGGCTTACAACAAAAATTTGTTACACAATCTGCTGCCCTTGTTAAAGAATCTGTAGCACAACATCTAAACAAAGAATTGACTCAACTTAAAGAAGATATCCAAATTGCTCGTGAGAACAGTTTTGGCCGTCGTTTGTTTGAAGCATTTGCTAGTGAATTTGCTGTTACTCACTTAAATGAGAACCAACAAATCGCTAAATTAACAAAAGCATTAAAACAAAGAGAGCAACAAATTGTAGAAGCCCGCAAGGTTGTACAAAGTAAAGCTGCACTAGTTGAATCAAAAGACCGTGAAATTCGTATTATCAAAGAATCACAAGAGCGTACAGCAACTCTTAACGAGTTACTGAAGCCTCTAAACAAAGAGAAACAGGCTGTAATGAGCCAGTTACTCGAAAACGTGCAGACCGACAGAATGAAGTCTGCATTTGAAAAGTATCTACCAGCAGTTCTAAATAACTCTGTGTTACCTAAGTCTGAAAAGGCTGTGTTGGCAGAGAGTCGTGTAGAAGTTACTGGTGATAAAACTGCTAAGGTCAGCGCCGAACCCGACTATAATAATGTAGTCGAAATCAAGCGTTTAGCAGGGCTTAAATAAACCCTAATTAGGAGAAAAATAAATGACACAAGCACTATTAGAAGGCCGTTGGGGCGAGACAAAAGATGCCCTGCTCGAAGGTCTAAGCGGTTCTAGAAGAACCACAATGGGTGTAATCCTTGAGAACACTCGTAAGCATTTGGCAGAAAATGCAACTGCTGGCGCAACATCCGCAGGTAACGTAGCAACACTTAACCGTGTTATTCTACCAGTTATCCGTCGTGTTATGCCTACAGTTATTGCCAATGAAATCGTTGGCGTTCAACCAATGACTGGACCTGTAGCACAGATCCATACATTGCGTGTTCGCTATGCAGATACAGTAACAAGTTCGGCAGCAAGTCCATTCGACACTAGCGCATCAGCTGGTGACGAGGCATTGAGCCCATTCAAAATTGCTACTGCATACTCAGGTAGTACTGCTACTGGACGTGCTTCAAGCACAAGTTCATTAGAAGGTCAACCAGGTAAGCGTATCAATGTTCAAATCTTGAAACAAGTTGTTGAGGCTAAAACTCGCAAGTTGTCAGCACGTTGGACATTTGAAGCAGCTCAAGATGCACAATCAATGCACGGTTTAGATATCGAAGCAGAGATTATGGCAGCTTTGGCACAAGAAATCACAGTTGAAATTGACCAAGAGATCCTAGGATCACTACGTTCATTGGCAGCTACTGATTACGCTTTTGACCAAGCCGCAGTATCAGGTACAGCTACATTCGTAGGTGACGAGCACGCCGCTTTGGCAGTGTTGGTTAACCGCGCAGCTAACTTGATTGCTCAACGCACACGTCGTGGCGCAGGTAACTGGGCAGTTGTATCACCAGCAGCTTTGACAGTATTGCAATCTGCAACTACTTCAGCTTTTGCTCGTACAACAGAAGGTACATTCGAAGCACCTACAAACACTAAGTTTGTTGGTACATTGAACGGCGCAATGAGAATTTATGTTGACGGTTATGCAAATGACTCAACAGCAGTTCTAGTTGGATATAAAGGTTCTAGCGAAGCTGATGCAGCTGCGTTCTATTGCCCATATATTCCATTGATGAGTTCTGGAGTTGTTCTTGACCCAAGTACATTCGAACCAGTAGTTGGCTTTATGACACGTTATGGATACGTAGAGTTAACAAATACTGCTTCGTCTTTGGGCAATGCAGGCGACTACTTGAGTGAAATCAGTGTAGCAAATCTTTCTTTCCAATAATATTGGAAAAAAACTTTTTACCCTCGGGATGGGAAGTTACATTAAAGGACCGCAAGGTCCTTTTTTGTTGGCTTGATAAATAATACTAACATAGGAATTTAATTATGTCATTACCATATGGAGTTAAAGTTGAATCGGGTATCGCGATTGGTCCTGGAATATTTATTGGACTCGGTCAAAGTTCGTCTAGTATCTCTGCACCAGTTGCATCAGATTTTGCGGTTAGTATTAACGCCGATGAAACAAATTATTCATTAGGGTTATCTACTAATATAACGGGGTCATATTCTAGTGTGTCTATTGTAAGCCAGTCTGGATCAGGCACTGCAACTGTTTCAGGAACAGATATATTATATACTGGTACTCGTGCAAATGGATATAATACTTTAACTATCGTTTATACTGTAACAGGTCCTGGTGGTACATCTAATCAGGCAACTATTACAGTTCAAAATGGAAGTTGTTGTGTAGTTGCTAGTGCATTAACACAGCAAGGTTTATGGACATCGAGACAATACACCGCACTTAATATTTGGGGTGCAGAAGTACTTGACAAGTCGTTTGCTGGCCGCGCATTGCACAAAGGTTATCACATAATTGCTCCTAAGGTAGTAATACCGGCAATCAAACAACAAGGCACCTTAAAAGCAAAATACTTTAAGTGGAGTTTTGATAACGCTACTAAAATGCTAAGAGGTAAAAAATACGATAAACTTTCAATCGTAAATAGTGCAGTATGGATTGGTGTAATGACTATTACTGGTTTATTTACTAAACAAGAACAAGCTGATAAGTCTTGGAAATCAATTTATAAGGATACAAAATAATGGCAACAATTAATAGTACAATTGATAATTGTGTACTACACAATATATTAAGTAATGCAGCAACTTCACCTGATTATAAAAGTCACGCAGATAAGCTAACTGCATTTGCTAACTTGTTGCCACAATCTGTAGTTGATCAGTATTATACTAAATCAAAACAAATTATAAATAGTAAGAAATATACTCCTGAGCAATTTGCAAGTATGTATCAGCAAAAGATTATTCCTTTAGTTGAAACAAGCGTCGACGAAACAGTATTTGCATCTCAATTATTGAGTCTATTGGATACATTATAAAATTAAAGGAAAAATATGTCATTGCCACAAACAGGAATTAATATCGAACACGGAATTAACATAGGCCCCGGCATCGGAATTGGTGCAGGAACATCGTCAGGTGGCGGTGGCGGTGGTGGTGGCGGATTAGGCGCATCTCCTCTTAAATTAGATATAGGAAGCATTTCTGGTACTAATGTTCCTGATATAAGTGGAAATAATCACAATGGTACTCTTGTAGGCACGTACACCACAGGTTCAGATAGCCATGGTGCATATGTACATTTAACTGGAAATCATACAACTGGTGGATACATTGATATATCTGGATACAACTTAACCACTGCGTTCACTATAAGAATGATAATGTCAATTGATAGCGGTATATCATATTGGGCTTCATTATGGGGTAACGAAGCTTTTGTTTCAAATCAAGGTTACCTAGCATATTTGGGCGGTGCTACTAGCCTAGCTGTAGGCCCTGCAGGTGATTACGGATATTATTCTATAGGCAGTATCGATACATCTTTAGTTGCCCAGTGGGATTTTGTAATTGACGGTTCAAGTGTAACGGTTTACAGAAACGGTACACAAGTTGGAACAACACATACGTACACAAGTGCACCGAGTGGCGGTGATGCTACAAATGATTTGTACATTGGTAGTAGACACCAAAATGGAGGTCAAACAGGACCATATGATTTATGCCAACTAAAATTATATGCATTTAATGTATTTGGTAGTGCATTAAGTGGTGCTACTATTGCAACTGATTATGCAACCAATCAAAGTGTATTCGGTATATAATTAAAAACTAATTAGTATCGATAGATTTTTGCCATTTTAAGTAAATAAGTATGTTCACACTCTGAAATGAGTGTTCTCGGAGCAGCCACTTCGGGTAGCTTAGAACGCTAACATACTATAAAGGAAAATAAAATGGCAAAATTAAAAATCTCTAAAACAACTTCAGTAAGTGGAGTTACTTATCCCCAACCACGTACAGATCGTCAGACTGGACCAGAAACAATTACCAGCAACGGTGTAACAGGTCACCCAGGTAGTGTTGGTGGTATATACACACAAGCTGGAGCACAAATACACGCACAAGTAAATACAGGCAATGGTCCTACTAACGGTAGTATTTTGCGTCAAAAAGGTGCGCACAAGTTTTTATGTACTGACGGTACAAGCAAAAAAGTTTGCAAACTAGTACCAAGTCGTGTACCAGACGGCGGCCCAGGACAAATGAGTATCCCAGTTTACACAACGGTATTCAGCGGCAATATTGCTGACACAGCAGGTAATGCAACATCATCATATTTGTACTATCAAGTATCAAGTATTGTTGGTGATGCTAGTGGTATTAAAATTGGTGCAAATATTCATAATATCCAACAAAGTATTAACGGTAATGTAGTTATTACAGCCATTAATGCAACAGTTGGTAATATTGGTAATGTTACAGTTAACTTCAGTTTACAAGATGGAGATCCCCCAAGTGGTGTTTATACTATGGAAGCAGGTTTCTTTGCTAGCCGTATTACAAATCGTTGGGTCTATGATTTTAACGGTAACAAATATCGTTATTGGAGTCAGTCACCAACAACTGCAAAACCATACCACGTTGACGCAGCAGCGGGTACTGTAGGTTTTGTACAAATTCCTGATGCTGTATAAAACACAAAAATAAATAATTTTTGATAAAATGCAAATAGGGCTGGTAACAGCCTTTTTTGCTTTGTTGATAACGGAATAAATATCTAAAACAGGATAATTCATGAGCTCGAATGACAATATATCGTCTGGTAATTACAATCTCACCACTTTAGATCCAACTGGTAATGTAGTTGTTACTACTAAAGACTTTGTTATTAACGGTAATTTAATTGTTAATGGTAGTTCAGGATTGGTTACATCGGTGGGACCAACTGGCCCGACAGGACCAGCGGGACCTGCAGGCCCGTCAGGTAGTCCTGGGCCATCGGGACCAAGCGGATCAGTTGGACCATCAGGACCATCAGGTCCAACCGGTGCAGGAGTACAAGGACCACAAGGACCAAGCGGATCAGTAGGCCCGTCGGGTCCATCAGGACCATCAGGTCCAACCGGTGCAGGAGTACAAGGACCACAAGGACCAAGCGGATCAGTGGGACCACAAGGACCTTCGGGCCCAAGCGGACCAAGTGGGCCAAGCGGACCAGCAGGTCCAAGCGGGCCAAGCGGACAAGACGGTAAACTTGGCCCACAAGGACCAACGGGAGCAGCAAGTTCAGTCCCAGGACCACAAGGACCACAAGGTCCGGCTGGTACTAGCGTAGAAATTCAAGGTTCGGTTGCAGTTTATACTGCACTTCCAAGTTCTGGGCAAACATTAGGGTGGGGATATATAACATCCGATACTGGGCATTTGTGGGTTTATACTGGTACAGGCACAACTGATTCAACACACTATAACGGATTCTTAGATGTAGGCAATATTACTGGGCCAACTGGTGCACAAGGACCACAAGGTCCAACAGGAATTCAAGGAAATACTGGAGCACAAGGACCACAAGGCGTTCAAGGACCAACTGGTGTACAGGGACCTACTGGAGCGCAAGGTGTTCAAGGACCAACTGGAGTACAAGGTCCACAGGGCGTACAAGGACCAACTGGAGTACAAGGACCAACTGGAGTACAAGGACCAACTGGAGTACAAGGACCACAAGGTCCAACAGGAATTCAAGGAAATACTGGAGCACAAGGACCACAAGGTCCGCAAGGACCAATTGGCAATGACGGAGCACAAGGACCACAAGGACCACAAGGACCATCAGGTCCACAGGGTACTCAAGGAAATCAAGGATTATCTGGCGTACAAGGACCACAAGGACCACAAGGACAAACTGGACCACAAGGCCCACAAGGTGCAGACAGTATGGTACCGGGTCCACAAGGACCATCAGGGCCAACCGGAATAGGTGTTCAAGGCCCACAAGGCGTTCAAGGGCCTAGCGGTTCTATTGGTCCAACTGGCGTACAAGGACCACAAGGACCGACAGGTGCACAAGGTCCACAAGGACCAACTGGAGCACAAGGCCCACAAGGACCATCCGGTCTTACTTTTACTAATGTATATACTAATGATACATTTAGTTTATCAAATCCAGCCGGATCGCCTACATTTACAGTTAATCAACTTGGGGCATTTCAAGTTGGTAATAGAATTCGTGTTTGGAATAGTGATACTAACTTTTTTGAAGGTACCTTAGCCAACATTAATACAGATAGCGGTTATAGTAACTTGCACTGGCAAGTAAACAGCGATTATGTAAAAACAACAGGTAATCCTAAAACTCCGTGGAGCATTAGTCTAGTAGGAGAATACGGATCACAAGGACCACAAGGCCCCCAAGGCCCAATTGGTCCAATTGGACTAGACGGAGCACAAGGACCACAAGGACCACAAGGCGCACAAGGACCTACTGGATTGCAAGGACCACAAGGACCACAAGGTCCAAGCGGAGTTAGTAATGTACCTGGACCACAAGGACCACAAGGACCAAGTGGAGCAGGAGTTCAAGGACCACAAGGGGCACAAGGACCACAAGGACCAAGCGGTATCGGAGTACAAGGGCCACAAGGTCCAAGCGGAGTTAGTAATGTACCAGGGCCACAAGGTCCAACTGGCGTACAAGGACCACAAGGACCGAGCGGAGTACAAGGACCTCAGGGAGCTACTGGAATTACAGGCCCAAGTGGCCCACAAGGACCAAGCGGAGTGCAAGGGCCGACTGGAGCACAAGGACCACAAGGGGTTCAAGGACCAAGCGGACCACAAGGAGCTGCTAGTACAGTACCAGGCCCACAAGGTGTGCAAGGACCAACTGGAGCACAAGGACCAACTGGAGCACAAGGCGTGCAAGGACCAACTGGAACACAAGGACCACAAGGGCCACAAGGAGCTGCTAGTACAGTACCAGGACCACAAGGTCCACAAGGACCAAGTGGGCCACAAGGAGCCAAAGGATCAAGCGGAAACGGGGAATGGTATCCTGTATTTTCTGCAGGTGTATCTACTCCGTATGTCCAAGTAACACCTTATGTATTTGAAAATTATAGCTCAACTCCGGAAACTTGGACAGATTTTATCTATTCACAAGAAGGATATGTCAACGGAGCATATACTGCAATAACTCCGACAATTCAAACTTCTCCAAATGTTACATATACTATGTCAGCTGGTTTAACCAGTACTAGTAGTATAACCACAGTAAATGGTTTAGTTGGATCGCCTGCAAATAGATATATCTATATAGATTATGGTTTTTACATAACAACAACCAATAATACCGGAACTTATCTTATATACGAAGACGGTGCTTATCAAAATGTTACTGGATCTTGGTCAGCAGGCGATCAGTTATACGTAATCTATGACGGCTTAAACGTCAAGTATTATTATAATAATACTTTACTTAGAACAGTTGCTAGAAGCACTGGTTCCGCACTACACCATGCTGGTACGCTAAAAAGTATCTATGCATCTTATCGTGCTTCTTTTGGTCCTAACGGACAATCAGGCGCACAAGGACCACAAGGACCACAAGGACCCGGCGGAACAGGTCCACAAGGTCCACAAGGACCACAAGGACCAAGTGGAGTAAACGGAACATCAGGCACACAAGGTCCACAAGGTCCACAAGGACCCAGTGGATTAAATGGACCGCAAGGACCCAGTGGATTAAATGGACCACAAGGGCCACAAGGACCAAGTGGAGTAAACGGAACTTCAGGTACACAAGGACCGCAAGGACCCAGTGGATTAAATGGACCACAAGGGCCCAGTGGATTAAATGGACCCCAAGGTCCACAAGGTCCACAAGGACCAAATTTAACCGTTAGTAGTACTGCACCTGTGTCACCTAATGTGGGGGCACTATGGTACAATACCAATACTGGAAGAACTTATGTTTACTACGAATCTTATTGGATAGATTCTAGTCCAGCCGAAATGGGACCACAAGGTCCAACTGGACCACAAGGTAGTGTTGGTAATACAGGACCACAAGGACCCACCGGAGCGCAAGGACCACAAGGACCAACCGGAATAGGCCAGCAGGGATTACAAGGACCGCAGGGAGTACAAGGCCCGCAAGGAACTATTGGTGCAAGTACTTGGACACCTGTGGTTAATCCTGTTGGAAATGCGATTCAAAATGGTACAAATGGATTACAATATACCAAAGTAGCAGGAACCAATGGAACGTTTGATACACAGGTATACAGTACCCAAGGTTTTGTTTTTGGTGCGTATGCAAGTGCCAGTGGATCAAGCACTACTAACTTAGGTATAATGTTTGGCCTAAGCCAGCAATCAAACCTAACACTCAATGTAGGATCTCCACCTACACCTGCGATTGATTATGCTTGGTATTTTATTAACGGCACTGCTATTGTATATTTGAACGGAAGCAACACTGGCACACAATATCCGTATCTTACTTCAGATGTATTTACAATAACATATGATGGGTTTACCGTAAAATTCTTTAAGAACGCAGCTCTTGTGTATTCTGTTGCAAGAGCTCCTGGTTCTGCTTTGTACTTTGCAAGTAGTTTTACTACATTAAACGGAAGTCTTACCAACATAGCTTTTGGACCAATGGGCACAGGCCCACAAGGACCAAGCGGAGTACAAGGACCGCAAGGAGTACAAGGAGTACAAGGACCCACTGGAGTACAAGGGCCACAAGGACCAAGCGGTCCTCAAGGAGCAGCTAGTTCAGTTCCTGGACCACAAGGACCAACCGGCATAGGAGTACAAGGACCACAAGGACCGCAAGGAACAGTAGGACCACAAGGACCGCAAGGGCCAATTGGCAATTCTGGACCACAAGGACCACAAGGACCACAAGGGACTGTGGGACCACAAGGACCACAAGGACCACAAGGAGCTGCTGGTAACGGATCGTGGACACCTGTATTAGTTGGCACCGCAGTCCAAAGTACTACAACCGGCTATACTTTTAGCAAAACAGGTGCAACTACTGCTTACGACAGCCAGGTGTATAGTATACAAGGGTATCTAAACGGATCTTTTTGTTCTTTTAGAGCAACCAATACTAATCAAATATATGCTGGCTTGGCGCTGAGTCCTACTAGCGGAACTACTCCTACATATTTAGATTACGGATTTAATTTAGTTGCTGGTACATATATAATATATGAATCTGGTTCTAGCACTGGTATTACCGGTTCTTATAGTGTTGGCACCATATTTACAATAGTGTTTGATGGTAGTTATGTAAGATATTACGTAAGTGGATCGAGCTCGGCTGTTAGAACTGTAGCGGCTTCTCTTCCATATAATCCATTGTATTTTAGTGCTTTATTTTACCAACAAACTTCAGGAATAAACTCTGCGGTGTTCGGAGCAGTTGCGCAAGGTGCAGTTGGGCCACAAGGACCACAAGGACCAATTGGTAATGCTGGACCGCAAGGACCGATTGGTCCTATAGGAAATGCTGGACCACAAGGCCCGGCAGGCCCTGCAGGCCCTTCAGGCCCGGCAGGCCCAGCAGGTAGCACAGGTCCAGCTGGTAGCGCAGGCCCAGCAGGCCCAGCAGGCAGCACAGGTCCAGCAGGCCCAGCAGGCCCAGGTACTCCTACAGGAGGAGTAGCTGGACAAGTATTATTCAAAAATAGTTCTACAAATTATGATTATTCTTGGAGTTACGGTGCAAGAGACTATATTGCTGTTGCTTGCGGCGACGAGTCTACCCCAATTGCAACGGGTGTTTTAATGACTTTTAGATTGCCTTTTGCTTGTACATTATGGCAACCGCCCAGAATAAGTGTAACTACTCCGCTAGCCACTGGAAGCGTGACAGTAGGGATACAATATGGTAGTCCAACTGCCAATGCTTGGGTATGTAGTATTAGCCCAACTTTGGCTGCTGGTGCTTATAGTTCAGTCGGACAAAGTACTCAATTAGCAGTAACATCATTACCCGATGATTCACAAATTCAAATTCAAACAACAGGAACTTTTACTGGCGGAGCTGGCTTAAAAGTAATACTTTATATACAAAAAAATGCTTAACAATTAACTGATTTATTATGTCATTTTTTATTCAATTTTTTACACCAGCCGGAAAAGGAGAAGCTTTATTTAATGTTCCCGGTACATATACTTTTGTGAACCCCAGCTATATACATTCAGTATCTGCATTTCTTGTTGGAGGCGGTGGAGCTGGAGGAGCCTCATACGGTGGCGGTGGAGGCGGCGGGGGTACAACTTACGGAAATAATATGGCAATAACTCCAGGTGCTAGTTATACAGTCGTAGTAGGTGCAGGCGGGGCAAGTAATGGCCAAAATGGTGGTAATAGTTATTTTTATAAATGTGGAGTCTGTGCACCTTTGCTGAAGGCATACGGTGGTGCAGGTGGAACAGCAGGAAATAACAATACTGCAGGTGGCGGGGGCGGTGCTGGTGGCTTTTGCGGGACAATTGTCGAGGCAGGCGGAGTAGGAGGCAGTGCACTTAATTGTGGTTCGCCTATTATATATTATGGCGGCGCCGGTGGCATTGGTGGAACTTATGCTCCTCCTAATCAATGTTTTGGGTCAGCCTACACTTCTGGCGCACCAGGCGGCGCAGGCGGAAACGGCAATAGTCAAAACAATGGAGGTGCGCCAGGAAAATGGAACCCTTATTTGGAATCTAATAATATAACATTTTATTATGTTACTTCTGGAGGTCCGGCAGCTTGGATTTATGCTCAAGGAGGCGGGGGAATAGGCCTTCATGGGTATATGTCTCCGCAAGGTCAACATGGAACAGTTAGTAATCCTCCTAGTACAGCTATTGTCAAAGGTGGTACTTATTGGCAGCTAAATGGAGCCGCCGGCGGTGGCTCTGGGGGGTGCAATGGTGGCAGCTCTTGTGGGGGTAACTACGGTGGTGGTGGTGCTGGAGCAAACACTGGCGGAGCCGGGGCTAGCGGAGCAGTTAAGATTGTTTATCCAGGAACCAGACAATATCCGACGTCAGACGTGGCAACTGATTATAATATACTAATAACTAACTAATCTCAAATTCCGATTCTGCAGGTATAGCTAAATATACAAAGCCATATGAGATTACGGGATGACACAACAGATAATTAACCTTGGAACCGGTCCAAACACACAGACTGGTGAGACAATCTTAACTGCATTCGTTAAAGTTAACGATAACTTTACCGAACTTTATGCGGCTCTCCAAGGTAACGGCGCCGATAATCTAATCGGCAACACCATAACAGCCAATAATTTTGTTACAACCGGTAACATCAGAACTGGTAATATTGCAGCTTACGGTAATATTGCTACAATAGGCAATGTTATAGCCAGCGGATTCTTCTATCCCAACGGTAAATCGATACTGGGTACAGATGCAATCAACACAGATTTGTTGCCGCTAACGGGCAATATATTCAGTATAGGCTCCAATGCATATCCCTGGGCCGCAGCAACTATTGCTAATAGTATTACATTAGGTGGCCACGTATTAGAGTTTAATGCTCAAAATATTCTAACAGTTGATGGAATACCATTTAGAGGTAGCTACAGTGATGCTAATGTAGCTGCTTATTTGCCATACTATGGCGGTCCCATAACAGTATCAAATATCTATATTAACAGTACTGATATTACAACGGACGGGACACATTTATTTGTCAATGGATCGTTAGTAGCCGGTAATTATAATGATTCTAATGTGGCAGCCTTTTTACCTACCTATGGTGGACAGATATCTGCTTCTAATATTGATCTCGGCGGATACGGTATTACAACAGACGGTAATACAATATATCTAAATGGCAAGTCGATTCAAAGTAATTATGGTGATGCAAATGTAAGAGCACTGTTACCGACTTATTCCGGAAACTTAAATAGTATCAACGGAATTACAGCATCTAACCTTACTGCCAATAATGCCAGTATTAGTAATGTACTTTATTTAGATACCAGTACAATCACTGCAGTAAAAAATACATTATATGTAAACGGTGTGCCAATCACTGGTACATATACTAATTTAACTGTAGCAGCATATTTAGAAACTTACTTGCCAGCACACAGTGGTAACTTAAATGCTATCGACAACTTAAATGCTAACACTGCAAACATCTATCAAACACTATATTTGAATGGATCAGCTTTAACGGTTGTTAATAATCAATTGTTTGCAAACGGTGTGCCTATTACTGAAACATACAGTAATACTAACGTTCACTCATACTTGCCAACATATACTGGCACACTAAACAACTTAACAAGCGTTAGCAGTAATGTATTAGTGGCAACAGCCAATTTGGTATTAGATGGTGCAACACTAACAGTAGTAAATAATCAACTATACAGTAACGGGATTCCAATTTCTGGTACTTATAGCAATGCCAATGTAGCACAGTACTTGCCAATTTATTTTGGCAATATGAATTTAGTTAATAACTTAACTGCTAATATTGTTGAAACAGTTAAAAATCTAGTATTGGATTCTACCAGCGAAGTTGTTGGTAATATTATTCCTAGTTTAGATTTAACTTATACCTTAGGTAACACCACAAATAGATTTAAGAGTTTATATGTTGGCGGCAATACAATTTACATTGGCGATCAATCGATATCAAGCAATGCTACACAAATTACTCTTAGTAATGCTGTTAGCACAGGCAATGGTTTCTTTGGCGGCAATGTTTACATTTCTGGATTTGCAAATGTAACTGGAGATATTACTGCCAATAATATAAATGCCAATACAAATATTCTTGCTGGAGGCAAAGTTGCAGTAGTTGGTACCATTGATGCGGATGGTAACATCACTGGCGCAAATTTAATCAGTAACGGCACAGTTAGTACTGGTACCTTAACAGTTGCAACAACTGCAACTGTAACTGGCAATGCTACTGTTGGAAACTTAATTACTTCAGGTAATATAAGCGGCGTTAATACATTATTTGCCAATGCTGCTAATTTAATTGGAAATCTTACTGCTGGTAATTTAACTTCTGCGGGTACGTTGACAATTGGTACAATAACTGCCAATGGCGATATAACCACAACTGGATCAATTAATTCAACTGGTGGCATAACCGGCGGAAATATCACCAGTAATGGTTATGTTAGTACATCCACTTTATATGTTGCATCTACTGCAAATATTGCAAGCAATTTAACTGCTGGTAATATATCTACCTTAGGTAACGTAACTGCTGGTTACTTTATTGGTAATGGTAGTTTATTAACAGGAATTGATGCTACTCAAATTAGATACCAATTATTATCTAATGTAAAAGTTGGTAGTGATGGAAATATTACATTTAGTACTAATACTAATCCCAACACCGCAGTATTCAGTGATCAAGCATTTACATTCTACAGAGATTTATTTGTAGATGGTAATATTGTTGCTACCGGAAGTATTACTGCAAACGGTAATTTAATATTAGGAAATGCTGCAACTGACACAGTTCAGTTCGGAGCAGAAGTTAGCAGTGATATACTACCTAGTCTAACACTCACTTATAATTTAGGTAGTCCCGCTAACCAATGGAAAGGTATATATGCAGGTACTGCTAATGTTACTACATTAACTGCAAGCGGAAATATAACTGCTGGTAATATTGCTACTAACGGTTCTGCAAATATTGGAACATTAACAGTAACCAATACTGCTACAATATCAGGTAATTTGTCGGCAGGTAATATTTCTACACTGGGCAATATTACTGCTAACTCAGTGACTGCAACTGGTAACATATCTGCAGCGTACTTTAGTGGAACTTTTGTTGGTAATATTGTTAGTAATAACCTATTAGGCAATACAATTCCCTTAGGAACTCCTATAGATCAAAACTTTGTAAATGGTGCAATTGGTACTTGGACCAGTACCACTTCGGTTACTGATGCTATTGACCAATTAAACGAAGCAATGCTTAACATACAGGCCAACACATATGTTAAGAGCACAAGTTTTATTGCTACTCCTACCAGTGGTGGCGCAGGCACATTGGTTACATTAACCATTAGTTCAGTAGGAAACCCAAATCATTATAATGTAAATTGGGGAGATGGCGGATTCAGCAATGCAGTTACTACAGTAACTCCTAGTTATACATATACCAATAATGCACTAAGTCCATTTACAGTTTCTGTTACTGCTTATAATAATCTTGGTTATGGTGCTGGTAGTAGTGCTAGTTTTACACGTACGAATTATATTGTAATTTATACTGCTGATCCTGTTATGGGATTTGGACTGTACAGAGCAAATGTTGGCGGGTCTTCGTTGTCCGGCAACAATCTTTATACCAATATTGGCCAACCGATTTATCTACAGAACAGTACAACAAACACAACAATGGCCAATGTTACTTACACTATTAACTTTGGTGACGGTACTGCAAATGCAGGTGTAAGTAGTGATAGTCAACCCGGCGGTGTGTTAGGTAGTAGATATGCTTACACCTACAGTAACAGCAGTGGAACAAGTCAAGATACTGTTACATTAACACTGACCAGTCACACCACTGCAAATCCTGCAAGTATTCCAAGGAATACTACTGCATTGCTAAAAGTATACAATCCAAATATTTCAGCTCCAGACGGACTAAGTGCAAAAACAATTACCTTCACTGGTAATACTGGTACAGGTCCTTACTTGGCAGCAAACTTTGCCAATAATACCAACGGTGCAGTTACTATTACTGCTGGTAATCCTATTGCTAGAACCGTAGCAAATACCGGCACAGTTAACACAGTAACAATGTCTTCTTATGCTTATAATGCATCAGCTGGTACATTGTCTGCTTATGTAAACAACAGTAATAACGGAAATGTTTCATTGTCAATAAGTGACAACTCCGGCACATATGGTGCATTGGTGGTTGCTGGCGAAAGTGATTATAATTTATTAACCAATGCAGGTGTATCGACTACTTTTGCAGCATCGACTTACGCACCTGGGCTATATCAAGGCTTTGAAGCATACATTGCTGCAAACGCCAGCACATTGAACAGTGGCGTAAACAATTTCAAATTGTCACATTCTACCACAGGTAATACTAATGTTGTAGAATTTGCCAAAGACTTTTTAACAGTTACTCCGTCAATTGATTTAACCAGTGCACAAATTTATGAAAGTGCTGCTGGTACATACAGATATATTTCTGGTATTCCTTATTATAATACAGGAAGTCCTCAGGTTACTGTTAGTGGTGTCAAAATATACAATTGGATTGGTCAAACATATTCTGGACCAGTTAGTTCAGTAAATCCATTTACTGTAAATCCTGGAACAAATATAGAAAGCACCAGCGGTAATATTATTGTTTCCCAGACCAAAACTTATGGTAACTTGGACGGTAATGTAACATATTTGAGCGGAGGAGTTCCATTGGCGAATACTGGAACTGTTAGCAGCTATTCCATTGGAAATCAAACTGTAAATATCGGAGGTGTTGCCAGTACTGCGGCAGTTCAAACATTGGCTTTTGTTGCCAACAATGTAAACGGAACAGGTACCAGTTCAACTTATGCAACAGCAAACATACAGGTGTTTAATGCTACTCCGTCGGGATTTGTTGAAACTGCAATACCTTGTACAATAACCGATACCAATGGTGCAAATGCTGCTCCTGCAATTCGTATAGTAATAAGTGGAGCCAGTGGAGCAACGCCTACGTATTCTAGTAGTACAAATTATTATGCAAACCGTGTATGGAGTGGAGCACAAACAGTTGCTGGAACCGATGAAGCAGTAGTTCGTTGGAATCAATTAAAATTCTTTAACACAGATTTAAGTACAGGCTACTTGCCAGTGGGACCAAACTTAGCCACTGGTCGTAGTAGCGGGTACCAATACTTCCGTGGTGCGTTTGCCCGTACAGGGCGCAATAGCTGGAATGTTACTATTACTGGAAAAATATCTGGACTAAAATTTGCAGTGCCAGGTACCAGCATAGACACACTGCCTTATACCACCAATGGTTGGTTAGATGCTACAGTTGCATATTACGGATCTGGTGTTGCTGGAGCATTTACTAGTGGGTGTGCAACCTCTACTCCAGTTCCGATAAGTACAGTAATATCTGGGACAACTTACGGAATAACATTAGGTACAGGTAGTACAAGTGCCCCGGGCAATACTGGTAACCAAGTTTTATTCAGTATTGTATTGGGTCCTACAGATTATATAACCTCTTGGAGTTTTAGTTAATGGCAGTCTCAGATACACAAAAAGTTGATTACCTTTGGAAAAAGATAGGTTATGGCGCGACTAAAACCACGCTAGGTAATCTGAGACAAGGGTATGAGGAGCCGAATCCAAGCCCCTTGTTGTTACGTGGTGACCACGTATGGACACAGTCTGGACAGATCCCTACCCCAATTCCCAGTGCCAACACCAGTATTGTTGCAGTTTACAATAATAGTTTGAATAATGTTGTCCAGTGTACAATGGACAATACTGTTCTTACCAACATCACTTGGAATACTGGTCTGACAAATTGGATTCCTCCAGAAATAGATCCCAGCTATTTACTACAGGTATTCATTGCCAACAGCACTGGTATTAACGGAAATTTATCAGGTAAGTCATACACACAAATACAAGCCGCTGGAATTAACAACGACGGTTGGTTCTTTGATTATCAGTCTGGTATATTAAACTTCAATGATGCTAATGTTCCTGCTGGATTAATCACTGGTAAAAGCATTTATGTAACCGGTGCACGATATACTGGACAATTTGGTGTAACTGGCACCAGTACTGGATCTTTTGGTAATCTTTCTTTTGCTAATACTACTATTAGCACTACCAGTACCAACGGTAATTTGATATTATCTCCCAACGGTACTGGGGTAGTTTATATACAAAATGGTGCAGTAGTTAATGGCAATGTAACTGCCAATTACTTTATTGGTAACGGTGCTTACTTAACCAATGTTCCTGCTAATTCTATTACAGGATTAGATTTAAGTAGAATCTATAACGGTAATACCAATGTTGCAACTTATGCAGACGGTAATGCCACTATCAGCAGTTACGGCTACGGAAATATTGCAACATTTAATAATACTGCAATTACCTTTTATAGAGACTTTAATGTAGCAGGAAATATTGTTGCAACTGGTAGTATTACTGCTAACGGCAATTTGATATTAGGTAACAGAACAACTGATACAGTTGTGTTTGGAGCAGAAGTCAATAGTGATATTATACCGTCGATCACCAATACATATAATCTTGGTAATGTTTCTTATCAGTGGAATGCCATTTATTCGCAGTCTGGTTACATATCTGCAAATCTTACAGCCGGTAATATCAGTACTGGTGCATTGTCAGCTAATACTATTTCTGCCACTGGCAATTTGTCTGCAGGAAATATAACAACAACTGGCACACTAACTGCTGGTAATATTAACAGCAACGGAACAATAACTGCAGGATCTTTTGTTGGTAACTTTACTGGAAATATTACCGCTAACATTACAGCTGCAGGACAAGATACTTTTGTACTGTTTAACGACGGTGGTATAATAAGTGCAAATGCAGGGCTTGCATTTAGCAAAACCAGTAACTTGTTAGCAGTTGGTTCTACTGTTTTAGTTGGGTCCGGAATCGGCGGTAATGTAACAGGTGCAAATTTAATTCTTGCTAATATAGTTGTTGCAAATAATACATTTACTGGACCGATTGGTGCAATTGCGCCAAACACTGCAATATTTACAAGCGAAAGTGTTAGCGGTAATTCTGTAGTAAACGGATTAACTGTTAACACCAGTGCAGTAATTGGCACAACATTACAAGCAAAAAGCGGATTACAAAATACAGTAATTGGTAATGTAACACCCAACACTGGTAATTTTACTAATATAACCGCAAGTGCAGGCGCCAATGTTACAGGAAATCTTACTGTAGATAGTATAACAGTCAATAGTTCTGTAGTAACAGGTAGAACATTACAAGCATTGGGCGGCATACAAAATACAGCAATTGGTAATAGTTATGCTAGTACCGGTTCTTTTACTACACTAACATCTGGCGGATTAGTAACATTTAATACTGGATACGATTCAGGCACTAGTTATATTAATGGTACTAGTCAAAATACTTTTGCAGTCCGCGGCGAGCAAGTTGGTGTTAACACCATTAGTTGGGTACCAAATGCAAGTTTCCAAATTAACGGTACAGATAGTTTATTATTACCAGTAGGTAATGTATTACAAAGACCAGCAACTGCAACTGCTGGTATGATAAGATACAATTCTCTTTTGAATAATATAGAATGGTTTGATGGTAATGTATGGACAGTTCCTATTACATCATTTAGTGTAGCCACTTCTAATATTCAATACGGAGACGGATCAAGTACACGATTCACATTGCCTGTTGGTAATGCAACTACTGCAGGTACTATGGTTAGTATCAATGGTATTGTACAAGAACCTATTAATTCGTATACTGTGACTGATTCTTATGTAGATTTTACAGAAGCACCATTGGATACTGATGTAATTGATTTTAGAATATTTACATTAACTCCGTCTGTTATAGTTGATGCAGGTAATATTAGTAATATTAGTTTTAGTGGCGGAGGCGGAGCAGCTGCAACAGTAGTCGGTAATACGGCACCTACAAGTCCTACAATAGGACAATTATGGTATGATAATTCAACAGGACGAACATACATATATTATTCTGGAAGTTGGGTAGAAGCTAATCCAAGCGCACCAGGACCCAGTGGGCCACAAGGTCCAATTGGTAGTACTGGTCCAAGCGGACCACAAGGACCTTCTGGTCCAAGCGGACCTCCCGGACCCAGTGGTGGTCCAAGCGGACCACAAGGACCACAAGGACCAACAGGAACTGCTGGGGCACAAGGACCACAAGGACCAACAGGAACTGCTGGGGCACAAGGACCACAAGGACCAACAGGAACTGCTGGGGCACAAGGACCACAAG
>Ga0164296_1000203_pt1 | contig 75615 bp, 64 predicted proteins | sample GEODES057metaG_FD_113533 | JGI IMG/M metagenome (GOLD analysis project Ga0164296, IMG submission 113533) | Dystrophic lake water microbial communities from Trout Bog Lake, Wisconsin, USA - GEODES057 metaG | ecosystem: Environmental > Aquatic > Freshwater > Lake | place: USA: Trout Bog Lake...
GCCTGCCAAGGCCTACCAGTGTCAGGGCGCGGTCTTTGAATTCATTGCTGTATCGTTGTCGCTTCACGGTCTTCATGGTGCTTGTCCCTTATTCCCTGGTCCAGGATTTTAGAGCACCTCATCGGACCCGACGCAGCGGTTCCCTACCAGCCCTGACGCGCCATGAGGGGCGGGTAGGGACGCGCTGTGCGCGTCCGTAGAATCCTTCGTCCCAGCGCGGGGTGCTGCCCCATCGCTCCCCCCCTTTTCCGATGCGCCCGCGTTTTGCCAATGTGGCGTGATGTCATCGAGCCCCCCCCGGCCCAGCGGGCAGGAATGCCCACACTTACTTCTTCCACGCCCCTCACTCCCCACTTGAGCCAGGCCTCCCCTTGCACTACTCTGCCCCGCCATGAAACTCATCGCCTCTTTCCTCACAGTCGCTGTTTTCTCCCTCGCCGCCTGCCGTGGCAGTGGCGGGCCCATGACCCGCGCCGGGCGTGGCGTGGACCACGCCTTTGAAAAGACCGGAGAAGGCATCTCCAAAGTCGGTCGCAAGATCGAAAGCAAATTCTGAGGCGCAGTCCGCTGCGGCCCTCGAATGCTTCCTGACAGCACCTTTTTCATCACCGGGCCCACGGCCTCGGGAAAGTCCGCTTTGGCCATCGCCCTGGCGGAGCACGTGGGTGGGGAGATCGTGAATGCGGACGCCTTCCAGCTCTACGCAGGCATGGACCTCCTCACGGCCAAGCCATCGTCTGCGGACCTCGCGCGCGTGCCGCACCACCTCTACGGGGTGATCCCACTCACCGAGGCCTGCGATGCGCAGCGCTACCACGCGCTGGCGCTGCAGATCATCCAAGACATCGCCGCGCGTGGCCGCGTGCCCATTGTGGTGGGCGGCTCCGGCCTGTACCTCAAGGCGCTCACCCACGGCCTCTCGCCCCTGCCCGCCGCCTCGCCACAGTTGCGGGCGCATTTCCAAAACCTCAGCCCCGGCGAGAAAATCGTCTGGCTGCTGCAGCGCGATCCCGAAGCCGCCACCACGGTGAACCTGCGCAATCCGCGCTACGTGGAGCGTGCGCTGGAGATCTGCCTGCTCAGCGGCCGCCCGCAGTCCGGCCTGCGGCGCTCCTTTGAGCAAATCGAGCCGCAGGTCAAGGGCGTCATCCTCACCTGGGACCGCGAGACGCTGTACCGCCGCATCAACCAGCGTACGCTCGACATGGTTGCCGCCGGTCTCATTGAGGAAGTCCGCGCGCTGGGGCTGCTTTCCCCCACGGCGGAAAAGGCCATCGGTGTGCGCGAGGTGCGCGCCCACCTGGCCGGGCAGGTGTCTCTGGAGGAGACCACCGCCGCCATTCAGCAGGCCACCCGGCATTATGCCAAGCGACAAATCACGTGGTTTCGGCGCGAGCGCTGCTTCCAAACGATTTGCCTCGATTCCCTTCCGGCAGCACAGTACGCACTCCCTCATCTTCTCGAACTTTTTCCATGCCTCCGCCCGTCCAGCCCGTCCGCCCCGTCTTCGTCAATCTAGGTCCGCGCAGCTACCTCGTGCAGGTGGGGCGCGATCTGCTCAAAACGCTGGGTGAAGAGGTGAACAAAAAACTGCCGGACCGCACGGTCTGCGCCGTGGTGACGGATTCCAACGTCGGCCCCCTTTACGCCGAAACGGTGATCCAAAGCCTGCGCGCCGCCGGCAAAACGCCCCACCTCGTCACCGTGCCCGCCGGGGAGTCCTCCAAATCCCTCACCTGGAGCGAGTCCGTGCTCAGCGAGATGGTGCGCTTTGGCCTGGACCGCAAGAGCTTCGTGGTCGCTCTCGGCGGCGGCGTCATTGGCGATCTCGCGGGCTTCTGCGCCTCCGTGTACCAGCGCGGCATCCCCTACGTGCAGGTGCCCACCACGGTGCTCTCCCAGGTGGACAGCTCCGTCGGCGGCAAGACCGGCGTGAATCTGCCCAATGCGAAAAACATGGTCGGCTGCTTCCACCAACCCGTCCACGTCATCGCCGATCTCGACACCCTCAACACCCTCGCCACGCGCGAGTGGAACGAAGGCTTCGCAGAAATCATCAAGCACGCCTGCATTCGCGATGCCTCCATGTTCAAGGCCATCGAAGACATCGCCGCCGGCAAAGGCGACATCGTCGCCCTCATCCGCCGCAACATCGGCATCAAGGCCGTCATCGTGGAGGCCGATGAATACGAAACCATCGGCACACGTGCGCTGCTCAATTTTGGCCACACACTTGGTCATGCCATCGAGGCCGCCGCAGGCTACGGCAAGCTGCTGCACGGCGAGGCCATCAGCCTCGGCCTGCGTGCCGCCGCCTGGCTCTCCGCGCAGATCTCCGACCTCACCGGCGAAGATTACGATCGCATCCTCACCCTGCTCAAGCTCTGCGACCTCCCCGTGCGCCTGCCGGATGATCTCGACACCGAGGAGATCATGCGCATCGCCCGCACGGACAAGAAATTCGAAAACGGCAAGATCCGTTTCGTCCTCCTGCGCAAGATTGGTGAAGCCTACGTGAGCAAGGATGTTCACGAAGGGCATTTGAAGCAGGCGCTGGATGAACTGCGGAAATGACGAATGAGTAAATCCGAATGACGAATTTCCGACCACCTCCGCAGCTACCTGAGGCTCACGGTCATTCCGCATTCGAAGCGCCATGATCGAGTTCGAGTAGGAGAACGAGGACGAAACAAATGCCGCGCCACATTCGTCATTCAGGCTTGGACATTGTTTCGTCATTCGGATTTACTCATTCGTCATTCTGATCCCCGCCGATGCGCCTCCTCTCTCCCAGCCACCTCCACCTCCTCTGGCTCGCGCTGATCCCGCTGGCTCTGTGGCTGTTCCGCCGGCAGGCGAAGCGGGTGCCGGTCTCCACGCTGCTGTTTTTCAAATCGCTCGCGCGGGAGCATCAGGAGTCCGCGTGGCTGCGGCGCATCAAAAAATGGCTCTCGCTGCTGCTCACGCTGCTGGTGCTGTTCTTCGCCATCCTGGCGCTGGCACGACCCAGCGGCAATCTCTCCGCCGATGCCATCAGCGCCGTGGTCATGGTGGTGGATTGCTCGGCCTCCATGGCCGCACAAGACCTGCAGGGCCAGACCCGGCTGGACGCCGCCAAGCAGCGTGTGAAGGAACGCATCCGCGCGCTGCCAGACCAGACCGTGGTATCTCTCATCGCCTTTGATGCGCGCTCCCGCGTGCTGCTTTCCCGCAGCCGCAACCACCGCGAGTGCCTGCGCCTGCTCGAAGAGCTCACGCCCGCACCCATCGAGGGCAAACCGGAGGTGGCCTTGACCGTCGCCCAGCGACTCGCCGATCTCGAAACGCACTCCCGCATCTGGATGGCGAGCGACTCGCAGCCGCCAGGTGGCACCGCCGTCGATTGGATTCCCGTGGCACTCAATGATCCTATCAACGTGGGCCTCACCGGCTTTCAGATCCGCCACAGCCCGCTGGCACGCGACCGCTACGAGGCCTTTGTGAAAGTCAGCGCCGCCGCCAGCAACACGAGCAAGACCACCACCATGCTCGAAGTTTCCATCTCCGGCCGCATCGCGCAGTTGCGTGAGCTGGAGCTCGCCCCCGGTGAATCCAGCTCACTGATCCTGCCGCTGGAGGGCGTGCGCGGTCAGCAGTTGGAGATTCGCCTCAAGACCGCCGGTGATTGCTTCGGCTGGGACAACGGCCTCGCTGCACCGCTGCCCAAAACGAAGCCACTCACCGTCGCGTGGTTTGCGGAGAAACCCGATCCCTTCACCGAACTCGCGCTGTCCGCGCTTATTGAAAATGGCCGTATCGAAATGCGCAAAGGCGATCCTAAAGCATGGCCGCCGAAAGAGCAGCCTGATGTCTATGTGTTCGAGCACTGGCTGCCCAAGGAACTGCCCACCGACCGCCCCGTCATCGCGCTCACGCCCCTGAGCAGCTCCGGCGCGCTGCAAGCACGCGCCATCAAGAGCATCCCGCATGACGGCGTGCGCTCCGTGCAGACCGATCACCCCGTGCTCTTCCGCGCCAGCAGCAGCCGCATTGTCGTCACGCAGACCACGCTGCTGAGCCTGCCCGCTTCGATTGAACCACTGTGGCTCGCGGGGAATGAAACCGTGCTGGCCGCCGGCGAGTTCAACGGCCAGCGCCTCGTGGTCACCGCGTTCTCTCCTTCACAGTCCGAGCAGCTCGCCCTGCTGCCCTCCTTTCCCCTGATCCTCGGCAACGCCATCTACTGGTGCGCGGAGAACAGCGAAGCCCTGACCGACATGCGCACCCTGCACACCGGCGAGATGCTGCACACCGACAGCCTCGTGCAATGGCACGCCTGGAATGGCGATGCCTTCACCGATGTCTCAGACGATCCCGCACACGGTCTGCTCGCGCTCAATCGCATCGGCAGTTGGGAAACCGCCCCCGACCGCAGCGGAGCCTGCGCCTTGATCTCCGCAGCAGAAACGAACCTCCCTGCCCTCGCCACCGATGCCTCACGTTTCATACAGCCTGTCGCACCCGTCATCACCGCCTCCGCCTTCAGCACCTGGCCGAAGCGCTTGATCTGGCTCGTGCTGGGAGTGCTGCTGCTGGAGAGCTTTCTGTTTCATCGCAAAGCGGTGTATTGAAGTAGCCTTGTTCCTGCGGAACAAGGAAGTGCGCCGCAAACACCAGCACCTGGAAGCACCCTAAAACTTGGGCGATGCGGAGGCTTCCCTTGCACTGCAACAAAGCCAAGTAGCCCTGTTCCTGCGGAACAGGGGAAACCACTGCAAACACCAGCACCTGAGACTTCGTGAATCCTGGACGAAGCGAAAGCCCTCCCTTGTTGCACAGCAACAAGGCTACTTTGCTGACCTCCAAAACACCCCCGTGAAAACTTGTTCACAGCCGCTGCGTTTATTCACAGCGAAAACGCATCGAAAAATCCCACATCTTGTTTAAGATGTCTTAACGACACCCAAGATAGCGTGGAATTTTGGGTTCCCCCTTGCGGGCATGCACCGTGGAATGGTTCACTCCACCTCAGCACTCGCTCTGAAGTCATTCGGATTTCTTCAGTCGTCTTTTCCCATCTCCGCCTCTCCACCGTCATGTATCTCAAAAGCCTCACCCTTCACGGCTTCAAGTCCTTTGCGGACAAGACCCATTTCGAATTCCACAAAGGTGTCACCGGCATCGTGGGTCCAAACGGCTGCGGCAAATCCAACGTGGTCGATGCCATCCGCTGGGTGCTCGGTGAAACGTCTGCCAAAGCTCTGCGCGGCGATGAAATGGCCGACGTCATCTTCAACGGCACCGACAAGCGCAAGCCCGTGGGCCTGGCTGAAGTGACGCTGACGATGGCTGACTGCGAACAAACTCTGAACGTGGACTTCAACGAAGTCGCACTGACCCGTCGAGTGTTCCGTGATGGCCGCAGCGAATACCGCCTCAACAACACCGTCTGCCGCCTCAAGGACATCCACGATCTCATCGCGGGCACTGGCATCGGCCGCGCGGCTTACTCGATCATGGCACAGGGCCAGATCGACATGCTTCTGAGCTCCAAGCCCGAAGACCGTCGTACCGTTTTCGAAGAAGCGGCAGGCATCACCAAGTTCAAATCGCAGAAGCGGGAAGCGCTGCGCAAACTGGAATACACTGAGGCCAATCTGCTGCGCGTCGCCGACATCATCGCGGAAGTGAAACGCCAGATGGGCACGCTGCAGCGTCAGGCCGCCAAGGCACGCCGCTACCAGACCCTGCTGGAAGACACCCGCCTGCTGGACACCCACCTCGCCCACAAGCAGTACACCGAGTTTGCCGGTGAGAAGGCCGAGTCTGAGAATCAGGTGCGCATGCTCGCGAACCAGATCGAGCAATTGCAGTCTAAACTGCAAGTCGCCGAGAACGAGGCCGCACAGACCCGCGAAGCCTACCACGCGCTCGAATCCCAGATCAACCAGGCACGCCAGCAGGCGCAGGAGCTCCGCTCGCAAATGCAGAGCGCTGAAGGCCGCCTGGGCTTCAACCGCGAGCGCAGCGAAGAACTGGAAGGACGCATTCGTCAGAACGAAGAGCAGATCGCCGCCAACGAAGAGCTGCTGGATCAGGCCCGCCGTGATCTTGCGAATGCCGATGAGCAGTTGCTTGCGATCACCGACAACATCCAGACGCGCCAGCTCGCCATGAACGAGCACGCCAATCAGCACCAGAGCATCCTGCCAGAACGCAACCGCCTGGAAGCCGACCGCCGCGCCATCCGCGAATCCATCCGCCAGTTTGAAGGCCAGATCGCCTCCAGCGAAGCGCGCGCGCAGTCCCTGGGCAATCAGATCTCCGGTGACCGCCAGCGCCACGAATCCCTCGCGCATGATCGCCACACGGCCCAGCAGGCGCGTGAGACCAGCCAGATCGAATTCGACGAACTGCAGCGCAACATTCACGAACTCGAAGAGACGCGCAACCAGCTCGACGAAAAGGCCAAGGACTGCGCCCGTGAGATGATCGAACGCCGCCGCCAGCGCGACGCGATGAACAACGAGCTCAACGACCTCCAGCGCAACCTGACGCAGCGGAAGTCACGCCTCGAAATCATCGAGCAGCTTTTGCAGAAAGGCGAAGGCCTCTCCGCCGGCACGCAGAAGGTCATCAGCGGTCTGGACAACCCCGAAGTCTATGGCGTCGGTGTGCGCGGCCTGCTGGCCTCCAGCATCGAAGTGGAGCCCGAATACATCACCGCCATCGAAGCCGCGCTCAAAGATCATTTGCAGGCCGTGCTGCTCACCGAAAGTGAGCTGGCTGCGCAGATCATCGACCGCCTCACCGATCACAAGATGGGCCGCGCCGCGCTGGTGCCGCATGACTTCTGCAACCTGCGCAATGCTGCCGACCGTGAACTCCTACCAGCGGGTGCCATCGCCTGGGCCACGGACAAGGTGCGCGTCAAAACCGGCGTGCAGAGCCTCATCGACCACCTCTTGCACAACGTCGTCATCGTTGAAGATCTGCACACCGCCCTGCGCATGAAGCGCGAGATGCCGCACCTCGCCATCGCCACGATGCGCGGTGAACTCATCACGCATGATGGCATCATCACCGGTGGTGCCACCAGGGAGGAAGGCTCCTCCACGCTGCGCCGTGAGGCCGAAGTACGCCAACTGCGCACGGAAGTCGAAACGCTCGAATTCCAGTACATGGAAAAGGAAGACGCGGTGAACCACGTCACCGCGCAACTGGAAGAAATGCAGCGTGAGGAAGTCTCCCTGCGCGAGCAGTCCCAGCGTGCGCGCGAAGGCTTCTCCCAGTTCCAGGGCAAGATCAGCGTCGTGCAGCGTGCGCTGCAGCAGGCCACCACCAAGCTCGAAAGCGTGGAGTGGGACCAGAACCAGATCCAGGAGCGCATCGGCGGCTCGGAAAGCCAGATCAATCAACTGCGTGAAGCGGTGGCCATCGCGCAGGAGCAGCTTGAAACCTCACGCGCCCTCGAAAACGAACTCGAACTCGAGATGGAGTCCTTCCTCCGTCGTGAACTCGAATCCAGCGAGCGCCTCAACGAGCTGCGCACCGCACTCGCCCTGGAGCAGAGCGCGCTGCATTCCATCGAGCGCCAGAAGGCACCGCTTGGCGTGCGCTTGCAGGAGCTTCAGGCCGGCATCAACCGCTTCGCGGAGGAGATGAATACCTGGCGCATGCGCATCCAGCAGAGCGAGGCGGAAAACGCCCGCTTCGAGGAGCAGATTGCCTCCCAGCGCGACACCATCGGCGCCATCGAGGAGCATCTGCAATCCAAGACCGAAGAACGCGCCGGATTGTTTGAGCAGGTCAGCCAGCTCGAAGCGCAGCTCACGCAGTTGCGTCAGAGCTTCAACGGCCTCAACGAATCCCGCAACCGCGCCGAAGTCACGCTCACCCGGGTGGATCTGCGTCTCGAAAACCTGATCAATCAGGTGCAGGAACGTTACAGCTTCCACATCGAAGCCTTTGAGCCCGACTACCACGTGCTGATGGTCACCATCGAAGAGCAGAAAAAGAACCGCAACCGTGGCAAGAAAGGCGCAGCTTCTGCAGCGGAGAGCAGCGCACCCGCTGAAGGTGCTGAGGCTTCCAATGAAGATGCAGAAGAGGCCGAGCCAGCCGCCGAAGAAGCCGAAGCTCCTGTCATCCGCGCCGTCTCCAATCGTGACGACGATGTGGTGGACATCGACGACGTCGTCATTCCCGGTGAAGAAGCACAGCCCGACTGGGCCTTCGTCATGGAAGTGGTCTATGAACTGCGGCAGAAGCTCGAAGGCATCGGCCCGGTCAATCTCGACGCCATCCAGGAGTTCGAAGAACTCGAAGAGCGCCACAACTTCCTCGACACGCAGTACAGCGATCTCGTCAAATCCAAGGACGAGCTGCTGCAGGTCATTGCCAAGATCAACGACACCACCAAGACCATGTTTGTGGAAACGTTCACAGCAGTGCGCGGCTACTTTAACAACAACTTCCGCGAGCTCTTCGGCCCTGCCGCCAAGGCCGACCTCATGCTGGTGGACGAAAACGATCCGCTGGAGTCCGGGATCGAAATCATCGCCAAGCCGCCGGGCAAGAAGCTGCAAACCATCAGCCTCCTTTCCGGTGGCGAGCGCAGCATGACCGCCGTGGCCCTGCTCTTCTCCATCTACCAGGTCAAGCCCAGCCCCTTCTGCGTGCTGGACGAGCTGGATGCCCCGCTGGATGAAACCAACATCGGCCGCTTCCTCAAGATGCTGGACGCCTTCATTGACAACTCGCAGTTCATCATCGTCACGCACAACAAGCGCACCATGAGCCGCGCCGATGTGATCTACGGCGTCACCATGCAGGAGTTCGGCGTCAGCAAACCCGTCGGCGTGCGCATGACCACCGAAGACACACGCACCATGGACAAGACCGTCCAGGAACTGGCCCTCGAAGCCCCGAACCAGCCCAATCGCAGGAAGAAGGCTGGGGACGATGCTGCTGCTGAAGAGCAGGCGGAGACCATTCCCGTGAACGAAGACCTCGATGAAGAACAAGCCCGCCTGACTGCCATTGAGGAATTGGAGGAACAGTCTCCTGCGGTGTTGGTGTAGAGGACTCAGGAGGATCAAGCAGTCAGGTCACTCCGCCAAAGCGGAATCCTACTCGTCCTCCTACTCCTACTCGTCCTCGATCATTGCATTCCGCCACGGCAACACGCACTTAAACAACACATAAACTCCGAAGCGGAATCCCCCGATGGCGGAGCCATCCCAGCCTATAGCGAGGGGTTGAGCGAAGCGACACCCCTCGTAGGCTTGTGTATTCGCGTCTCAGACACCCGCATCGCGTAGCGATGCCAGCACGCGCATCCTACGACTCAAAGACAACCCACCGTCGCTTCGTTGGCAGAGCACTTGCCAGAACCGAGCTGCGCGGCGCGCCCAAGCTCTTTAAGATTCGGCGTATCATCTCCACGGCTTCATCATCCGAGATTCCGTCAAATGTCTCGATGTCAATGTTGGTTCTCCCTCTTCCGCTGCCACCTCCAGTGACCTCACCAATTCCTAAAGTTTGAAGAGCCTGCTCAAGGGGATCTTCCAATTCGTCTCGAGCCTCAAACCCGCAGTTCTGGAAATCTGCTACATCAAAGGAGAGTTCAAAGAAGGCCATGGGAACTGATTTCTTGCTGCACGTAAAGACGACGTCAAGCCCCGTCTCGCTCCTCGCTTGCTTCATCCCTCAAACCGCTCCCGCAATAATCCCTCATACTTCTCCCGCAGCTCGTCATCGCCAGCTTGTTTCGCCAGCTCGATCAGCTCCACATAGGCATCTCGTTCCTTGGGGTAATAAAACAGGATCTTCTCATACTCCTGCACCGCCTCATCCACCCGCCGCTCCTGGCGGTAACGACGGGCCAGCTTGTACGACAGCGGCGGCTTCTCAAATTCATCGGAAGGAAAGAACAGGTCCGCAAACGGCTTCGCACACCACTCGGCGACCTTAACCGCCGTATCCGGTGCCATCAACACCACCGCCGTCAGCAGGAGCAGCATGCTCCCGATCACCGGAAACGCCGCTGTAAGCCATCCCATCTTCAGCCCCGCCGACATCAGCCACACACTCGCCAGGAGGGCTGCTCCGGCCAGAATTCTGCGGACGGTTTTCCAGTGCATGAGAATGCATAACTCCGATCTCAGCCTCTGCAACTGGCGGGAGCAGGCCGGAGCACGGGGACGATTCCGCCATTGCGACACCTCTTGCCCTTTTCACCCTCTGTAGCCATGACCTTCACCATTGAGTCCTTCCACTTCCACGTGCTGCCCATGCACACGCGCTTTCCGTTCAAGTACGGCATCGCCAGCATGAACGCGCTGCCGCACCTCTTCGTCACGGTGAATCTGCTCGTGGATGGCAGAGCTATTAGCGGCCTCGCCAGCGAAGGCCTGCCGCCGAAGTGGTTCACGAAGAATCCAGACACGCCCTTCGAGCTCGATCTGGCGGAGATGATCGCCGTCATTCAGAATGCCTCGCGCATTGCACGACTCGCTGCTGAGAAACCCACCGGCTTCTTCGCTTGGTGGCAGAACTTGTACGCAGAACAAAGCAACTGGGCGAAGGTCAAAGAGGTGCCGTCCCTGCTGGCCAATCTCGGCGTGAGCTTGATCGAACGCGCCGTGCTCGATGGCCTGTGCAAAGCCCTTGGCCAGCCCTTGCACGCCGTGCTGCGCTCGGACGTGCTCGGCATTGATCTCGGGGCTGTACGTGAAGAGCTTCGTGGCATGCGTGTGGCGGATGTCATCGCACCCACGCCGCTGTCGCATGTGAACGCACGCCACACCGTCGGTCTGGGCGATCCGCTCTCCGCCGCCGATGGCACGCTGGACGATGGCCTGCCCTACACGCTGGAGGAAAACATCCGTGCCTACGGCCTGCGCTACTTCAAAATCAAAGTCTGCGGCAAACCCGAAACCGACCTGCCACGCCTGCGCGAGATCACCCGCATCATCACCGCGAACTGCCCCTCCGGCTTTCATGCCACGCTCGATGGCAACGAGCAGTTCTACGACCTCGCTGCCTTCCGCGAATTCTACGCCACGCTCCGTGCCGATGCCGCGCTTGCGCCGCTGTTCCAAAACCTACTCTTGATTGAGCAACCGCTGCATCGTTCTCAGGCTTTGAACGATGACGTGGCCGCCACGTTGCAATCCTGGACCGAAGGCCCCGGCATGATCATTGACGAAAGCGATGGCTCCCTCGCCGATCTCCCTCGCGCCCTCGACCTCGGCTATCGCGGCACCAGTCACAAGAACTGCAAAGGCATCGTCAAAGGTCTCGCGAACGCCGCCCTGCTCAAGAAGCGCAGCCCGATCATTCGCGGCGGCCCCATCCTCAGCGGCGAAGACCTCGCTAACGTCGGCCCCGTGGCTCTGCTGCAAGACCTCAGCGTCATGTCCCTGCTCGGCGTCACCCATGTCGAGCGCAACGGCCACCACTACCTGCGCGGCCTCAGCATGCACTCCCCTGCAACGCAGGACGCCATGATCACAACGCATGCTGGATTATACCACCGCCACCCCCAAGGCTTCGCCACCCTGAACATGCAGAACGGCATCCTCGATCTTCAATCCGTGAACGCCGCCCCCTTCGGCTGTGGCATCGCCCTTGATCTGACTCAGTTCGAGCCGTTGAATGCTTGGATCAAGCGGGGTGGGATGGGGGAGCTGTGAGAGGGGTGAATTGACGCAACTGCAAAACCAACCAAACTTTCCGTATGCATCAGTCCCCCAAACAATCGACAAAGTCGGCGAAGTTCCAAGACATCATCGCCACCTTTCCGAAAAAGAAACCCGCACAACCTGTCAGCAACGAAGACATTAAAAAGGCAGTGGCGGAAGGCGCAGTTAAAAGGTTTAAGAAAGCGGTGTCCTGAACAACTCGGAATTAACAATGCCTGAACACAAGCTCAGCATGGATCATTGCCCTGAGAGCGAGAAGTGGTGACTTGCCCCTCCAAACGTAACGCCAAAGCCTCTCCCTTTTTGGGAGCCGGGTATCCATGAGCCATTGCAATTTCGGGATCATTCTCCTGATGCCCAAGCACCAAAATGCCCTCCTCTCTTAGCATCTTTCTGGCATCTCTCATCCGCTTCATGGGATCCTTTTGCTGGGCAACAGTTTCAATCGCAACGCGAGGGATGATCTGCCCCTGCACCATACGGAAAAGCTCATTAATTCGCAATTGCCCACTGCGCTTTGAAAGGATCTGCTGACGGACAGCAGGATCGATTCCGGCCAAAAAATTCACGGGCAACTCACCTTCTTCAACCAGCCAACGGATCATCTTTTTACCCGCTGCAGAAATCGAAAGCTTTCCATCACGGTTAGTGCCTGTAGTTAAAATATCCTGAGAGGCCCTGACAACACCGATTGCAAAACGCGACTGCCTGTCATCAATCTGAACCAGTAAACAAAGCTGGCCAATGGCTTCCTTTGGGATCATCCAGTTTTTCAATACAGTGCATTTGATGTCCACCTCATGCCCCTGAATGCAGGCGTCCAGCATTGCACCTCTTTCGAGTTCGAACTCAAACCTAAACAAGATTTCCACCTTTGTGCCTATGTAGGTTTTCTCGGTTTTTTCGAGAGAGTCCACATTCCAGCGACCTGTTCTCATTCCATCAATCACTTCATCCAATGCACGCCTGAGGGTGATGGCGGCCTGGCGTTCAAAACCATTGCGCCGAAGGAAAAATTCCACGACCTCCCCCATCTGTGTATCGTCACTCATCGTCACCCGATCATCTGCCGGTTGGTTACTTTGTTTTTCGATGCCGTTGGACTCAATGCCTCGAAAATTTTCGTCGCAACAGCCATGGCCACTGGAGGTGGAAAAGCATTACCCACTTGTCTGTAAGCAGCCGTCTTGCCACCAGCAAACTGCCATTCGTCAGGAAATCCCTGGATGCGCGCTGTCATTCGCAGCGTCAATCTGGGCATGCCTTTAAACCCACGATGCGGGGCCTCTTCAGCAAGCGACTTGCCATTTACTCCCAGACTTGCCCATGCAGCACGAGCACGTGTCGGCCCCAAATCGGCACCACCATGTTTTTTTGAGCCGCCCACCAAAGTTGGAGCGATTTCATTAGCCCTTGAAGCCCAGGCAAGCGCGCCCTCCCAACCATTTGACGACATCAGATCACACAAGGATTCTCCGACAGTTTTGGGCATGCAACCATCCGTCAGCGGCATCGGCGGATAAAAAAAACGAGACAGATCCCGTCTGATAGCCACCACCACGACGCGAGGACGCAGCTGCGGCACCCCAAAATCACAAGCGTTAAGTAAATGCCAACTCGCATCATATCCCAGATCGGCAAGCTGCTTCTTCAAATGCAGACGGTAGTCTGTAAAAACAGCATCAAGAAAGCCACGGACATTTTCGAGCATGATAGCTTTCGGCTTGCACTCGGACACCAGTCGAAGCGCTTCAGGAAAAAGGTCGCGCTCATCATTGCGCCCAAGCTGTTTTCCAGCCTTGGAAAAGGGCGGACACGGAACCCCGCCAGCCAGCAAATCCACCCCTTCATATTCACAAGCTGAGAATTCCCTCACGTCTCCTTCGATCACATGCCAATTAGGTCGATTGAGGCGCAATGTAGAACAAGCATGCGCATCCAGTTCCACATGAGCAAGCCCATCGAAACCAGCCATCTCGAGTCCTAGCGCCTGACCGCCGGCACCCGAACAAATTTCGATGCACGTGAGACGCTTTTTTGGGACTCTGGCTTTGAATGGGATGATGTTGTTCACACCACCATTTTTGCCATTCTGCATCAATTTGCAAGCCCTCAACCTGTTCATATGATTAGTTTAGTATATAAATCTAAGCTTTAATGGGTGTAATTCAACTTTGCAAGCTCTCCTCTGTTGCTCTTTGTGGTGCCACCGCAAACACAAACCGATGAATGCCCGCCAAATCAGGTGCGGTGCTGGCATTCAGATAGCCCAGTTCGGTGCAACGTGTGGCAACGGGTGGGCCTTGATCGTGGCCCACTTCCAAAGCGATGAGTGCGCCTGAGTTGAGATGCGTCAGGGCATCATTCAGAAAGCGCTCAACGATGCGGAGTCCATCAGGTCCACCATCGAGTGCAAGAATAGGATCGCGTTTGACTTCGGCGCTGAGGGTGGGGATTTCGGCGCTGGGGATGTAGGGGAGATTGGCGACGATGACATCGAAGCTGCCGGTGATCTTTTCAAAGAGGTCGCTGCGCAGGAGCTTGACGTTGGCGCTGAGGCGCGAGGCATTGAGGCGAGCGAGGTCGAGGGCGTCTTCGCTGATGTCGGAGAGTATGACTTCGCTGAGCGGCCAGGCTTTGGACAAGCTGAGGCCGATGCAGCCGGAGCCGGTGGCCATGTCGAGCACGCGGGCAGGTGCGGTGGCCGATTTCTTGAGCACGAGTTCCACCAGCGTTTCGGTCTCGGGGCGCGGGATCAGGGCGCGATGGTCGCTCACAAATTCATGGCCGCAGAATTCGACGCTGCCGAGCAAGTGCTGCAGCGGCTCCCCTTCGCCACGACGGCGCAGCAACTCGCGCAGGGTCACCAGATCGGCCTCGGGCACGGTTTCGCCGAAGCGCAGGTAGAGGTCCAAGCGCCGACACCCCAGGACGTGTGCGAGGAGGTGCTCCATGTTCAGCCGGGCTTCCTCGATCTTGCGCTTCTCCAGGTAGGAGGTGCCGGAGCTGACGATTTCGAGGATGAGCTTCATGGGGAGGGAAAATGACGAATGCCGAATGTGGAATGACGAATGGTTGAAACCAGTCATAGACCACTATGGCTCACTAATGAGACGCTCAGGCTTGGATCAAGCCGGATTCGGTGATGATTTGATGGATGTGCTGATCGTGGGATTCGACGGCGATGTGATCGACGATCTGGACATCGAAGGCGACGGCGATGCGTTCGGCGCGGCAAGCGGGCTGTGCTAGCAGGCGGTCGTAGTAACCGCCGCCACGGCCGAGGCGTGCGCCTTTGCGGGTGAAGGCAAGGCCGGGCACCAGGATGATGTCGAGCGCGGCGATGTCGATATGCGGGCAATGCGCGTGGGGTTCCCAGACGTTCATCGCGCCGCGCTGGAGATCATCCATGCTGCGCACTTGCCGTGGCTGGAGGGCCTGATGTTCGATTTGGAAGAAGCAGGCGCGCGCGCCTTGTGCTAGGAGGGCGGGAAGCAGATGCGTGACGAGATCGGGTTCATTTTTGAGGCCGCCGAAGAGGGCGATGCACTGAGCCGCGTTCTGGCGAACGCAGCTACGCAGGATGTGCGCGGCGATCTGCGCGCTGGCGGCGGCACGCGTGGCGTCATCCAGCGCACGCAGGCGCTCGCGCATGGTTTGACGCAGCGTGGGTTTGTGATGCATGGCGTTCGCAGTGGGTGAGAATGAGAACGTGCGGGAGATGGCGAATGCGCTGGGCCGACAGGCAGGAGTGCCTGTCGTACTTCAGAGCAGTTCAGGTTTCTGCAGCAGTTCGGCCACGCGCTTGAGCAGGCGGCCAGCGCCGCCACCATCGAGCACGCGGTGGTCAAAGCTGAGGGTCAGCTCGGCTTCGGTGACGGGGATGAACATGTTCACTTCTTCGCTCCAGTGCGGCACTTTGCTGCCAGCACCGAGGCCGAGCACGAGATTCTGCTCAGGCAGCGGAATGGGCGTGGCCCAGACGATGCCGAAGGTACCGAAGTTGGTGACGGTGGCGATGCCGGGGCGTTTGACGTCATTCGGCAAACGGCGCGCGCGAGCCTGCTCGACGAGCTTGTTGTAGGTGGGCACCAGTTTGACCAGCGGGGTCTTCTCCACCTCACGCAGCGTGGGCACCATGACGCCGTCATCGACTTCCACGGCGAAGCCGATGTCGATAGCCAGCGGATGCACGATGCGATTTCCTACCAGACGTCCGGCAAAGGCGGTGTTTTCAGCGAGTGCCAAAGCAAGAGCGCGAATGACGTAGAGCGCGGGGCCGGGCTTGGGATCGGTCTTTTTGCGATGCGCCAGCATGGCATCCAGCATGATGGGACTGCCCACAGTAGCGAGCGGACGCGTCCAACTGCGGCGCATGGAATCCGCTACCGCGATGCGCATGGGCGAGGCAGGCGTCATGCGGTGCTGCTCCAGCGCACGCAGGAAGGCCTCGAAATCTTCGACAGTGACACGACCGCCCGCACCGGTGCCGGGCACGCCCGCGAGGTCGGAGGCGTTCAGGCCCAGCTCCAGCATGCGCGCACGCATGCGCGGGGAGATGTAGCTGGCCCCCGTGGCACCCGCAGGCACTGGCAAACCGCCCACAACGGGCTCGACGGTTGGCTGGCGGGTGGAGATGACGTCGTTGTCGCTGATCTTGAAGTGCAGGTTTTCGACTTCCTCGGTGCCTGAGCTGGCAGAGCTGGGAGCGGTGCGGGTCGGTTTGGGCTCTTCGACCAGCCCCAGCGACTGGGCGTTTTCCAGGGTGATCTCAAAAGCGGCAAGCGTGGAGCCGACCGCATAGCTGGTCTTCGCGGTGGCCACGATCTGACCGATGGTGCCAGCACACGGCGCAGTCACAGCCATGGTGGCCTTGTTGGTCTCGACTTCAAAGAGATCACAGCCTGCTTCGACCACACGACCTGGCTCAACCAAAATACGAATGATGGTGGCTTCGGCGATGGATTCGCCAAGCTGAGGCATCAAGATGGGTATGGTGCGCATGACGGGAGACTGATTTAATTACGCAGCAAACGCCGAAGAGCGGCCGCGATGGTGGAGGTGGTGGGACGGTGCGACTTCCACAGATTCGGATGATACGGAATCGGCGTGTCCTTGGAGTTCAGCCGCATCGGCGGTGCATCCAGCAGATGGAAGCCATCCGTGGTGACGCGTGCGATGATCTCCGCTGTGACTCCGCCCCAGGGGAAGGCCTCGCCGAGAGCCAGCAGACGGCCAGTACGAGCCACGGAGGCCAGGATGGTGTCTGTGTCCATGGGCTTCACGGAGCGGAGATCGACGACTTCGATCTGATAACCATCGAGCTGCAATTCCTCTGCGGCACGCAGGGCTTCATGCACCATGGCACTGTAGGTCACGATGGTGGCGTGGCGGCCTGGGCGGGCAATGCGTGCCTTGCCGATGGGCAATTCGCGGTCACCGATCTGGTCGGCCTTGAGATGGTAGTAGAGGAACTTGTGCTCGCAGTAGATGACGGGGTCGTTCAGCTTCACGCTGTCCAGCAGCATCCAGTACGCATCCTCCACGGTGGCAGGCGTTACGATCACCAGGCCGGGATAGTGCGCATAAATGGCCTCCATCGACTGGCTGTGAAACGGGCCGCTGCCGGCGGTGCCGCCCGAGGGCAGGCGGATGGTGATGGGACAGGGCACGTTGGTGCGCCAGTAGAGTGTGGCCGCTTGATTGACGATCTGATTGAAGCCGATGGAGGAGAAGTCGGCGAACTGCATCTCAATGATGGGCCGCGCGCCCTCCACCGCCGCGCCCACGGCCATGCCCACCATCGCGTCCTCGCTGATGGGGGCGTCGAACACGCGGTTGGGAAACTCCTTGCTGAGGTTCTTCGTGGCTTTAAAGGCACCACCGAAAGTGGCGATGTCCTGGCCGTAGAGGAACACGGACGGGTCATTGCGCAGGGCCTCATACTGCGCCTCCCGAATGGCTTCGAGGTAGGTGATGCTCATGCCTCGTGCTGACCCTCCACCAGCTCAGCGCAGGACAGGGCCTGCCAGTTTTCTTTGAAAGGATCAGGTGCGGGTTCTTTGGACACTTTGGAAACGGTTTGATCAACGTTGCGGCGCACCTCTTCATTGAGCTCGCGCAGATCAGCGGAGGACATCCAGCCACGATCGCGGGCGAAATCTTCGGCCACCTGAAGGCAGTCCCGCGCCGAGGGTCCCTGGCGCGCTTTGTCGGGAATGTAGGAGGCGTCATCGTGCTCGCCATGCCCCGCCAGGCGCAGCAGCGTGCCCACGATCATCTGCGGACCGCCGCCAGCGCGTGCATTGGCCACCGCAGCCCGGAACGCCTTCAGACAGGAGGCAAGGTCTGTGGCATCCACCGTGGTGCCTTCGATGCCATACCCCGCCGCGCGATCGACCAGATTCTCACAGGCATACTGGCGGGTATTGGGCGTGGAGTAGGCGTACTGGTTATTGGCGATACTGACAATGATGGGCAGTTTTTCCACCGCCGCCATGTTCAGGCCTTCATGAAAGGAACCCGTGGACGTGCCGCCATCGCCAATGCTGGTGGCACCGATGCTGTCCCCGAGGGTACCGACCAGCCGCCGGGCGAACAAACCTCCCGCCACCACGGAGAGCAGGCTGCCCAGGTGGCTGATCATGGCCATGTGCCCTTCTTTCGGACGGCCCCGGTGGATGTTGCCATCCCGGCCACGCATCGGGCCGGTGACGGCTCCCAAGTAAGTGCGTACGGTGTCAATGATCGGCTCGCCAAAGGCGATGCGCCCTGCCTGGTCACGGATCAGGGGGCCGTAGATGTCCTTGCCCTTCCGCAATTGCACCCCAAGTGCGGCACTGAAGGCCTCCTGGCCTTTGCCCAGATAGACCCCGCCGACGATACGCCCGCCCGCCCGATACAGCGATCCAAGCTTCTCTTCCAGCACTCTAGACAGCAGCATGTGCTGGTAGGTGAGGAGGAATTGGTCGCGAAAATCGGCTGTCAGGTCGGTTTCGACGCAGTTGATCGATGAAGCAAGTGCCACAGGGTACATTTGGTATCAAGGGCAACAGTTTCGTCAATAGCGTCGCGGCAAGGAATCCGTCAGACTGAGCGAATTCTTGGCCGACGTGGCATCCCATCCGCTTACCACGAAAAGTGAGTTTTTAAGATTTTTAGTGACAAGTTGACAGCTATTCAGTAAAATGTTTTGAAATTTCAATCACCCAGTGTAATTTTAATAAACTAATCCAAATTTTTTAGAATTCCATGGAATCGCTCATCGCCTCTGCTGCTGCTGATCCCGCATTCTCAGGCTTCCAGCTTCAAAGCTACGGCAGCTTGGTGCTGCCGGATCATCCCATTCGCTTTGGCTTTCAGGTGGACATCGTTCCTGAAAACTGCCCAACGAGCATTTTGTTCGGCCTCGTCAGCCGTGATCCGGTGAACGGTGGCCACGCCCAGACCAAGGGGTTTGCCGTGCGGGTGGATCTGGAAATGCGTGAAGTCTGGGATGCCCTGAACAGCAGCGGCCTCGTCGGCTGGGTGGAACACCCGAATGGCCTGGCAGGTTTCACCGATGAAGAGCCCCTGCTCCTGGGCTGGGAAATCGAATATCACGGCCAGGCCTTGATTCCCAAGCTCATCGTGGGTGACCAACAATGGCTCTATCCTGCTGTCCAATGCCCCCACCCCATCGTCATGGAGACGGTGATCGGCTGGGAAGGCGAGTGGGACCGCGACCCGCGGAACACCTTCCTGCACCCGGCGCTCTGGCGCGAGCAACTCCCGACGCTCTCCGCCCAGCAGCCCGAAGCCATGGCGGCCTAGGTGCTTGCTGACCCATTTTAAATTCCAGCCCCGCCGTTCACTTGGCCGCTTTCGGCTCCGGGTACTCCCAGGTGCGGGTGAAGCTGGGGAGGTTGGAGATGTCACAGCGCACGGTCTCGGAGCTGTACACCACGCCTTCAGGAGTTTTTTTGAGATCGACAGTGATCTTCCAGGTGCCGGTCCGGTGCTTGAGATTCCAGGTCTCGACGCTGCCATCGGGCTTTGCTTTCACGGAGTCGATGATGGCACCGCTCTCGGAGAGGATGCGGTTCACTTCTGCCATGGGCATGGCGGGGGTTTCATGAATGGTCTTCCAGGTGGGAGGCAGCGGGGGATACAACGCCGCTCTGCCCGTGGCAATCATCAGGCCGATCAGTATCAAAATCAGTACCGCCATGACGGCAGGTGGCGTGGGCGGAACTTTCTCGTCGGGATCGGCTGGGGTCTGGGGAAGTTTGGACATTCCCAGACTATTGAATCGACGCTCGTTTTGTCGAGTGACTGATCGTTTTTTTCAATGCGGTAAGATTGGAACAGCACCTCACGGCATAGCCAGAAACTCCGCACTCGTCAGCAGCGCCCACAGCAGGTCCCGCGTGGCCTCCGCTGGGTGGGCGGCATTCGCTTTCACAAAGGCCACGGACTGTGCGGCTTCATCCGCCGCCGGAGCGCGGCCATAGACAAGCTGAAAGGCCTCACGCACGCGCGCATTCACCTCCGGCAGCGCCGTCAGGCGGGCAGTGCACCCGGCCTGCGCTGACTGCAGCAGCGCGGTCATCGAGGCCGAAGTGGAAAGAAACTGCGCCTGTTGGAAAGACGCGCTGTACTCCTTTGGCAGCACGTCCGGCAGCGCGGTCACCACAGTGCGACGGAACTCATCATCATCCGGCGGCAGCTCCAGCGCCACGCGCCAGGAGCGTGCCAGTTGCTCAGCGGTCAGCGGGCGCTCCTTCATGCCCGCAAACAGCTCCGGCGCAGTGTCAGACGCACCCAGCGCATACACGCGGCTGCGCACGATCTCGCGTACCACGCGCCGCGTGTCGTACTGATGCGTGGCAAAATCCTGCGCCAGCCACTCCAGCAGTTCCGGGTGGCTCGGCGTGTTGCGCTCATTGATTTCATCCGGCGGATTCACGATCCCACGCCCCGTCAGAGCCGCCCACATGCGGTTCACAAACGCGGGTGCCAGCAGCGGGTTGTCCTGCGTCGCCGCTTCCGCAAAGACCTCGCGCCGCGAGTACTTTGGCACGCGCACGGGGGCCTTCGCGTCCTCATACAGCTCCGGGTCATCCTTCTCCGGTGCTCCACCGCTGGGCCACACTTCCGGCAGCGTGTGCCCCGTCAGCAGCGTGACCACCGCCGGCTGAGATTCCTTTTTCAAGTTCGTGAAATTCATGAACCCACCCACCGCACTCTCCGCCACACCCGTGCTGGCATCCACATTCTTGCTGCGGTTAAACGCCGCTACCAGACCCCAGTAGTGCGCCTGCTTGATCTCGCGCGCCAGCGGGTGGTCATGGCACTGCGCGCAGTCGATCTTCGTCCCATACACCACCGGTGCCACCGCCTCGGCGATCTTCTGGAAGTCGTTCTTCCGCTCAAACAAAAACCACGCCGCACCTTTGCGCTCCGGCGCTTTGTCTGGTCGGGCGCAGAGCATGTCATAGACCACCTCGTTCCAGGGGCGGTTGTTCTTGAACGCCTTCTCCAGAAAGGTCCACCAGCCCGTGCCCTTGCGCCGTCCGTCAGGGTTCCCGCGCACCAGACGGCCCATCAAAAACGTATCCCACAGCTCCCGCATCCGCACTGCGTACTCCGGTGCCGCCAGCAGCTTGTCGATCAACCCATCCCGCTGCGGTGCTGCGAGGAACGCCGCCAGCTCCGCCTGCGTGGGAATGCGCCCCGCGAGATCCAAATAGACCCGCCGACACCACACCGCATCCGACACCGCCGCCGCCGGCTTCACCCCCGCACGCGCCCAGCCCTCCGCCAGCAGCGTCGAAATCGCCTCCTCACCCGAGCCAAACTGCCGCGCCACCTTCGGCTGCGCCTTCTCCACCGCCGCCACCGGCGTGGCAGGCAGCGCCGCGATCCATTCCTTCACCGCCGCACGCTCCGCGTCCGTGAGCTGCTTCTTCGGCGGCATGTGCGGGTCCGCGCCGCGTTCCAGGCTGGTAAACAGCGCGCTCTCCTCCGGCTTGCCCGGCGTCACCACCGCACCGTCGTCGCCGCCCTTCAGCACCATCGCGGGCGTGTCCAGTTCCAACCCGCCCTTCTGCTCCAGCACCCCGTGGCACTTCACACAGTTCACATCCAAAATCTGCCGCACCTTCCCCGACCACAAAGCCGCGGCATCCGCTCCACGAGCGCACGGGACGGCGGAGAGCAAACAGCCAAGAAATGAAACAAGAACGCGGCGCAACATGCAGGGTTTGAACACGAAAAGAGGGATCAAAACTACACCACCCAAAGGCATTTCTTGCGGCGAAATCTGCGCAAAGACTAGATTCAGATGCCAGGCTCCTCCCCTGCCCTTTTCGCTTCTTCCATCAATCCATCCGCACCCAGTCCCCATTGCTAAACAACACCGCGCGTCCCTCCCGCCCGTCAAAGATCACGGCGTACTCAGATCCCAGCGACAGGCAGGCTGACAGCGTGGTCACGGCGACCTCCGGCGTCACCGGCACAGCGGTCTTCACCCGCAGCACATGGGCCGGATCCGCATCGCGTCGGGCGGTGAAGTCAGCCTCGTCCTGGCGGCTCTCGCTGAATGAGCCCACGCTCATGAGCGCCTCCTGCACCACGCTGAAAAAGCGCGTGAAATTCTGCACCTCCTGCTCTTCCGTCAGCGACCAGTCCAACTGCTCGCAATGCTGGGAAAACCGCTCCAGATGATTCGCCAGGTCATCCTCGGACATGAGGTGATCTGAGAGATACTCCTCGAAATCAGCGGCCGCGAGGACATCCCCTTCCGGCTCCTCCGCAACACGGTCGCCGACTTTGAATAGTTCCAAGAGCAGTGGAGTGAGTGTGTTCATAAAAATCAACGGGAAGTGCTGAAGACACCCGCACTCAATCATGCCCACGCCGTTTCACCAAGCCCCGCGCATGTGCGGTCACCGCTAATAATTCATTTCCACCATGAATGAATTTGCTGGCAGAAAACGCTTTGCGCTGAAGGCTATCAACGCAAAAAACAGCAGCTTGCGGTGGCACGCCTGCCAGCCAAGCGCGAGCAGTCACACCAATGTTCCTACTGCCCTCTGACTCGCGCGCGCTCAGCCTTGCTTGAATTTAGCCTCATAGCTCTGCTCCAGGACGGCATAACGCTCTGCGAGCTTTTCCAGACCCAGTCCTTCCAGAGCCGTCGTCGTCGTGACTTCCATGCCCGACATCTGCTCCAGCAATTGAATCTTACCAATCCAGACCCCACGAGCCTCTCCACGGGCTTCCCCACGAGCCTCTCCACGAGCCTCTCCACGAGCCTCTCCACGAGCCTCTCCAAGGGCTTGCCCACGGGCGATGAGTTTTTGGGCGAGTGACATCATGCTTTCGTTCAGGTGCGGTTGCTGTTCCAAGCTATGGGCAATCTGCTGTTCGTCAATCCCCGCATCCACGCACATGGCGTACAGGTAGCTGAGCAAAACGAGCGCCTCCTCCACGTCCCAGCCGGGCCGCGCCATTTCTTTGGCGTTCCACGAGAGGAAGTCCGCCAACTGCTTTTGCCGCGCCAGCTTCATGAGCTGGAACACCAACCGCAGTGGAGCGTGACTCTCGTCTTTGTCAGGGTCGCACTGGGTAAGGTCCAGCAGCAGATGCCGGAACTTTGGCAGGTAGGGCCACAGCACGCTGGACAGCGCCTCGGGAAGCTCAAACATGTCTTCAAAACAGGTGGATGTCGTCCAGCGGTCCGGCCCCTGATGCAGGACGAAGGGCAGCACTGGCGGCAGCGGCAGACCTGCAGCCTTGTGCTGCGCCAGCAGAATCTCCAGCACATAGCTCAGCAGACGTAGCGGCATCTCGGCATCGACGCTGGTCTGGTGCTCGAAGAGCAGGTAGAGCTTCAGCTCACGCCCGCCCATCTGGACGCTGAACAGCAGGTCGGAGTGCGTCTGCTGGAGCGACTGCTTGACAAAGGAAGTCGGTTCCAGTTGCAGGGACGGCCAGTCGATCTGCGCCACCAGCGCAGGATCGAGGTGGCTTTGGAAGAAGAGCGTGGCGCGCGGCAGGTGGGAGAACACCTGCTTGAAGTAGGCGTCGTTGGGCTGGGAGATGATGCTGTCGAACTCGTCCACCGCTGCCGACCTTGCCCGGACCGCCACCACACGCAACCGCGACCTGTCGATAAAGTGGCCGGAATCTGGCAGCGTGCCGCCGCGCCGCGCATGCCCATCCGCAGTGGTCACTAAACTACCGTGCAGCGCAACCTCTCATTTTGAGAGGTCCCACTGTTGCAGAAAGGTGCTTCGCGGCAGTATCAACCGTTTCAGACGCCGACCTGCGGCAGGTTCCAGACATTCTTGGCGTATTCGAGAATGGTGCGGTCGCTGCTGAACTTGCCCATGCGGGCGGTGTTGTGGATGGCCATCTTCTGCCAGCGGGGCTGGTCGCGGTAGGCTTTGTCCACCTCGGCCTGACACTTGGCATAGGCGTCGTAGTCGGCCATGACGAGGAAGGGATCGCCGTGGGAGAGGAGGCTGTCACGGAGGGGTTTGAATTCGTCCTGGTTGCCTGTGAAGTAGTCGGAGGCGAGCCAGTCAATGCTGAGGCGCAGGTCTTCGCTGGCGTGGTAGAAGTCCCAGGGATTGTAGCCTTTGGCGTAGAGCTCGGTGACTTCCTCCACGGTGAGGCCGAAGATGAAGATGTTGTCCGGGCCGACTTCTTCGAGAATTTCCACGTTGGCTCCATCGAGCGTGCCGATGGTGAGCGCACCATTGAGGGCGAGCTTCATGTTGCCGGTGCCGGAGGCTTCCTTGCCAGCGGTGGAGATCTGCTCAGAAAGATCTGCGGCAGGAATGATGCGCTCGGCGATGGAGACGCCGTAGTTCGGGATGTAGATGACCTTCAGCTTGCCATTCACGCGCGGGTCATGATTGACCTTGGCCGCGAGGGCATTGATGGCGTGGATGATGTTCTTCGCGAGGTAGTAGCCGGGAGCTGCTTTGGCACCGAAGATGAAGACACGCGGGGCCATGTCGAAATTCGGATCGGCGATGATCTTGCGATAGAGGGTGACGATGTGCAGCAGGTTGAGATGCTGGCGTTTGTACTCGTGCAAACGTTTGATCTGTACATCGAACAAGGCGTCGGGACTGACGCTGACGCCGCAGGTGTCCTGAATGATCTTGGCAAGGCGGACCTTGTGGCCGCGCTTGATGGCCTGGAACTTTGCCTTGAACGAGGCGTCGTCAGCAAACTTGTCGAGTGCGATCAGCTTGGTGGAATCCTTCAGCCAACCTGCACCAATGGATTCGGTAATGAGGGAGGAGAGCTCCGGATTGCACACATCGAGCCAGCGGCGGAAGGTGACGCCGTTGGTGAGATTGAGGAAGCGCTCAGGATAGAGCTCAAAGAACTCCGGGAAGAGGCGCTCGCACAGCAGGCGCGTGTGCAGCGCGGCCACACCGTTGGTGGCGTGACTGCCGAGCACGGACATATGCGCCATGCGCACCTTTTTGCCGCCACTCTCTTCGATGAGGGAAAGCGCACGCTTCTTCTCGCCATCCCCTGGCCAGCGGGCCTCGACTTCATCCATGAAGCGTTTGTTGATTTCAAAGATGATCTGCAGGTGGCGTGGCAGCACACGCTCAAACAACGCCGCGCTCCAGGTTTCCAGGGCTTCGGGAAGCAGCGTGTGGTTGGTGTAGGAGAAGGTCTTCTGGCAGATGTCCCAGGCCTGGCTCCATTCGAGTTTCTCATCATCCACGAGGATGCGCATGAGTTCGGGAATGGCGACGGCGGGATGCGTGTCATTGAGCTGGACGGCAGCCTTGGCGGGAAACTCGCTCCATGGCAGATCGTAACCACCTTTGAAGCGGCGAACGATGTCGGCGAGGGAGCAGGCGACAAAGAAGTACTGCTGCACCAGGCGCAGTTCCTTGCCGCTCTCGGTGGCATCATTCGGATAGAGCACCTTGGAAACCGTTTCAGCGATGGCTTTTTCACGCAGCGCCTCGATGTAGCTGCCTTCATTGAAGACCTTGAAATTGAAGTCTTCATCCGCCTGCGCCTGCCAGAGGCGCAGCACGTTCACGGTGTTGCTGTCATAGCCGACAATAGGGATGTCCCATGGGAGGCCGAGCAGGCATTTGGTGTCGATCCACTCGTGGTGCGGGCGGCCAAATTCGTCGAACTTCTGGATCACCTGGCCGTAGAGCTTAACCGTCTGACGATAGGAGGGACGCGCGATCTTCCACGGGCTGCCATCACGCATCCAGGCGTCAGGATGCTCGACCTGCTTGCCGTTGACGAACTCCTGGCGGAACAAACCAAACTCATAATGAATGCCATAACCAATGGCAGGCAGGTCCATGGTGCTGAGCGAGTCCATGAAGCAAGCGGCCAGACGGCCCAGACCACCGTTACCAAGGCCCATGTCCGGCTCCTTCTGCACCAGGGCGTCGAGATCTTTGCCCATTTCCGACAATGCCTCTTTGGTGGCGTCGTAGATGCCAGCGTTGCGCAGGTTGTTCTCCAACAGGCGGCCCATGAGGTACTCGAGCGAGAGGTAATGCACGCGCCGCACACCCTGGGAACGATGCTGACGACGTGACTGCGTGGCACGCTCCATGACACGATCCCGCACCGCGAGTGAGGTGGCGACGTACCAATCATTCTCACTGGCCGTTTCAATGTAGGCCCCCAGGGTGAAGCGGAGATGATTGGTGATCGAAAGTTTGAGACTGTCGGTGGTGTTGAGGACGGCGCAGTTGGCGAGAGCTTCCATGGGTGTTGCTGGGGTGTGAATAGATTACCAGGTCAACCATTTGGGGGGATCGACCGGCGCGATGAGGAGAGTGATTTCCCCTTTGGGTGCTTTGGTTTGGTAATAGGATAGCAAGATGCTTGCCGGGCCACGCTTGAATTCCTCAAACTTTTTCGTCAGCTCGCGCGCGACCACGACGCGATGCTCCGGCGCGGCCTCCGCCAGGATCGCCAGGGTATCGACCAGCCGGTAGGGGCTTTCAAAGAAAATGCTGGTACAGTCCCGCTGCAAGGCGGCGGTGAGTTCGGTGGTGCGGGCACCCTTTTTATGAGGGAGAAAGCCGCCAAAGTAGAAGGGCGTCGTGGGCAGTCCTGAGGCTGCCAGCGCCGTAATGACCGCACTGGGTCCGGGGATGCCCTCCACATGCAGCCCCGCCGCAACCACTGCGCCGACGAGCCGCTGCCCGGGGTCAGACACCGTGGGCATGCCCGCATCGGAGATCAGCGCCACACTGCCGCCCTGCCGCATGTGCTCCAGCAGTTGGGGGATGCGCTGCGCTTCGTTGTGCTCATTGAGGCTGATGAGCCGGGCACGAATATCGTGATGTTTGAGCAGCATGCCGGAATGGCGCGTGTCTTCACAGCCCACCAAATCGGCAGTGCGCAGGGTATCGAGCGCACGCTGGGTGATGTCGCGCATGTTGCCGATGGGCGTGGCGACGAGATGCAGGCCCGCAGCCAACCGGCCACTGGGAGCAAGGGAGTCAGGCGGCTCGTCGTCTTCGCAAGGCAACGGCACTGCGGCTGAATCCGGCTCTGATGTCATGTGGCGGACAGGTGGTTACCAACCCTCGGAAACAAGATCCGCCAGATTGAAGGCCAGGCGCTGAGCTGTGTCTTCCAGCAACTGGGTTTCTGAAAGCTGCAAATTCGCATCGAGGATGATGTAGGAATCCGCGTAGGCGTTGGCAGTGTGAAGCACCTTCCCGGTGGAGGTTTCCGTGATGGTAAACGGGCAGACCAAGGTCGCCATGATCTGCGAGCTGCGCAGCACGTTGTTGAGGTCGGAGCGAAACTGGGTGCGGTTGATGTTGGAAATTTTCCCCTGCAGCACGGCCTCGGCTTCACTTCTGGCAACGATTTGATAGGAACCGTGGTTTTGCAGTTGTTTGATGACTGCATTGGTCACGAGCACTGCAAGCCGTGGTTCCAAAGTGAGGTTTTCAAAGGTGGGAACCGCGAGCTTGGTGATTTTGCGCAGGTGAACGGGTTTTTGCGCACCCAAGGTATAGCCTGCGCAGCCGGAAAGCAGGAGGCAGCCAGCTGCCAGCAGAAGAACAATCGATTTCATCCAAATAATTGAGAAGTGACCCGTTAGCATGGCGTGCAGTCATGCCTGCGCAAGAATTATGAAGCTGGCTTCGTCGTGGCAGGGGCTGGCGGCACTGGAGGTGCCGAAGGCACCGGAACAGCTCCTGACGCCGGCTTTGCTCCGGGGGCGGAAGGCACCGGCAGCAGTGCAGGCTTTTCCGTTTCCTGAACGGGCGGCAGCAGCGAGCCCGGTCCTGGCGCGCCTGCCCCAGGCCTGATCGGCAGTGTCGGTTCCTGCAAGGGGATGGGCACGAAGCCGTCATCTCCCGTGCGCATTTTGGGCTTTTGGCTGAGGCGGTTCAGATCAGGAGCCTGCGGCCCAACATAGTCATCCCGCGCCTTCAAGTTCTCCGCCGTCAGCACGGTGTAATCCTGCCCCGGCCCTTTCTTGACACCCGCCACGCCATCAGGATCTGTCGATGCCACATCCGCCAGCAAGGTGCGTGCTTCCGCAGAGACCTCAGGAGAACCAAATTTCAGCGCCTCATTGAGGTAAATGGCCGCAGCCTTGGTTTTGCCGATGCGGCGGTAGAATTTGGCCACCGTCAGGGACTGGTTGGCCTCCGCAGTGTTGACCTGGTTCAGAATCAGTTCAGTCTCCTGCTTGCGATCCCCGGCAGGATGAGTGGCGATGTAGGTCCGCAACGCATCACGTGCCGCCAGCAGGTTGGAGGCGTCTTCACTGCGCTGAGCCGCAATGTTGCTGATGGAGCCGATGCGGAACTGTGCTTCGGCGGCCTGCGAGGTGTTGGGATAGTTTTCCACCACTTTCTGGTAGGCAGCGACCGCCTTGTCCTTGTCCTTCAAATCCTGCTGGACTTCCGCGATGCTGAACTGTGAAAGCGGGGCATACTTGCCGAAGGGGGCATTCTTGATGATTTTCTCGTAAAACTTGATCACCTCAGAAGAATTCATCTTCATGTTCAGCATCAGGAAGCCACGCTGCTTTCTGCCGCCTTTCGCCTCTTCCGCGATCTCATACTGCTTCTCGATCGCCTCGCTGAAGTGTGGACTGTCACGAAAGGACTGAATAAAGATCTGCAGGGCGTCAAATGCAGCATCCATTTTGCCTGTATGACGAATGATCACCGCATTTTGGAAAGAGGCCTCCGCCGCAGTCTTGGTGAAGGGGTATTTCTTCACAATGGCCTGGTACAAGCTCTTGGCCTTGCTGGTCTCACCATCAATTTCCGCCTGCCGGGCTTCCGACATCATGGCCGTGGCCGCGATTTCCTGGGACTCACGTTCGCTGTCCACCGGCACCACCCGGTCCTTCTTGCCGGAAAACGGCCAGAGCGCGGAGGATGCAGTGGTTAAAGTGAGGAATGAAACAGCACACGCCAGGAGTACTGGCAGGCGGGTGGGAGAAAGGGATTTCATCGGTGGGATAGTAAGTTCTGGTTAAGCATGCGTCAAGGTGGCAACACACCTCTGTCGCCCCCCTGGTCGGCCCTTGTTTTGCCCGCCAGCCCGGTCTAAATGGCCCGCATCATGCGCCATTGGCTCCTTTTAGCACTCAGTTTTCCCCTCCTGGCCCAGTGCCAGAAAGCTTCGCCACCCCCTCCTGGGTTCCGCGCCGTACGCAATCTCGACTACGTGGGCTCCGGCAATCCACGCCAGATGCTCGACCTTTACCTCCCTGGGGCCGCAGCGGACCAACCGCACCCGCTCGTCGTGTACATCCACGGCGGCGGCTGGGAGGCTGGCAGCAAGGACGAGGCGGAGGTGCTCGTGGGCCTCATCAAGGGCGGCACTCCCTACGCCGGGGCCAGCCTCAACTACCGCCTCACCGACCAGGCCCCGTGGCCCGCGCAGATCCATGACTGCAAGGCCGCCATCCGCTGGCTGCGCGCCCATGCCCAGGAATACCATCTCGACCCCGACAAGATCTCCGTCTTCGGCATCTCCGCCGGCGGCCACCTCGTCAGCATGCTCGGCGTCACCGGCGGCGTGAAGGAGCTGGAGGGAGACCTCGGCCAGCATCTGGACCAAAGCAGCCGCGTCACCTGCGTGCTGGACTTCTGCGGCCCGTCGGATTTCCTCACCTTCGGCGGCAAAGGCAGCATCATTGACCCCGACGACCCCAAGGGTGCGCTGGCCAAGCTCATCGGCGGCCCGCTCAAGGACCACCAGGAGACCGGGCGCAAAGCCTCGCCCGTGACCTACATCACCCCGGACGATGCCCCGTTCCTCATCATCCATGGGGACAAGGACACCATCGTCCCCTACGCCCAGGCCACCGAATTCGACACCGCCCTTAAAGCCGCCCACGTCCCCGCCATCCTCCTCACCGGCACCGACGGTGGCCACGTCTTCCTCAGCGGCCCCCTCGTGGAGCGCATGTACGCCTTCAACGCCCGCCACCTGCAGGGCAAAGACGTCCAAGTCCCCGCAGGAGCCGTTCCCTCCAAATAAGCCCGTAGCGCAACCGTCCCGGTTGCAGTACCCCTTCCGCAATGACCGACCTCGAAATCAAGTCCGCCATCCTCGACATGGGCCGCCGCGCCCGTGCCGCCTCCTACGCCCTCGTCAAGCTGACCAGCGCGCAGAAGAACGCCATCCTCATCGCCATGGCGGACGAGATCATGGCCCGGCAGGACGCCATCCTCGCCGCCAATGCCCTCGACCTCGCCCGCGCGGAGCAAAACGGCCTCAGCAAGGCCATGATCGACCGCCTCACGCTCGACCCCAAGCGCCTCAAAGCCGTCGCCGATGCCGTGCGCGAGGTCGCCCTGCTGCCCGATCCCGTGGGCGAAAAGCTCACCGACTGGACCCGCCCCAACGGCCTCCACATTCGCAAAGTCCGCGTCCCCATCGGCGTCATCGGCATCATCTTCGAGTCACGCCCCAACGTCACCACCGACGCCGCCTCCCTCTGCTTCAAAACCGGCAACGCCACCATCCTGCGCGGCGGCAGTGAGGCCATCGACAGCAACCGCGCCCTCGCCGCCGCGTTGCAAGCCGGAGGCGAGCACGCCGGACTCCCCCCCGACAGCATCCAGCTCATCCCCTTCACCGACCGCGCCAGCGTCGAGCACATGGCGCAGATGGATCAGTACCTCGATCTCATCATCCCACGCGGCGGCAAGGGCCTCATCGAAAAAGTCGTCGCCACCGCCCGCATGCCCGTCATCAAGCACTACGACGGCGTCTGCCACGTCTATGTCCACGCCGATGCCGATCTCGACATGGCCGCCAACATCATCGTCAACAGCAAGTGCCAGAAGCCCGGCGTCTGCAACGCCCTCGAAACCATCCTCGTCCACGCCGACCTCGCCGCCACCTTCTACCCCCTCATCGGCCAGCGCCTCTACGAAGCCGGAGTCGAAATCCATGCCGACGACACCGCCCGCCTGCACCTCGGCGTCGCCGCCCATCCCGCCACGGAGGAAGACTGGAGCACCGAATACCTCGACCTCATACTCGCCGTCAAAACCGTCAGCGGCCTGGACGAAGCCATCGCCCACATCAACCGCTACGGCTCCCACCACACCGACAGCATCATCACCAAAGACCGCCCCACCGCCGAACGCTTCCAACACGAAATCGACAGCGCCGTCGTCCTCCACAACGCCAGCACCCGATTCAACGACGGCGGCGAATTCGGCTTCGGCGCCGAAATCGGCATCTCCACCGACAAACTCCATGCAAGAGGACCGATGGGATTGGCGGAGCTGTGCAGCTATAAGTATTTGGTGGATGGGACAGGGCAGGTGAGAGAATAGGCATATCGCCTAATTGCATTTTACTTTCACGAAAGAGCCTTGGCAGCTATGCGTAGTTGCAAAGCGACATATTCGTGACTTCAGACCGCCGTCTCAATGAGCAACCTCACAAGCGATATGATTCCTTCCACACTCAAGATGCTCCTTCTTCTATGCATACCCTTCACTTTGTTGCGTGCGGCTGATGTTCCAAAGGCAGCCGTTGAAACGACCAGGCCAGAGGCGAAGAAGGTGGTGAGGAAGAGAAGTTTACGTGAGGTTCTTTCTTTATGCTTGATCAACTTGTCCCATGGAACAGATGCGTGGGTATCAACCAACCCTGATGGCACTATTGGTGGCGATGGCGATACAGGCGCAGATCTTGTCCAATTCTTCCTCAAGCTGCCGCAGGCGAGACAAAAAGAAGGCATCTACATCGTGGGATCCATAACCTTTCTGCGAGATGTCGCGGCATCTAAGGATCGCATGAGCGATTTCCAAAAAAAGCTCATCGACGACTCCGTCAAGCTGGCCGACATGCGGCGTTATGTCGCTGATCTGACAGATGCATGCAACAAAGCCGGTGTGAGCCTGTGGATTAACACGGCTATTAATGAAGACCGTGAGGACATGGAGTTCCAAAAGCTGACCAAGTAATCGCGCCAGCCCCGGCCCTAAAGAGTGACGACCAGCAAGGGGCGTGCGCAGAGGCGCTAAGTTTGCCACCACGCGCGCCAAGCCGGGCGCTTGTGCGGGCGGGATAAAACCCATGGGGACCGAATGACCCGGCCTGAAGGGCCGCAGGAGTCAGCCCAGGGCGGGCCGAGCCTAGGCGAGTGCTGCCCTGGGTCCCCTGCACGCCGCACACCTTGCGCCAAGGTCGCGCCCTGAATGGGCGCGGGAGATCGTGTGCTGCGCGAGACGCGACCATGCACGACGCAGCCCCGTTCGCCCCCTCTCCTGCGCTCCTTCAGAGCGCGGCCTTGGGTGCGGCGGTGTGTGGTCACCAAACCCCAGGGCTTGCTCGTTCCTCGCAGCGCCCTGGGCTGACTCCTGCGGCCCTTTGGGCCGCCAAACCTCCCTGCACCGCACTTGGAATGCACAGACCACGTCACGCTAGGTTCGCGCCCGCATCAGCCATTCCCCCCATTTCGTCCATCTCCTCCGGCTCCGGCATCCGTGATAATCCGTGCCCGTCCGTGGTCCCAAAAAGGATGCCCTGGGCGTCATCGCCGGACATGCAGGCACCGCGCCAGGTCCTATCCCAGCCCGGCCCCTGCCACTTCCGAGCCTCTTTCACCAGCGCTGCTCCATCCTACCATATTATGGTATCTTCTGCCTCCGCACGTGATACAGGCGCCAGCCTGTGGATTGGAAAAGTGAGCGAAAGCCGGACGGGCTGGCAGCCCATCTCACGCTCTGCCGAAGGGGGATCATCCTGATCCCCTGGATTTGGCGGAGGTGCCAGCGGCGGGTTCTGGGATCATTCAGAGTCACCCGTTGGGTTCAGGTTCACCCGTTGGAGCCTGGGTTTTGGGTTCAAAAACCCTTTTGAACCCGGTTTGAACCCACGTGAACCTTGAACCCGTTTCATCCTGCGCGAAGACACCGCACTCTCCGTGCGCGGACCACGCCACGATTTGGATTTCGGGCATGGCATCTTACTTGCCCCCACACTTCACATGCAGCGCATCTTCACTTGCGAGATCGTGCGTCCCTGTTCTCTTTGCTGCGCTCAAACTCGCGCAAGGCCGGCACCATTCCGCCGGGCCTTTGCATTCCCCCAATGAAGCTTCCGTTCATCCTCATTCTTCCCCTGCTGCTCGCCGTCGGCTCCGCCTCGGCGCTGACCATTCCTGATCCGCTGCCCAAGGCTCCGGCTCCCATCGATGACATCCTGCGCCTGCAGATCTTCCTGGATACGCAGCTCTTTGGCCCTGGAAAGCTGGACGGTCGCCCGGGGGGGTTCACCACGAAGGCGCTGAAGCGTTACCAGCACGCCCACGGTCTGCCAGAGACCGAGGTGGCGGACTCCACGCTGGACCTCTCCAGCGTGCCGGAGATCTACACCACCTACACCATCCGCGAGGAAGACCTCAAGTTCGTGGGCGAGGTGCCGAAGCAGCCTTCCGCGCAGAGCAAAAAGAAGTACCTGCCCTACGACTCGCTGCTGGAGTTCCTGACCGAGCGCTTTCACAGCGCGCCGGAGCTGCTGGAGTTCATCAACAAGCCCCTGAAAATGGAGGCCCTCAAGCCCGGCGATGTCGTGAAGGTGCCCACCGTGCAGCCGTTTCTGCTCGAATCACTCACGGAAATAGCCAAGCTGCCGGAGGTGCCGGAATTCCTCACCCGCGTCATCAAGATCGATACGAAGGAAAAGGTGCTCGATGTGTGGGACGGAGACAAGCTGCTGGCCAGCCTGCCCATCACTCCCGGCAGCGGCCATCTCGCCACGCCACCCGGCACCTGGCGCATCCTCGGCATCACCCAGATGCCCACCTTCCGCTGGGACAAAAGCGTGCTGGAGTACGGCGTGCGCAGCAGCAACGCCTATGAGCTGCCCATCGGCCCCAACAATCCCGTCGGCGTCATGTGGATCGGCCTGAACCGCCCGGGCATCGGCATCCATGGCACGAACTCGCCGCAGAACATCGGCCGCACTTCCAGCCACGGCTGCATGCGCACGGCCAACTGGGACGTGGTGCGGCTGGTGAACCTGATCACCCAGGGCATGACGGTCATCATCGAAGGCCCGCCGCCCGAGCCGCGTCCCGTCGTGGTTGCGAGGGCGCAGCCTGCGGCCCCGGCTCCGCCACCGCCTGAGCCCCGGCGTGGCTTCTTCTCCCGGCTGTTCGGCAGAAAATAACGGCTCCGCTCAATTGGGCCGCAGCGTGATGGAACCCGAATCCTTCACCTTCCAGCCGCGCGGAGATCGCGTCATCAGCTCAAACTGCCTGGCCCAATAGCGCATGCTGTTCACCGCGTGGCCATAGGGCTGGTAATCCCGCAGGTTGATGAAGGTCAGTTGGTCGCACTCGTTGTCCGCAAACTGGAAGTAGGCCCGGCCTGACCTGGAGTCCACCACCTTGCCCTCGATGGCCATGTTTCCCTTGGTGAGATAGGCGGCGAAGCCCATGAAGGGCGTGACCACAAACTTGAGCACGGTCACCACCGCGTTTCCCTTCGGGCTGGTGGGGTTGAGTTCGATCACCGCCAGTTGCAGCGTCAGCGTCTCCTTGTCCGGCCGGTTCACCAAATGGTATAGCGGCGAGGGCGACCCGCGAAAAGCAGCGACAAACTCCTCGCGCAAGCGCGCCGCGATCTCGACCTGCTGCCGCTGCACACCACCCCACGCGACCTCCCCGGAAGAGAGGGGCTGGTTGATCGGACGCAGATAATTCAGCGTGACCGGAGCGATGTAGAGCTTTCGTTTCGTCTTCCCCACCGCCAGCACCTTGGGATCGGGCGTGGTCCAGACTTTTTGAAATCCCAACTGCTTGCTGGCATCCTGCGCCAGCCAGGGCTGCTCAAAAAACGGCGACAGCGCGACGGGCTTGGCTTTGAGCATGCGATTCATCGAACTGCAGGCAGGCAATGCCAGCAGCAGCACGAAAATAAGGTTCCGAAGTCGCATGGTCGATGAGGCCAGGATAAAGACACAGAACCCGCCTGCCCTGCAATCTTATACTGCCACGCAGCACAAACCTTCATTTGGCGAAGGCCTACTTTTGCAGATGGGTGATGCACGGCAGTCGCGCGCGAATCGGAAACGGCAGCGTATGGAAAGGGGGTGCATGTTGAGTCAGCAATGCGCGCTGGGACGAAGGATTCCAGGGACGCGCACAGCGCATCCCTACCGGCCCAGCGTGGCGCGGCACCTCAGGGCTGGTAGGGATGCGCTGTGCGCGTCCGTGTTTTCGGGTCTGTCACGGCGCAGGCGCTCAAAAAGGTCCGCCGTCCTTGCCGTGGTCGATCGACAGGAGCACAGAACCCACTTCTTTTGTAAGGAGGGACTTTTGAAAGTTTGTGATGCACCGCAGTAAAGAACTCTGCCGCCGTGCGAAAGATGAAAGGCGGCCATGGATTTAGCTTTTACCTCCCGTGGTTTCTGCTGAACTGGAGCCACCCGCCAACCCATGCCCGCCACCGTTCATCTTGTGATCCCCTGCTATCAGGAAAGCGGGCGCATCGGCCCGTTCCTCACCGAACTGTGCGAGGTGATGCATGAACTCGGCGGCGTGACCATTCAGGTGGTGGAGGACGGCTCGGACGCCAGCGAAGCCGCGCGCATGCGCGAGATCATCACCCCGCTGTGCCAGCGCCATGCGCACCTCCTGCCGCCGCTCTTTCTGCCGCAGAATCTGGGCAAAGGCGGGGCCGTGTATGCGGGTTGGGATCAGGCTACGCCGGTCGATTGGCTGGGCTTCGTCGATGCCGATGGTTCCTGCTCTGCCGCCGAAGTGGCCGGCCTCATCCGCCGCGCCCGCCTGCAGCCCGCAGCGCTGACCGCGCTGTTTGCCTCACGCTGGGATCAGACCAGCTTCAAAGTGCAGCGGCAGTGGAAACGCCGGCTCATCGGCCGCATCTTTGGCACGCTCGTTTCTACCCTGCTGCACATCCCCATTCACGACAGCCAGTGCGGCCTCAAGCTCGTTCCACGCGCCGCCTACCAGCGCATCGCCCCGCAGCTCAGCATCCGAGGCTTTGCCTTTGACGTCGATCTGCTCGCTGCCCTGCATGACAACGGCTGTGCCTTTGAGGAAGCCTCCATCTCCTGGCATGAAACCCCCGGCGGCCATGTCCATCTGATCCGCGATTCCATCCGCATGGCGAGGGATGTACTCGCGATTCGCAAGCGCCGCAGGAAGCGGTGAGCAGAGAAGCGAAGATGGCGGCCTACGGAATACACGGAACAAACGGAATATCTGAACAAAGCAAATGAGCAATGCCTCATCTTTTGAGTGACCTATGTGGAGTGCTCTTTTCCGAGTATTCCGTGTGTTCCGTAGGCCATCTATTCCCGTGTTCGGTTTACCTTCCCAAACCGGGGATCAAGATGATCCCCCTCCGTCGGTGGCGTGATTACTTCTTCCCGCCGGGATCAACCAGCGGATGCTCGATGGGTTCATCCACGTCATCGCGGAATTCGCGAATCCAGACAGAATCAGGCACCTGGTATTTTTTGAGCACCTTGCGCACGATCTTCATGGCGGTCTTGAAGCGTTTGGTGTCCACCGTCACGGCGATGTCGAAACCGAAGTCGCCCATGGAGCCATGGCCGGTTTCGGGGTCATCCTCGCCGGCGCACTGGGCCACACGGAGCTCGCCGATGAGTTCTTCTTCCAGTTCGTCACGACGTTCAAACAGCTCCGGCGAGGCCTCGGGCACCTGGATTTCGATGAGGGTTTCGCGGTTATCGCGCACGCCCTCGCGTTTCTCCACGGGGATGAGATCGGTTTTTCGGTCCACATCCTCATCCGCCACATGCACCAGGCGCATTTGAGGCCGGTGCTCTTCGATCCAGGGGAGGATGTCTAACTCGTAATAGAACTCGTCCAAAGCCATGCCGACAATCTCCTCCTCCGTGCCTGCTCGATGGCGTTGCAGCTTGCCGTCGCGAATGATGATGGTGCTGCCAAACCATGGATGGATGTGATCTATCCGCTTGTAGTAAGATGCTGCCATTGGCTCTCCTTCTGGGAATGGAAGCAGAGCGACATCCCGGCATGTGGCAGGGAGATTGTACCAATGCACGGTGGCGATCCAATCATGAGGATCGAATAATGCGGTGGCAGCCACGGGCTTGTCGGTGACAAAGCCAAACAGGCGGTAGTCGGCACCGTTTTTCCATAGGTAGGCATAGCATGCGTCGGGTAGAGGCACGCGCACGATGACACCGTGCTTTTTGGGGTCTTCACGGACAAGGATGCGTTTCTTCTGCAGCATGGGGGGGCGGGTATGTTTCCGCGCCATGGTGCATCCGGCGCGGCAGGAAGGTCAAGCGTGGCGTGCAGGCAGGAGAGGGATCATCTTGATCCCTCTACGCTCCGCTGCGCCCACCATTCCCAAAGCGGGGATCAAGATGATCTCCCTCCGCCGGTGGCGTCTCACTACTCCCACTTGATCTCCGTGCCCACGGGCAGCAGGCGCACGGCGCGGGCGATGTCCCAGTTGGCCATGCGAAAGCCGCCGATGCTTTCCTGCTTCGTCATGGTGCCGGGAATGCTGGTGCCGTGCAGGCCGTAGGGCAGCGGTTTGGGATCGCTGGCTTTGGCGAGATTGAGCCACGCGATGCCCACCGGATTGTTGGGGCCTGCGGCCAAGCGGTAGGGGACGCTCATGGGGGCAACGGGATCGCCGGTGCTGGCAAGCTTCGGGCGGGGAATGACTTCCAGCACTTTCCACGTCTTGCGCCCGCGCAGGCCCGGCCGCGCTGACGACACGGGCATATTCGCGATGACCGCATCCCCCCGGCGAATGACCAAGCGACTCACTCCCAGCATGCTGGCAGTCACGGGAGCGGCGGGATCTGCGGCAGGCTGCAGCGGCTCCTCCAGAGCCTTTTCAATTTCAAACGGCAGCACATTCGGCACCAGAAACACCGCACCGGGAACATTGGGATTTTTCACACCGGGATTGATGTGGCGCAGGAAGGACTCGGCGGCATGAAAGCGCTCGGCCACAAACTCCCAGCCCGAGTGGTAGGCCATGAACGTCTCATGCGTCAGTTCCTCAAAGGTGGGCGGCGGCTCCACGGCCTTGCCCTTGGCCTTCCCCTTGCCACTGGCTGCGGCAACAGGGTGCGGTGCAATCCAGCGCATGTCTGCCGCCGTGAGCACATACTCGACATAGGGACCGCCGATGGCTTTCATTCCGGCACCCGGCTGACCTTCCTGGGTGTGAAGCTCTCCGGGATGCGCTTTTTCAAAGGCCTTGTAGGCGGCGTCATACACCGGCCCTGCGGTGCCATCAATCGGCCCGATGGTGAAGCCCTGCCGGTCAAGAAAGGCTTGGATGAGCACCAGCGACGAAGCCCCCCAAGCCGCAGGCGGCAGCGCACGGTGGGGCTTGGTGGCGATCAATACGGGTGCCTCCTCCCGCACTGGAGTCGGTTTTTTAGGGGCCTTCGCTTTCGCCGCCTCCTTGGGGGGCTCCTTGGCCGCTGCTTTTTCAGCAGCAGTGGCGGCAGCGATCATCTCCTTGATGTCATTCTCTCCCGGCACCTTCACCACCTGGCCGATGACGATCCGGTCATTCTTCATCTCGTTGAAAATCCGGAGCTGATCCACCGTCACCCCATGGGCATGCGCGATCTTGGTGAGAGAGTCTCCTTTGGCCACCACATGCTCTAGCATCGTCGGCGGCGGTCCTTTAGGAGCAACCGTGGCCGCAGATGCTTTGCCGTCTTTTTTTGGCGTGGGCACTGGCTCGCCACGTCTGACTTCCGTGACTTCGGCTGGCACATCCACCGGGAACCCCCAGGCCGCCGCATCGGATGCCTCCACCGTCCAGGTCCATTTCACCACCTGCTCCAGCCCCGCTTCAATCGGCGGGATCGTCGGCTTCACCGCATCCGTCTGCGCCAGGAGGCCACATGGCAGGCAACACGCCAGGGCGGCAACAACGCGAAAACTCCACGTGAACTTCGAAGGCAACAGAGGCGACATCATGCGGCACTCAAACCACAAATGCGGTATTCACAAGTTTCTGTTCATGTGGGATGCAGGGAAAGTGGGTGCCGCTAGCACCTGCTTCTATGCTTTTACACCACTGGCACGACTGGTCAGCTTTGAGCCGCACCATCGATGCTCACTCCCACTCAATGCACTTTGGAAAATCCGGGCAGAGGCGTGATTGCGGCACGGGATCAGCGCTATCGCGCAGGAAGAATTCCATGCGCCCCTCCTCATCACACATCCAAACCTCCTCGGCTCCACTGGCAAAATAGAGCCGCAATTTTTCAGCCATCTCGAAGCGGTGATTCCCAGGCGAAACGACTTCCACACAAATTTCCGGGGCGATGGGGAGACTCGCACCACGACGATACGGTGAAAAACGCTCACGACTGATCCAGGCAACATCCGCCACTTTGATTCCGTCCGTGGTCTGAATAGCAGCCTCGGAGAGAATTCGTCCATTCGGCATGAGCCGTTTCAGAGTGAAGCCGATCTCCCCCTGATAATCACTGTGCCAGGCAGATGCAGGACTCATGATGATTTGATCAAAGCGATTGGTTTCAATCTTGTACGGCAAGTCCTGCAGGGACTTGTCCGCGCAAATATCAGCCCAGAAATTCATGCCGTATGTTTACCGCCTTTGCCTGCGGCTGGCAAGCCCTCTCTATTTCCCCAGCACCTGCTTCAGCACCTCAATGCAGCGCTCGTTCTGCGGCATGGTGCCGATGCTGATGCGCACCCACTCAGGGAGCTTGTAGGCGGCCATGGCGCGGACGATGACACCCTTGTCCATCATCGCTTTGAAGACCGCATTGCCATCGCCGACTTTGACGAGGACGAAGTTGGCGTAGCTAGGGATGTATTCGAGACCCAGGTCGCCAAACTGCTGCTGCAAGTAGGCGCGGCCTTCGTCGGTGATGGCCTTGGTCTTGTTCTGGTGCTCTTCGTCGAGCAGTCCGGCCAGCGCACCCGCCTGGGCGATGGAGTTCAGATTGAAAGGCTGCCGCGTGCGCTGGAGCACGTCGATGAGTTCCTTGTTGGCGATGCCGTAACCGACGCGCGTCCCTGCCAGTCCCTGGATCTTGGAGAAGGTGCGCAGCAAGATGACGTTGCGGCCTTCGCGCACGTATTTGAGTGTGTCCGGCGGATTGTCGAGGAACTCATAGTAGGCCTCGTCAAACACGACGACGACATGCGCAGGGACCTTGGCCATGAAGCGGTCGATCTGCTCCTGCGAAACCAGCGTACCCGTTGGGTTGTTCGGGTTGGCGATGAAGACCTCCTTCGTGTTCGGCGTGATGGCGGCGGCCATCGCATCCAGATCATGCACGTAGCCGGGATCTGGCACTTCGATGGTGTCGGCACCAAACACTTTGGCCATCAGTTTATAGACGAGGAAGGCGTGCTCGGCGGTGATGATGTTGTCGCCGGGCTTGAGGAAGGCGTGGCCGATGAACTCGATGACTTCATTGGAGCCGCAACCCATGATGATGTTGCCCATTTCCAGGCCGAATTTTTCCGCCAGCGCATTGCGCAGCTTCCACGAGGCACCGTCTGGATAGATGTGGACCTCTTTGACGGCCTCCTGCATCGCCACAATCGCCTTCGGCGATGGCCCGAGCGGGTTCTCGTTGGAGGCCAGCTTGATGATGTCCTCCGGCTTCAGGCCGCGTTCACGGGCCACATCTTCGATGGGCTTGCCGGGTTCATAGGCGACGAGATCTTTGAGCTGTGGGTTGGCGTAGTTCCAGATGGACATGGTTGGTGGCTTGGAGGAACGTTTCTTGGACTGGGATGGCGGCGAAGGCAAGTCCGGGTCGATGATCGCCTGCTCAAAGAATGCAGGATGAAACACAGCGACACGCCTCCTTCCGGCGTAATAATCCTTCATCATGCCTGCCGAATTCAAAGACTACTACGCCACCCTGGGCGTCGCACGCGATGCTAGCGCGGACGACATCAAGAAGGCCTTCCGCAAACTCGCCCGACTCTACCACCCCGACACCGCCAAGGATAAAAAGACGGCCGAGGCCAAATTCAAAGAGATCAACGAAGCCAACGAGGTGCTCAGTGACCCGGACAAACGTCGCAAGTACGACACCCTCGGTGCCAACTGGCAGGAGGCGGAAAATTTCCAGCCACCGCACGGCGGAGGCGGCCATGAGCAGGAGTTCCACTTCGGTGGCACCGGGTTCAGCGACTTCTTCGAGCAGTACTTCAGCGGTGGCAGCCGTTACGGCTTCCCGCAGGGTTTTGAAGAAGAAGTCCCCAGCGGCGGTGCCAAGAAGGGCCGCGCACGCCGTGGCCATGACATCGAGGGAGACATCCTCGTCACGCTGGAGGAAGCCATGCACGGCACGCAACGGCCGATTTCCCTGCAAACCGTGAACCGCCAGACCGGTGCCGCGCAGACGCACAGCTTCGAGGTCCGCATCCCGCCCGGCGCGACGGATGGCCGCCGTATCCGCGTGCCCGGCCAGGGAGAACCCGGCCAAAATGGCGGTGCGGCGGGAGACCTCTACCTCCGCGTGCGCCACGCTGCGCATCCCGAATTCACCACTCAAGAAGCCGACGTGCTGCATGAGCTCGACATCGCCCCCTGGGAGGCCGTCCTGGGCGCAGAAGTCATCGTGCCCACGCTCGATGGCTCCATCAAGCTGCGCATCCCCGCTGGCAGTGAAAACGGCCAAAGCTTGCGTCTGCGTGCCCGTGGCCTGCCCAAAGGCAAGACCGGCGAGCGCGGCGATTTCTTCGTGAAACTCCAGATCGTGCTGCCCACCAAGCTCGACGATGCCGAACGCAAGCTGTGGGAACAACTGCGCAGCGCCTCCACCTTCAACCCACGCGCCTGATATGAGCGACTCCACCCCTCAAACCTACACGCTGGAAATCCTCGCCGAGACGACCGGTGTCTCAACGCAGACGATCGTGCAGTATCAGGAGCATGGCATACTCCCGCCTCGTTACGACGAAGACGCCGTACGCTCCCTGCGCCGCATCGAGGCGCTGCGCGAAATCTGCGCCGCAAACCTCAGCGGCCTCAAGCTGCTCACGCACTTGCTCGATGAAGTGGAGCACCTGCGCCAGGAACTGCGCGCGAGAAGGTGAAGCCCTTGTATTTGAAAAGAGAGACAGCGATGGATTCGTTTCCCCGCAGATTCAGGGAACCCGCAGATTGAGTTGATTCAATAATCTGTGGGTTTCCTGAATCTGCGGTAAAAAGTTCTTGTTTGCACTACCTCACACAAACTTCGTCACCCCAGGGATCGGCAGCGGCCCAGGCTCAAACTTGTCGCCAAATTGGAGATTGTCGGGCGCGAGATCCTGCTGGGAGGACAGGATGGCCAGCGCCGTCCGTGCAGGCTTGTTGTCCTTGCCACCTTCCGCAGCGGCTGGTGCTGCGTCGTCCTTCCACAGGATTTTCTGCCCGGTGTAGGCGGCTTCACGGCCCATGATGGCGATGAGCGTGCTGCTCAGCATGCGGTCACCGTCATTGATGACCTCGCCTTTACGGATCGCGTTGAAGAGCGCCTGATGCTCCAGGTCGTACATGTTTTTCTCCTCGCCGCGCCAGCGCCAGCGTTTTTCGCCCTCGATGAACGGCGCGGAGCCTTTGCCGATGACCAGCCTGCCCTTGGTGCCCTGGATGTTGTCGATCACTTCGTTGTGGCAGCCGTTGATCTGACGGTTGGTCAGGTGGCAGAGAATGCCGCCCTCCCACTCGTAGGCGCAGTGGAAGTGGTCAAAGATGTTGCCACCCTCCGCCTGCCGCTGACGACCGCCGGTGCCGATGACGCTCAGCGGCGGCGTGTCCTTCATAGCCCAGCAGATCTTGTCGAGGCTGTGCACCGCCTGCTCGACGATGCTGTCTCCGCAGAGCCAGGAGAAATTGTACCAGTTGCGCACCTGCCACTCCACATCGCCCATCCCAGCGGGACGACCTGCGGCGGGCGGCATGACTTTGACGGGACCGGCGTAATAAGTCGCCAAGATGCTGGTGATGTCGCCGATCTGCCCTTCATGCAGGCGTTTGTAGCACTCGATGCGGCTGGTGGAGTAGCGCCAGCAGAAGCCAGCCACGAGATTGAGCTTCTTCTGCTTGGCCTTTTCGACAGCCGCCTGCGCCACGCGATAACCAGCGGCATCCACTGCCATCGGCTTCTCGCAGAAGATGTGCTTCCCAGCCTCGACCGCAGCGGTCAGATGCAGGGGGCGGAAGCCCGGTGGGGTGGCCAGCAGCACCACATCCACGCCGCAGTTGATGAGCTTTTGATAAGCATCCAACCCGGTGAACTTTTTATCCGGCTGCACATCCACGCGGTCCGGGAACTGCGTGGAGAGGTTCTTGATGCTGTTCTCGATCTGCGTGTCAAAGGCATCGGCCATTGCCACGATCTTCGAATTGTAATCCGCACCCAGCGCCTGCGCCGCCGCACCGGTGCCGCGACCACCACAACCGATCAGGCCGATTTTCAAAGTCTCATTTGAGTCCGCCTTCTGCTGCGCAAGCAGACTGCTAGCGGAGGTCAGCACGGCCGGAGCGAGGAGTGCTCCACCACTGGCATTGAGAAAACGGCGGCGTGAGAATGCGGATGCAGCGGGGTCAGACATGGGAACAAAGAGGGGTTGAAATCAGAGATGAGATTTCGGCTTGGAAAAGGCAAACCTTTCAGCGAAAGGCCAGATTGCAACCACATCACCCCTCAGGTCATTAGGAAGCTGCTAATGAATAGAACCGATCTCTGCTCTGCCTTGGCGTGGGATGATCTTGGTCGGTCCGGAGGACTGAGGCGGGAGACCGCTCATGTCCAGATTTCCCAGCGGCTGCGTATCCCCCCGGCTGATTTCGTCATCGGGTGACGGCTGTAGCAGCGCCTGCACGAGGAGTTGCGTATCGTCCAGAAACGTCAGCCCGGCACGGCGCAGGAAATCCACCTCGGACGCATGCGTGTGCAGCGTGATGAGCAGGCACTCCCCTTGGAACATGGCCAGCACAAACACGCCCTCATAGCCGAACCAGAAAGTGTTCACGTCGCGGTCGCCCCCGCTGCCGAAGTGAGCGCGCGCATCATGCAGGGCTTGCAGGAGGCGCTCGGCACGAAATTCCTCATAGGGCAAGAGGTTGATCAAAATTTGCCGCCGCCAGCACAGCAGCAGGCCATTGACCGAACCGGCGTGCTTCAAACGTTCGAGCGCGGAGCGCAGAGAGGGAGTGATGTATGCAGCCATGATTTATGCCTCCAAGGAGCTGGCGCGGGTGAGGAGTTCAAACATGGGCGAGCGTTCGCCGATGAGGGCACCCGCACCGGGGTCTTTGGCATCCGTGCCAGCGTCGAAATACGCGAAATTCAGGGTGAAGTCCTCCTCCTGCAGCGTCCCCATCCAGGGGGCACCCAGGTCGAGGCACTCGCCCACTTTCAGACCAAAGTGACGCAAGCCTTGGAAATCGGCAGCATAGTTATTCACGGCTTCCTGGCCGCTGTCACTGGCGACGACGCCATCCTTCAGGGTAAAGAGTTGCAGGGGGAGAGGTATCACCTCGAAAGCGCTCATGGAGTTGGGTGGGTGTTGCCCCCCTTACCTCTCAAAAATCCGCCCCCGAGGCAAGCACAATCCACACCGGCCTGAAAATAGCAGGCCCAAGGTGCGGTGCTCGGCTTGTCAGCAGCAGCATCACGCCCCCTTACTTGGTGAGAAACAACTCACTCTGAACGATGGCGTCGAGGAGGGAGCGGATGCCGTAATGGCTGGCTTTCGCTTGGGCGAGGATGCGGGCGATTTCGCGGCGGTCGGAGTAGTGAGGCTCGGAGCCGGTGGCATACATGAGAAGCTGGCAGAGCATGTTGTTGGCGAGGGCTTCTGGCTGGCGCAGAACCAGCGCTTGGAAGTCGGCGAGGTTTTTAAAGGACTCGCCACTGGGGAGCTGGCCGGAGGGATCGACGGGCTGATTCAGTCGGACTTTGGGGTCCCAGCCGGAGGCGAAGTGGAAGTCCATGGCAGTGCTGCCGCTGCTCGCCGAGCGGTAGCGGTCGCGGAAGCCACCGATGACATCGAAGCTCTCCAGCGCAAAGCCGGGCGGGTCGATCTTCGCGTGACAGCCGGCGCAACGCGCATCCGAGCGGTGTTTGTCGAGTTGCTCACGGATGGTCTTCGCGCCGCGCGTGTCGGGATCAAGCGCGGGAACGCCTGCGGGCGGTGGCGGGATGAGGTTGCCAAGGATGCGTTCGTTGATCCAAGCGCCGCGCGTCACGGGAGAGGTGGTCGTGCCGTTGGCCGTGACTTTCAATACGGCCGCCTGAGTGAGAAACGCGCCGCGCGGGCAGTCGCCGGGCAGCTCGACTTTGCGGATCGCGCAGCCAGTGACGCCAGCGATGCCGTAGTGGTCAGCAAGGCTTTGATTGAGCATCGCAAATTCTGACTTCACGAGGTGCGTGACGCTGATGTTGTGCGTGATGAGTTCGCGCAAATAAGCGTGCGTTTCCTCGATCATACTGTGCTTCAGATGCTCGCGGGCTTCGGGATAGAGCTTCGTGTCGGGCTGCGTGGCGTCGATCTTGCGGAGGTCGAGCCATTGATCCGTGAAGTCTGCGATGAATCGATCCGAGCGCGAATCCGCGAGCAGGCGGTCGGTTTGTTTTTTGAGGTTCTCGGGAAGGTGAAGCCTGCCTTCGTTGGCGAGCGCGATGAGTTCTTCATCGGGCACGCTATTCCAAAGCCACAACGCGAGCCGCTCGGCAATGGCGCGGTCAGTGAGTCGGATGCGCGGAGCTTTCGCATCCGTGAGGACAGAATCACCCACGAACAGGAAATCCGTGGAGCACAGCGCCGCTTTGCACGCCTCTTTAAGCGCATCCTCAAAGCACGCTTGGCGCTCCAGCTCGCGCGTGACGATGCGCACATACTCCTGCACTTCCTCAACAGGCACGGCGCGGCGAAAGGCACGCGGCAGAAACTGCGCAAGCAAACGCGCGGCGTCTTCCTGCGGGTGTTCGCTGAACACGCTCTCCAGCGGAGGTGCCGTTTCGTCCTTGGTGAGATCGCGCGTGGCGGGGCGTCCGCCGCCGGTGCGGGAGCGCTGGCGCACAGGCTCGCGCTTGGGCACGACCAGGCCGCTGTCCTTTGGCAAGGCGCGGATGGGCAGGTCGCCAAAGATCGCGGTGTGACTGCGCGGTGGCCATTGCTCGAAGATCGGGCCTTCCACCTCGAACCAATCGAGCGCGACGCCCGGACCAGAATGAGCGGCGCACGAACCCGGCGACTGCGAGGCCCAGCGTCCGGTGTTTTTTTCGTAGCCCGTGAGCGTGCCGATTTCAAAGACCAGTTCCTCGTTCACATCGAGCCAGCCCGTATGTTCATGCACGCGGCTCTCCAGCGTTGGCACGTCGAACATGCCGAGGCGGCGCATGGGCGAGTGGATGAAACGCGGGCCATCGGACGGCAGCCACACGGAGAGCATGAAGGACTCATTGCGGTGCGGTGGCTCCACCTTGCCACGCTCCCACCAGAAGCCCCACGCGGAGGTGAGGATGCGATACCGCCCTGCATAGACGGGCGACCATTGCAAGGTTTGGCTGAATGTGCGCTCGAATGGCCCGGTGAAAAATCCGATAGCGTGCGGATAATCGCGGAGGCGCGTGCCGAGCGCGGTGTTTCTTTGCTTCCGCAAGTCATCGCCGGGTGCTCCCCAGAGATTTTCATTGGCCGCAGGCAGTGGCAGCAGAGGATCGAAGGCCTTGTCCTTCAGTAGCACCGCATCGCCCCGCGCGACCCAGTTCCACATCTCCGTGCCGCTGGCCGCGAGGTAGCGGTCGCGCCGTACTGGCGGCGGCGTACTCCGCGTGGCGATGGCTGCCGTGAGCGCGAGGTCCGCCGCGTCCATTAGCTGATTGAGATGCACGTTTGAAAGATCGAGTGCCTGGCCGATTTTGTTGTAGCCGTGGCGTCGCTCGTCCTCGGGCAGCAGATGCTTGATGCGCAGGCCCGGCAGATGCAGCAGGTCACGCAACGCATTCTCATACTCCTGCGCCGTGAGGCGGCGAAACAACGCACGCCCCGTCTTGGCAACGCGTGCAGCATCGGCGGCGTGGAGTTGGTCATCGAGTCGCTTCAGCGCGTCGGCGTTTTCCTTCTCCGAAGGTCGCACCTTGCGCGACTTCGGCGGCATCTCACCCGCAGCGATGCGGTCATGCACCTGCGCCCACTTCTCAAAGCGTTCGCCCGCATCGAACTGCATCGGCAGCGCTTCCAGATCGAGTCCGCCTTTCTTCGTCGCCGAGTCGTGGCAGTCGAAACAGTGCGCCTCCAGATACCCGCGCAAGTCAGCGTCTGCCGCGCGAAGCGTGGTCGGCAGGAATGGGAGAATTGTTGCGAGGAGGAGGGAGCAAGTGCTGCGTCTCATGCCAGGTCCAGTCCGCTGAGAGTTCCCGTGCTGGTGGAGAAGGCATCTCGCTCCAGGCCCATGTGCTGGAGCATCGAGACGAAGAGATTGCACAGCGGCGTGTTGTTCTTTGGGTCGAACTGAAGGTGCTGCCCGTGCTTGAAGCGGCCGCCCGCGAGAAGGATCGGCAGGTTCACGTTCGAGTGATTGTTGCCGTTCGACATGTTTGAGCCAAAGAGCACCGCCGTCTCGTCAAGCAGGCTGCTCCCGCCTTCATTCACGGCCGCGAGCTTCCCGAGGAAGCGGCCAAGGTTTTTCATCCCCGCCTCCTCGACGTTCGCTAGCTGCGCGAGTTTAGCTGGCTCGTTGCCATGATGCGTGAGGGTGTGCGTGCGATCACTCACGCCGGGCACCTTCACCGTCACCTCCAGCGGATTGAGATACAGCGTGATGATGCGCGTGCTGTCGCTCTGTAGGGCGAGCAGCGCCATGTCATACATCAGCCGGGCACGGTCCACGTCCTGCGTATTGTCGGTGATGTCCTGCGGCGCGGGCGCGGCGACGTGCGGTTTTTCTCGCTGCTGCCACACACGCGCCTGCTCCAGACGCTGCTCCAACTCGCGCACCGAGGTGAGATACTGATCGAGCCGCGCACGATCCTCCGCACCGAGGCTGCGGGAAAGCCGCTTTGCCTTTTCATTCACAAAATCGAGCGTGCTGACGCGCTGGCCGATCTCGCGCATCCTTTGCTTGCTTTCCTCAGCCGTGTCCGGCGTGAACAGCCGCTGATACACCTTGGCCGGACTCAGTTCTGGCGGGATGAAAACGCCATCCCGCGAGACCGAGAGCAGGCCATCATGCTGCCCATTCACGCCGAGCGCGAGGTAAGGAAACCGCGTGTGATGCCCGAGCGACTCTGCCGCGAGCTGATCGACCGAGATGCTGTTTTTGAACACCGCAGACGCAGGAAAACGCGCACCCGTGAGGAAGCTCTTCTCCACCACATGCCCGCCGGAATTGTCCGGGTGAGAGAGGCCATTCATCACCGAATAGCGCCCGCGCACCGGCTCGAAATGCGCAAGGTAACGCGAAGGCTCGAAGGCCTTGCCCGTTGCCTTCGGGAAGAAGTTTTCGGCGATCATTCCGGTGTTCGTCATGACGCACACCATGCGCTTCGGCGGCGGTGGTGCAGAAGCTCCGCGAGCAACGCGTGGCGCGAGCTCTTCGAGAAACGGCAGCACCAAAACCGCCGAACCACTGCGGAGAAACTGGCGACGATTCACCAGGTGCTGCGAGGTGGAAGAGTCGTGCTGGGGATGAGTGCGTTTCATGAAAGTGAAGTTAAAAAGCCTGCCGGGCGAATAGCTACGTAATCAACCCCCATATCCTACGGATTTTAGATTCTTACCACCCTTGATGAAGCAGCCTCCATTTGGCGCAGGAGCCATGCCCCCATTAAGGTCTGGCCACCTATGGCTGGAGCAAGACACTGCCGACCTGGAAGCAGAGCCGAATTTGCCTGCGGGCGAGGCTCTCAATGCGCCAGTGCCCAGGCGGAAAGTCCGTTAATCAGTCATCACTCTGCGTGTCAAGAAGCATGCCGACTGAGCGCAATCTCAAAGTGACAGGGGCCTTGAAAGGTTCGCTGCGGGCGGAGTGTCTCGACAGCTTTGCCATCCTGAATGGTGAGAGCGGGATCTTCGGTGAGGTGAATCCAGGTTTTGCCGTCACGCTGCTCAATGTGGTCGATCTCGAACATTTGGCTGATGCCCGACTGTTCCTGGACACCCAATGGGTAGTCGTCACTTTTTTCCGGCACCACTTTGTAAGTACCTAATGTCAATGAAAGCCAGCGGCCATGCAGCGCAGTGCCGACGGGGAGCGCCGCATCGGTCACAAACGCGTCCGCAGCGGCACCAGCCTTGCGGCGCATGACATCGGTAACGAGACCGCTGTAGGCCGCAGCGGGCAGGGTGATGGTTTGGTTGCCATAACGAAAACCGCGGCCTGCGATGAGCCAGCTTTTGAGAGATGCTTTGTTCCGGGAGGCGAGACCAAACCGCCCCTGCAACAGAAAGACCTCATCGACCGTGCTGATGGGTTGCGCGGCGTCAGACAGGTTGGCGAGGCAAATATCTTGCCGGCCATTCGCGAATGTGATGCGCAGAGCCGTGCTTTCGAGGCTGGGTTGTTTTAGAGGAAGGCGTTCGACTTTGGTGATACCCGCTACGCTATGAAGCGGCTCAATCACCGTCACGAATAAGCTTTGCAAAGGCTCGCCTTCGTGGGCGTTGCGACGAATGAGCAAGGTTGGTCGCCAGAAATTGAAAATTTTGTCTGCTCGTTCTTTGGGATTTTCGCGGATGACCACGGGGCTCTTGCCGAGGAAGACTTGACTGTCGGCATCATCGGCGACGTGAATGCGCGTCCCTGCTTTTCCGGATGCATCGAGGAAGCTGACGTTCCAGTTGCCGGGCGAACGGCCTGCGCTCATCTCACGAAAGACGCCATACCAGTTGGTGTTGCTGGAATTTTCCTTCGGTTCGATCCACTCTTCACCCTCTTCCAACAGCGGATACTGTTTCGCGATTTTGGTGAGTGGGAAACTGGCTTGAGCGGTTTCGTCAAACTTGATCGCACCATGCAGAAAATAGTCATGGGTCCGTCCTCCTCCGACGCGGAAAATGTCCAGCATATAGGGATGTGCGGGGTCGGCGGTGTTCAAGACGGTGAGGCGCTGGTAACGCCGCTCCGGCACGTTGAGGTAGGCTCGTTGCCCGTCTATTTCGGCCAGCGCGACGCCGCCCAGGCCTGGCTCGAAGGTCTTCAGGTCGCCACCTGTGAAAAGATGGCCGAGGTTTCCTTCCAGTTGAATCCTGCTACGCTCTTGGGACGTGCGGTCAATCGTAACGGTATTATGCCCCATCGTGCTGTTGAGGAAGCCGCGACCGGCAGCAGCCTGTGCGTAACGGTTGTTGCCCAGCAGCTCCTGCCCAAAGGCGAACAAGGACAGCCCGAGAACGCTTTTGTGAGTGTGGTTGCAGGAGTCGTTGAAATGAAGGTTGAGCTGGGTCTGCGTCGAGCCTTCCCCACTGCCGAGAACAAGATGACCATAGGCAGGCAGCAGGACCGAGCGGGTTGTCGTCCGCAGCGGTGCGCTGCCGAACAAGGTGTCATCGAATGGGGCGGCGTCGCCGTTGGGCAGTGCGACGCTGAGATGAACCTGGGCGGAGCGCTGCAATTGGCGGAGGCGCTCGGCAGACGCGGCTTTAGCCGTGCGCAAGGCATCCGTATCTGCGGGATAGATGGTAAAATAGCGCGAGACTATCTCAGCGACCTCGAGATTCGCCTCTGCATATTCCTTGTGATAACCGAATGACTCTGGATACATCCCGTCTCGCAGGAAATTAAGGGTCACTGTCGCTTCAAGGTAGCGATTGAGCCATTCGATGTAATCGGGCCGCCCCAGCAGCACAGCCGTCTCCGCGAGCACTTGAAAGGGGCCGGACAAATTGGTGCCCGTGGCCGTCTCGATCGGCACACGCTGCGTGATAAAATCCCCCTCGTTGGCGAAGTAGTCCTTGGCGATGTGGGCGCGGACATCGTAGCCACGCTCGGCAGAGAGCGCGCGCAACGCTTGACTGTTCCAAATCGCATCAAAGGCCCTGACCTCGACGATGGACCATTCATGCGCCAGACCATTGTGATCGCTGGCGCGCCCCACATTCCATTTCAATTGGGCCGCCTCTGCGGGACCAACCAACCTGGGTGTGCCCCTGGCAGCGGTCATGAAATAATCTGGCAGGGAGCTCGCCAACGCGTCCAAAGCCACTGCGATGCGCCGGGCAAACCGTTCGTCGTGCTTGCTGGCGTAACCGGCTGTGAGCAATCCCAAAGACCGCCAAAGCTGAATGCGTTTGGCGTTATCAATTTCCGCCTGCACGAAACATGGGCCTTTGGGCGTGTCAAAATACGGCACCTCTACGGTTTTGCCGCTCAAGACCTCCACGCGCGCCATCTTCGGCGGATATTTTGCGTCTGGATAGACGAACGTGCCGCACCGGATTTCATTGGGGTTGTGGGGGTTCCACTCCCACTTTGCCAGGCGCGGCGCGGATTTTCCCGCTGCCGGGCACGTTTGTCCCCCGCGAGGCGCTTGCCGCGGCACGAATTCGAGAAACTCTTTCTCCGTATATTCCTTGAGCACGTTTTCCGCGCCACGACCATCGCCCTCCACTGAAAAGAAAGGATGCACTGCTTCGGCGTGGAGAATGCCAACGGGAGCTTGTGAAGCGATCAGAGCTGCGGCGAGAGCGGAAAAGGAAGTCCACAAAGTCATGAATTTCATATTTATGACTCATGTCCCCGTCTGCCTTCATTGACAGCTAATAGGGTAGAGCATTCTTGCCAAAAACTGTCATCATCCTGCCATGCGGACTCCTTCTCTTCAAAAAGAATTCTTCAATAGTCTGGCCGACGCTACAGCCATTCGAACTATGTTCGATCATCTTCCCGATGTGCTCTTCTTTGTGAAGGACCGGCAGCACCGGCTCATGGCGGCCAGCCGCAATTTGCTTGATCGACTCAAACTCGAAAGCGAAGCCGAATACGTGGGCCGCACGGACTATGACTTTTTTAGCAAGAGTGTCGCCGATGGATTCCGCGCCGATGACAGAGTCGTGTTCAGCACGGGCAAGCCCCTGCTCAACCGCCTCGAAGTTTGGCTAGACGAGCAGCGTCGGCTTGGCTGGTTCCTGACCACCAAGGTGCCCCTGCGTGGCAAGAGCGGCAAGGTCGTCGGTCTCATGGGAGTGATCCGCCGTGACACCAGCCGTGCAAACTACCAGCCAGAGAATGAAGTCACTCACGTCATTAACTACCTGGAAAAATACTCCGACCGCATCCTCACTACCGCCGCACTCGCGCGCGAGTGCGGACTCTCCGAACGGAGCCTCTTTCGTAAAATCAACCAAGCTCTCGGCCTGACACCGTATGAACTCATGCTGCGCATTCGCATCCAAAAGGCGGCCGAAGCATTGATCAAAACTAACGACAAAATCCTCCAAATCGCCACTACCCACGGATTTTGCAGCGCGAGCACTTTCGCTCAGCGCTTCCGCAGACTAATGGGCGAAACTCCGAAACAGTTTCGCAAGCGCAACCAAGCGTAACTGCGACGCTTTGCTTTCTTTCCTCCCTGCGCTATCAGTCCCACCCCATGACCGCCGTCGCCCCCAGTTTCAAAATCGGCAATGAAAAACTCATCAAGGTGTTGCCGAACGCCGCCAACCGCCTGCTCGGCCTGCTCAAAAAGCAGGGACGTGCGGAGAATGGTGCATTGCGCGTGGCCGTCGTTGGTGGTGGCTGCTCCGGTTTGCAGTACAAGATGGACCTCGTCGATGGCCCGGCCAACCGCGACATCATGGTCACTTCCAGCGAGGTGCGCGTCGTCATCGACCCCAAGAGCGCCCTGTTTGTCTCGGGTTCCGAGTTGGACTACAGCGACGACATCCAGAGCGGCGGCTTCAAGGTGAAGAACCCAAATGCCGTCGTCACCTGCTCCTGCGGTGAAAGCTTTTCTGCCTGAGCACGATGTCGAACGCCTTTGCCCTCCTCGGCCTGCCGCGCATTGCCGCGCTCGATGACGAAGCGCTGCAGCAGGCCTGGCTGGCTGCCAGCCGCAGTGCCCACCCGGACCAGCCCGGTGGCGATGCCACCCGCGCCGCAGAGATCAACACCGCCTACGACACCCTGCAAGCCCCCGAGAAACGCCTCAAACACCTGCTTGATCTGCATGCGGTGCCCTGGCGCACCGTGCCCATCGACGAAGGCATGATGGCGCTCTTCGGCCAGCTCGGCCCCGCGCTCCAAAACGTCGCCGCTTTCCTCAAGCGCAAACAGAGCGCCACTTCCGCGCTCGCCAAAGCCCTGCTCGCCCCCGATGAAATGCGGCTGCGTGAGCAGCTCGAAACCCTCGGCACCACACTCGATGCCGAGCGCACCGCCCTGCTAGCTGGACTACCCGCCTTCGACACCCGCCTCAGCGCCGGCGACACTACCGCCCTCAACGATCTGCAAATCCTTCAGGCACGCCTGGCCTATTTCAGTAAATGGCAGGCCCAGGTGCGTGAAGCCTTGCTGAGCTTGATGTAAACTCTTTTGCTCTCTGGAAATTTGACGCTCCAAAGCGAGCTAAAGCTCGGGAGTACTTGGCTCTTGTGCAGCCACACTCTCACGCACCTGTCGCAGGCACTCGTCTGGACTCGCATCCATGGGCAGCGTGAGCGGCTGGCGCTGCACGCACAAATGGCGCACCGCGCCTTCGCGGCGCACATTAGTCACTTCAATGCCGTGCGCGGCAAAGAAGCGCACGACATCCTGATTGCTGGCGTAGCGGCTCATGCCGCAAAAGTGGCACAATGTGAAGCCGACGGCACCAGTATTTGCAATGACCCACGTTGTTCAATCAGGATTGTGGCGGGGGGCATCGTCGGTCATCCCCAGAGTTCGTTGAACATAAGTTGCTTTTCAGGGGCGCTCAGGCTGGACCGGGCGACGGCGTTCCAGGCTGCGTTGATGTCTTGTCGGGCACAGTTATGCGAGAACGAAGCTATAGCTGCTTTTCGCCTGACTGGACATGGGATGCGTGTCAGCAACTCCAGGGACTCAACAAGATTTTCATTTCTGGTGACAAATGACGCTAACGGTTCATCACCTTCACAGGCCATGGATGGGGCATTTGGGGTGGCAATCACTCCGCGAACACATTCGCGCTCTGTGGTGTCATCCACTTGCGTGTAATGCCTGAAACTTGAAAGACGAGGTAGTCTCGCGGCTTCACGACGTGTCCGTCTTGCGTGGTGAAAGCTTGGTCACCGAAGTTAACCACTACACCGCGACCGGAAGAGAATTCGGTTTCTTGCACAGCACGGTCAGGAGTGAGGAACCGGTGATTCGTCATTGAGTCGAAGGCGATTTGTTTCACCCAGTCGCTAACATAGTGCTGGGTGCGGGTGATTTGATCGCGATACTTGGCGATGTGGTCGGCGGTGGTGCGATACATGGGCGGCGTGCCGCTGAGGACTGACCAGAGGTTCTTGAGTTGCCAATACACGGGTGGGTCATCCATGCCGTCTTCCCAGCGCCAAGTCGTGATGACTTCATCGTGATGGCAAAGGGAGTAGAAGGGGATGCGATGCCGCGGGCTGATGCTGACGGTGATGTCAGCTTTCACGGTGGGGTCGAGTTTGTTGAGCGCGGCCATGCGGTCGGTGGCTTTGCCGCCGGTGGAGTCGTTGATACCGGTGTTCTCCGTATTTTGTTTGGTAGGGAAGAACTCCTTCCAGCGCACGAGGGTGCTTGCGCCTTCAAACCAGTGGACATGCGGTATGAGGTAATCAATGCCGCACTCGGTGGCGGCAAGTTTGCCACGGCGGTTCACTTCGGCGAGCAAATCGGTGCGTCGCTGGCGGGTGAAGTAGCGGTCGCACGGATGCTCGGGGTCAAAGCACTCGGCTTCATGGCCAAAGCTGACCGAGCCGAGGCAATCGAGGAAGCGTGCGGAATATTCGAACTGGGTGAATTCGCGGTCGAAGGTCTCCATCGCAAGCGGCATGAAAAACTTTGGACAAACGATGCCACTATGCGGGCCGAATGCGGCGACGCGCGAGCCGTCAGGCTTATGTACGAGCTTGTCGGGCCACGCAGCGGTGTTGACCTGATGGCTGTGGCCTTTCGCGGAGTCGGGTTCGAACGCGTCGCGATACTGATCATAGCGATAGACGTGGTAGCCAAGCGAGCGCACATGCTTGATGGCATCGGCCATCTGCTGTTCGTAGTCGGGCACATCGGGGTTGTGCAGAGGTACGTTGCACATGGCGAAGAGGCAGCGGTCAACGCCAGCGGTGCGGAAGGAGTCGGCCATTTCGGCTGCTTGCTTTGGCGTGCGGGTGTTTGCCCAAAAAATCGGTGCGCCGAGGATTTCGTTCACAGCGGGATTTTCGGCGGCCTTTTCGCGCAACGTCTTGTGCAGTCCCTGCTCGGCGAAGAAGTCACGATACCGCTCTGCAAGCGCGACGTAGCCGCCATGGTCGCTAAAGGAAAATGTGAAGCGCCACGGACGGTCGAAACTGCCTTTGTTCGCACGACACACAAATTGCGGTGCGACGACGGTCTGTGCATTCACCGTTAAATCGCGCCATTTTAGAAGCGTCGCCTCGATGTCCGGCAGCAGCGTGAGCAAACCCTCGCCGCTCGCTTCGTCCACGAGGCCCAGACACATCAAATACGAATGCACGCCGCCGTAGTGGTCACCGTCCGGCAGGGCAAGCCAGTCGGGATCATTTTTCCGCACCGGCACAAGCAGGCCTTCGCAGTGCGGAAAGAGATTGCTCACACGCTCACCGTCCCGTGCAAAAACATACGGATACGCCGCCTGCCGCCATTGCTCCTTGGTGTCAAGATGCAGCACCAGCTCCACGTGTGGCTTTCCTTGCGGGATGCGCAGCGCGATGCGTGCAGGCACTACAGCTCGCTTGCCATCTCCGCACGTGCCCGCAAGTCCGCATTCGAGTGTGAGTTCGTTATGCTTGGCATCGAAGCCAACAATTTTCTGCTTCAACGCACTATCCGTCTCTACGCATACCTGCCGCCATACGCGTTTGTTGCGCAGATCGGTGATCGTGAGCGCGCCATCCTTGTCAGAAATTTCCACGCGAAGCATCGGTGTGCTCAGCACGTCGGCCTGCTTCGCCTTGGCGATGATCTCATCAAGCGTCTTGCGATAGTCCGCCGACATCGGCGTGAGTTTCACCTTCACCTGCGGACGGGCTGCTTTGAATTTTTCCAAATCCGCATCAGGAACGTCCACCATGTAGAGGCTGAGTTCGGTGAGACTCGGAAGGTCGAGCAGATGCCTCAGCCCGCCGTCAAAATGAAGCGGCACGAACGAGAGCCGCAGGGTCTTGAGGGTCTTGATTTTTGCCACGCTCGCAAGGCACTCATCGTCCACACTCAGGATGCGATGTGCGAACAAGCTCAACGTTTCTATCTTCGAGTGCGCAGCGAGTTCCTCGACGCTGGCTCTGTTCGCCGCCTGCTCCGCCAGTTCCACCGACTTGAGCTTCGGCGCGCGCAACGCATCAATGCCGAAGCTTCCTGCTGTGCGGAAGATTTCGAGTGCCGGATGGTACGCCAGCGCCTGCTCCGCCTGCGGAGTCGGCTCGTGCATGTGGTGCGTCTCCAACCGCCGCAGATGCAGCATTTTGCCAAACTTCGCCGCGCCCGCACCCGTGAGGGGCGTGATGCGCAGCGTGACCTCCACGGGATCGAGCGTAACTAACCGGTCCATGTTTTTGTCCGTCAGTGCCTGATCGTTAAAAAGGAAGACGCGTGGGTGAAGTGCTGCTACCGCGTCCCATTGGGCGTCCGTCAGCGGCGCAGTAGTGCTAAGGGAGATCGCACGCAATCCGTCCTTGGCGAACACGCGGACCGCCGGGACTTCTTCATGGTTGCGTTTCGAGCGGACCAGCGACTTCAGTGCGTCAGGGATAGGTTCAGATGCCTGTTCTGCATGAAGTGTTGCGCAGCAGAGCAAGGCTGGAAGGGCGGCGGCAAGAGGCCGGAGTATATTTATCATGGATTTTATTTGGAATGAAATTCACCGCTGCTCACAAGCGCATGGATGAGCGCACGCGGAGTGTAGTGCTGTGGTTTTGCACTCTGCAAAATGGACTGCACGAGATCGTCGTCAGAGAAACCACACGGGCGGCCAAGGCAGAACTCAATGAGGTGCTCGACGAGTCCTTTGGCAAAGTCGGCTTCGTGCTTCGCGAGCGCATCGCGCAGTTCGTGGAAGCCGTTAAACGCGGTGTTGTCGGGCAGCGTGCCGGTGGCATTAATGGCGAACAGCTTCGACTCTTTCACGACTTTGTTCAGCACTGCGACCTCGGTGTACTCCTGGTCGCGCCATTGGCCGACGGCGTTGAAGTGCTCCAGGCCGAAGCCGATGGGGTCGATGCGACGGTGGCACTGTGAGCACTGCGCCTGCTCCTGATGCGCGAGCATGAGTTCGCGTGCAGGCATGAGTTTGCCGGAGAACCGGCTGAGTTGCGGGACGTTCGGGGGGGCGGGCGGCGGCGGGTCGTTGAGCAGTTTGCGCAGAACCCAAGCACCGCGCTCGACGGGCGAACTGCGCTCGCCATCGCTGCCCATCGCAAGGATGGCGGCCATGCCGGGCAGGCCGCCGCGCGGCATCTGCGCAGGGACACGCACCTTGCGAAATTCGGTGCCGGTGAATCCTTCCAGGCCGTAGTAGTCAGCGAGAATGTCGTTCACGACGACGAAGTCACTTTTCAAGAGCGCTCCGAGCGGCAGGTCGCCAGCGAGCACGGTGCGAAGCGTTTCATAAACTTCGCGGCGCGCGGATTCCTTCACGCTGCCGTCGAACTTCGGATAAAGACGATGATTGAACTGAAAGAAGTCGAGCCGCACCATCTGCAGCCACTGATGCGTGAAACCGGAGATAAACCGCATCACCTTTTCATCCGCCAGCATCCGATCCACTTCACGCGTGAGAACCTCGGCGTCGCTCAGTTTGCCCGCAGTCGCAAGCTGCATGAGCACGTCGTCGGGCGGACTGCTCCAGAGAAAATAAGCGAGGCGGTTGGCGAGTTCGATGTCACTGAGTTTGGCTTTGGCGGGCTTGTCTGCGGCGTGTTCGGCAATGTAAAGAAAGCTGGGTGATGCGAGCACGATGCTGAGCGGCGTCTTGACGGCTTCAATGAATGGTTCGCCTGCTCCGAGGCGCTCGTTAAAATGCGTCATAAGGCGGTCGAGGAATTCCGGCTTCACCGCGCGTCCGCGAAACGCGCGCTGTGCGAAACGATTGATGATACGCCGAGCCTCTGTTTCGCCCGGCTTCACGGACAGAGTCTCTTTACCAAAGACGAGCTCATGCGAACGCGACGGCCATTGCTCGATGAGCGGTCCTTCCCACTCGATCCAGTCAATCCAGGTCGTCGGTCGATAGGCATCGCCTTGGTTATCCTTGCTGCGTTGCCCGTCAATGAAATACGCGGCATCTGAAGTGTTGTGCCGCCTCTCGCGCACAGCGACGACGTGGCTGCCGGATTTTGTAATTGTGAACGGTAGCTCGACGATTATCGGCGTGGCGAGCGGCGCGGTCACTTTAATGCAGCGCAGGATGTCCATTTCGCCCGCGCCTTCGCCTTTGCCATGCATGCCCACCTCGATAAAACCAGGATGAACTGGGTCCATGGCCGCAGCGCGGATGCGCAGGCGATACAGTCCGGGAACGGCATTACCTGGCAGTCGAGTCTGATCCTGACCGAGAAGACCTGTGAACGATTCGAGCACGAGTCCCGTTTTCGTCGCCGGTTCCGCGAGATAACTCGTGAAGCCAGCCATGTGTCCGCGCACGAGCGCGATCTTGATGTTTGCATCCGCTTCATCCTCGAAACCAAAATCGCTCGGCGGTTTGCCGGACGCCTTCCAATCTTCGTAGCGCTTCTTATCCTTCACGTAATGATCGTGCTGCCGCTGCACATGCTTGTTCGCTTCAATCTCCGGCTCGCGGCGCTGAATTTTTTCCGCAGGCTTCGGCCCGCTCACGATGGCCTCATCCAGCGCCATGCGCGCGAGTTTGAGATACTGCTCGAACTGGTCGCTGGAAAAGAACAAGCCCGAGCCGATGGTGTCGAACGACCCACCATCGTCATCCGCAGGCAAATCCTTCGGCCTCACCTCGACATCGAGCAAATCGCGGATCGTGTTCACATACTCGCGCCGGTTCAACCGCCGCATCGTGATCATGCCGCCGGAGTCGGACAGAGCCTTGCGCGCGACGACGATTTGCTTCGAGAGCACTTCGAGAAACGCCGCCTTCTCCTCCGGCTTCGGCTGCTTCTCGTCCTCGGGAGGCATGTCACCCGCATTAATGGCACCGAGGACTTTCTGCCAGCGCTCCGCCGTTGGAATGTCGGCGATGTGAAATGGAATATCATCCAACCGCACCTTTCCCTTGGCTTTCTCCTCGTTGTGGCACGAGACGCAGTAGTTCTTGAACAACGCCCGCTGAGACTCCGGTATCACCGCTTCGGTGGCGGCGTGGGCGAGGGAAGCGGACAAAAAAATGAGGCCGAGTGATTTCACGCAGAGCAAAGAATGAGAAGGGTTCCCTGTGTCCGCTTAAGCGAGAAGCTGCTCGATGGCTCCAGTGCTGTCACCGAAAGACTTCACGCTGACACCCGCGCCATTGAGCAGCGTCAGCCACACGTTGCACAGCGGCGTCTTCGCATCAGCCATCACTAGGTGCTGGCCGAGCTTGATGCCCGCGCCGCCGCCGGTGAGCAGCGTGGGACAATTGTCGAGGTAATGCTGACTGCGCACATTCGTGCCAAGCGCCACACTGACGTGATCGAACAACGTGGAGCCATCCGGTTCCTTCGTGGCCTTCAGTTTGTCGATGAAATGTGCGAGCAATTCGCTCTGGCCGCGATCACGAGTTTGACTGGCCTCCATGCGCGGGCCAGGCGTGTAGTGACTGATGTTGTGACCGGCGAATTTTAAACCCAGCCCTTTGATCAACACATCGACGGGCTGACGATACGTCGCGACACGCGTCGAATCCGTCTGCAGTGCGGCAACTATGAGGTCATACATCAGGCGGATTTCATTCAAACCGCCCACACTGTTCTTCGGCTCGGTCAGGCCCGGTTTGGGTTTCTCCACATCAAGCCACTGCGTTTCCTTCGCGAGTTGCGTCTCGATGTCACGGATGGATTCGAGATACTCGCTGAGTTTGTCGTTGTCCTCCTTGCCAAGATCGCGACCAAGCGCGCGTGCATCCACGAGCACTGTGTCGAGGACGCTCTGCTGGCTTTTCAGTTCTGCCTGCCGTTGCGCGAGCGGCGTGTTTTCATTGGAGAAGAGCTTGTGAAAAGCTGCGACCGGATTGTCAAGACCCGCAACCGGTTTGCCCTGGCGATTCCACGCGAGCGACAAGCCCAGCCCATGACTCTCACTCGATCCGCTAAGCGCGAGCGATGTGAACCGCGTGTCCTTACCGAACTGTTCTGCCGCCAACTGATCCACCGAGATCGAGTTGCTGAAACTCTTGCCCGGCACGCCGAACTTGTTTGCGCCTGTAAGCCAGAACGTGCTGCATGAGTGAGGATCGATTGAGTGCTTGTGGAAACAATTTTGGATAATCGTGATGTCCTTCTGGTGCTTCGCCAGCGGCTTCAATCCCTCTGGCAAAGTCCACTCCGAGCCTGTTTGCTTCACATCGGGATACCAAGTCTCCTGCGTCACGCCCCAGCCGATGCCGATGAAGACCATGCGCTTCGGCCTGGCTGGCATCGAAGCCGCTGAGGCGAAGCGACGAAAACCGAGTGATTCAAGAAATGGCAGCGCGATACACGCGGAGCTACTGCGGAGGATGTTGCGGCGGGAAAGCGGAGTGTTCATGGAATCGTGGGGAAGTATTGTTATGGCAGCGCCTTCGCGGCGATGCCAAACATGCGGTTGGGGTTGAAGCTCTTTTTGTCCGCAGGGGGATTCTCGTATGGAGCGCCGAGCGTGACTTCGCCCGGTGTGCGGACGATGCGCTTCCACACAGAGTAAGGCAGTTGCTTGGCCACGCGGCCGTGCCACTGAGGCGGCTTGAAGTTCAGCGTGATCGTCTCGCCGGTGTCGGTGAAGTCAGCGCGCACCCACTCCGGCACAGGATTGCGTTGATCCACGAAGACGAAAAGCTCTGCAGGACTTGAAACCTCAAGGGTGAGCTTCATGAACCAGTTGAATCCGTCCACGGCGAATGTCCGAACCTGGTCCGCTCCGACGAGACTCGCCGGAACGTTGCTCCATTCGTCAGCCTCATCCGAGAACGCTATCGCTCCATCACGCAAGCCCCCTGGCACGATGCTGTAGAAGTTTCTCAGCGAAGGCCATTGCTTCGCCGCCTCATCGCTTGCCGCCATGTTGTCCCTCACGGATAAAATCAGCGCTCGGGGCATTGCCGTCGCGTTTGCCGTCCAGGCATTTGCCCCATCCGAGCCCGACACACTGACGATGCGCGAAGCTCGGCGATTGTTGTCCAGGCTCAGCCCCTCGCCCGTATTCAGCAATGCCACACGCTGCGCTGAGCATTTCTCATACACCTCGACCTGTCCTTGGAATACCAGCACGCTCGTCTGCGCCGCATCAGAGGCATCCACGCCAAAGCGAGTGCCAAGATCCACCACACGCGCCTGCGGCGTCTCGATCACAAAACCCTTCCCTTTTTCGCCCACATCCGCGCTCACCCGACCCGAAAGCACACGCACATGCATAGCGTCCACCATTTGCATCTCCACCGGCGCAGTCACATCCAGCATCACACCAGAGGTCAGTCGCATTTGCACGCTCCCACGGACCAGCGTGACATGATTTAAACGAACCTTGCTTCCCATCACCCAATCCCCAGAGATGCCCTCAGATGTCTGCACGACTTCAACATCCACACCTCGCTGTTGCCACACAATCGCCAATATCCCAAGCAAAACGATAGCCGCCGCTGCGGCAAGCGGTCGCCAGGAAAGCCAGCCCGTACGCCGGGGGCGCGCTGGAGTCATGGGAGTCTCCAGCATCGGCACTGTTTTTGCCACCGCGCCCATGGCCACATCGAGATTGATATAACGCACATAAAATTGGCGAAATTCGGCGTCCTCGCGCAAGAGGGATTCGAGTTGCGCGAGTTCCTCTGAGGAAGCTTCGGCATCGCGGCTGCGACGGATGAGTTCAAAGCGAGGGTCGTTGGTGTTCATGTCAGTTCCTCCGAGGCGAGCACGCGCCGTGTGCAGTCCATGAGTGTGAGCCGGATGCGGTGCAGGGTTTTGTAAAGAGCCATCGCCGTGCGGCCCAGTTGCGCGGCCAGGTTATCAATTTTCACGCCGGGCGCATACGCCGCCTGCACGAGCAGGCGTTGTTCTTCGGGGAGCTTTTGCAAGCAGGTGCCGAGTGCGCGGCGCTCGGCTTCGAGTGTGTCCGATTGTTCCAGAACCGTCTGCCCCAGCAACTCGAAAACCTCTTCCCCAAAAGTGTGACGGTCGCGTGCGCGATCACGCCGAAAAGCCAGAGCCTCCATCCGCGCCACGCCAAAGGCCCAGCGACAAAAGGCCTGACTGTCCATGCCCGCGTCGAACTTCCGCCACAACACCACCGCCACCTCCTGCATGACCTCGCGTTCCTCGTCATGGGAGAGCAGCAAGGACCGCACAAACACGCGCAAGGACTCCTCATGCTCCATGAAGAACCGGAGAAATTGGTCATGCTGCGCGCGGTCGGATTCCGTCATTCAAGAAGGATGCTCCACGAAGCTGCCGCGTTTGCCGAAAAAAGTTTTAGGGGAGCGAGAATCCGCAGACGTTGCGGTCTCGCTCTGCACGCTGGCAGCTCTCCAACGGCGTCTCTGTCCCAGAGAGATTAAAAATCTCCACCGCCGCCACCAAAGTCGCCACCGCCACCGCCGAAGTCGCTGCCACCCGAATCACCACCGCCAAAGCTGCTGCCGGAGTCATCGTTGAAGCTGCCGCCGGAACTGGAGTAGTCCGTGTCGGTGCCGGAGAAGCCAGCGTCGTTGTTCAGTGAGTCGGGGGGCTGGGTGCCGAAGGTGGAGGCGGAGCTGTGCGAGCCAAAGAAATTGTCATACATCCACATGCCTGCGGCGGCACCAAACATGCTGCCCATCATGTTCTGAAAGAAGCCGCCGCCACCACCGCCGCCGTAGGGCTGGCCCATGCCGCCCATCCCGCCGACGGGAGCGCCGCCGCCGCCGGACAAAGAACGAAACAGGCCACGAATGACGCTGAAACCCACCCAGATCAGCAGCACGATGCCGATCGTGGGCAGCCACGAAGAACCGCCCTGCGTCGTGGTGTGCATCCTGGAGCTGATCGGTGCCGCTGCGCCGTTGTGATGCGCCTTCATGGTCGTGGAAATGAAGTTCACCCCATCAATCAGCGCGTCATCATTCTTCTTGTGCTTCAGTTGTTCGATCATGCGCTGCACCAGCGTCTCACGGTCATGCAGGGTGAAAGCCACCCGCTGAGTCTCCGTGCCAACGACGACTTGGAGATGCGCAGGCTGCTTCACGAGCAGAATGAGGACGCCGTTCACTTTTTTGCTGCGGGCGAGCTGTTCCGCCCACTGGGTAAAGCCTCGGTTGGGCGCTGACTTGTCCGCCTGGAGCACCGTCTGCTTCACGTCGTCAGGCACGGTCGCGAAAGTTTGCACCACGATGTCCTTGTGCAGTCGGCTGGAGACCTCATTGATCGTGCCTGTGGCATTCACCTTGGCGAAGTCGGAAAAGAAGGCTCCATCATCTTGGATGCCCCCCACAGCGGCGCGGACACCGGCGGTGCCGAGCAGCAGCGTGGCAGCAAGGGTGGGAAGGAAGAAACGGCGTGTCAGTGTTTTCATGGTCGTTGAAGAGTTCAGTGTCACTATGGATCAAAGATACGCATGGCGTAGCTATTAAACGCACTCGATTTTGTAGCCACCCACGTGCGCATCTCAAGTGTGAAGTCTGCGTAAACGACACACAAACACATTACAATCCGCGTCTTTACCAGGCCCTAGACAGTGGGAAGCTGCAATATGGAAAAGATAACCTGTCTGGAAGTTCTAAAGCAAGGCCCCTATGCCTGGAACACCTTCCTCCTCGATGAAGGTCTCCAGTCTGCCAGCCTCTGCGAAGCCAATCTCGGCGGTGCAGACCTGCGCCGCGTGAATCTGGCCCAGGCGAATCTGCACCTCGCCAACCTCAACGGCGCAGACCTCAGTCTGGCCAACCTGCGTGGCGCCGATCTCAGCCTGGCCGATCTTCGCGGAGCGAATCTCAACGGTGCCGATCTCAGCCTAGCCAACCTCGAAGGTGCCGACCTGCGCGGAGCCAAATGCACAGGAGTGCAGCTTCTGGGCGCCGACCTACGCCGGGTTAACTTTCACGACACGGACCTGCGGCGCGCGAATTTTGCCAACGCAAATCTTTGCGGTGCCGATCTCAGCGGCACGCGCCTGATCCGGGCGAACCTGCTGGGCGCAGACCTCGCCGGCGCAGACCTCACCGGTGTGGAGATGCAAGAGGGCCGGCAGATCACGCTGCGGACTGCGGCTTGAACTGTAATCGGCAGTGCCAATAGCTTCTGGCGATAGCAACTCCGACTGGGTGAATAGGTTCGTGAGACGATCCTCCCCTGCATCAGTATTCCCCCACCGGACTGGGCCTAATTTCCGCGAATAATCCGCCCAGGGGCGCGTTTCCTTCGGGAGCCGTTGCCTCCCATTTATGTCTCGATGCCCACAGCCCGTACGTTGTTTAGGCTGGTGCGCGCTCTTCCTGGCGCTTGGCACTGTCATCCTGGCCGACACGCCGCCGCCTATGCCCAAAGCAAGCGAGGCCTATCAGCGCCTGCTGGACGCTTACCTTGAGGGGCGGTGGGATGCTGCGGCTGGCATGCTGGCGGCTTCAAACCATGAACTGCTGGCCCTGCCGGTGAGCGAACAGCCAAAGGTCGCCTACATACGCCAGTCCATGACGGAGTGCCGGCCTGCGTGGTGGTCACGCTGCAAGACAACGAGTGAGTCCTTTGTCTTCACTCCCAATGTGTGGGGCCATGCCATGCCAGCCACGTTTGAGCCTGCGGCGAAGAGCCCCGTCCAGTTGCATTTCTCCCGGGGCAAGGTCTTGGTGTCGTTGATGTGGCCGCCCACCATGGCGGAGAATCCCGTGGCCAAAGGGCGCGGTTTTGTGCCCGAGGACCTGGTTCATCTCAACGTGTGGACCACACTCGGCATGGCCGAGGCATCGATCGGCATCCCGCTGCAGGCGCAGACCAATCTCACTCCGGCGGCAAAGACGCTGCTGGACCAGTACCTGGATTTTCGCAGCAACCTCACCGGGGTGTACTACGCCACCCCCAAGGCTCGTCGCTGGGGCTTGTGGCTCTGCATGGCGATGTATGTGGGTGAAAATGCAGGCGTCCCGGTGCGCTCCGCCCGTGAAGCCATTGCAGTCGCATTTATGAGCGAGGTGGTGGCCAACCCCTCGCGCTACCCTTCGATCCCACTGCCCAAAAAACTGCCGGACGTGGACACGGAAGAAAAGCTCGCCTGGGAATTACGCCTGTGGATTGAGAAACACGGGTGGACGCTGGTGGAGGACAAGCTGCTGCGGGACGCCATGGCCGCCTGCGCGAAAGCCAACGGCAGCAAGGCCCACCAGAAAGGGCAGATCACGCTGGCCAACGGTCTGATCATCGACCTGGACCCTGCCAAGGATCAGCCCCTGCGCCGCCAGCGCGACCAGTGGTTCAAATCGAAACTGGATGCCGCAGTGCAGGCACCGTAGCTCCTCGCCGGCTCGGCAGCCACTCGCGCGCCCGTGTCCGGTCAAATGCGCGACCGCATGCAGCGGCAGCGCAGCGCTCCCAAACATGCACAACCAGCGTCTTTTCTGCGCGTACGGAGATTCAAATTAAATGCCAGGCATGAATGGCACTTAATTAAGCCGCCTTTCGATATTTTTCGCGGTGAGGAATTTCTTGGAATTCATGACGCGGCTGCGTGAGCAGTTGATGCGTTTTGGGGCGTCGTTTCTTGGCTCTGGGTTCTCGTCTCCCGGGGCGCTCCGGGTTGGTCACTGCGGCAATTGCTTCCAATAATTCATCGCGCCACTGCGCCAGTTTGCGTGGCTTGTCCGCGTAGAGCGCGGCGCGCGGCAGCCATTCGCGCAGCACGTTGAGCGCACCTTTAAAACTGACCCGCCCAAGCTCACGCGCGTGCGCGATGGCGCTATGCACAATGAGCAGCCGGATGGCGTTGTAGGCACAGGCATGCATGAGGATTTCCTTCTCGATCATTGCGGGTGTTTTGCAGCGCAGCACGTCCATTTGCATCGTCGTTTGATATCGCGAAAAAACAGCTCGATGCTCCAGCGGCGGTAATACAACTCGGCCATTTGCTCCACGCCATACTGTTTGGCATCGACCAGCGTGGTGGCGATCCAGACACACTGGGTGCGAAAGCCCTTGCGCTCGATGGGCACCTTGATGATGCGCACTTCCAACTGCTCTGGCAGCGCCTCCCATTGAGCGGCATCCCACGGGCATTTGCCCGGACGATGTTTGAGTTTGCGCCATGTCTGCAGGCATTGATTGCAGCCCAAAGAGCGGCCTTGGCTCAGATCTTTGGGGCGCGCTTGATGCAGGCGAAAGACGGTGTCAACGCCGCGTGCCTTGAGCTCGGCCATGAGCGCCAGGCGCAAAAACCGGCGTCACCGAGGAGCACATCGCCCTGTTTGAGCAGATGGCTCACCTGGTGCCAGAGGCCCAGGTCATGGCGGCACCACTTGCCCAGCGCGTGGCCCAGCCAGGCTCCCGTCGAGAGGCAGAAGACGCCCAGCATGGCGGCCACCGGAAAGCCGCAACCAGGCTTCTGAGCAGGCGGCTGTGGCCAGCGCTCCTGGTTTTTGACCGTGTCAGGCATCGAGCAGCTCGTGCCATCAAGCACCTTGACCCCACGTCCGCACCACAGCCAGGCTGTTGGAGCCTGCGCCGTGAGTTTGGAGCGCAGAGCCTCGCAGGCAGCCTGGACAAACGGGAGGCTCAGAGCGGAACGCGCCTGGCAAAAAGCCCCAGTTCTGAGGGAGGGGCGCTTGGGATCGAGCGGACGGTTGATGAGCCAGGCACGGACTTTGGCGACGACGCCCTGGCAGGCCATGCCCGGGTGAAGCACTTGGAAAAGAAAGGCCCAGAAGAGGGTGGTGCGGGTGTAGATGGACTCGCGCTCTGGTTGGGAATCAGGAGCGGAGGAGAAGAAATTTTGCGGGAAGAAGGGGCCGAGCAGAGCGGAAAGATCGGGCAAAGAGAGGTGGCGGAAGTGGTCGATGCCTTGAGCGATCAGGCTGGCCTGTGATGGCTTGGCCTTGCCCTGAAGGAGGTGCGGGAAGTGGGGGAGAAAAGAGGTTTGAATGGCCATGCAGGATCGAGTTTGTGCATGGTCAATACGCTCAAATGGTGCTAATCTAACGTTTTAATAATATTACCTGCAAAGTAACTCATTGAAAAAACGAAACCCACCCTTAATGAAGTGCCATTCATGCCTGGCATTATTTACGGGCGAGTGCGGGTGGGATTGGATGAGGAAGTCGATGGCTGAGGTCTGATGAAACAGCCTTTACTGAAGGCTGGCTGAAGATGGAGTCGACGACACTGAGATAGCTCGCGTCCGGCTGGGGCTCAGCGTTGAGGGACAAAGAAATCGCGGATGCGACGGGCGGCGAATTTTAGGACGATGTCAACGGCATCGGGGCTGAAGCCGCCGATGTGGGGGGTGATGAGGCAGTTGTCATGCGTCTGCGCATACTGCCAGACGCGGCTGTTCTGGATGGCGGGCTCGCCTTCGAGGACGTCGGTGCCGTAGCCGGCGAGGTGGTTGGTTTCCAGGGCCTGCAGCAGGGCATCTTCATCGCAGATGGCACCGCGTGAGGTGTTGATGAGGATGGCACCGGGGCGCAGGAGGGCGAACTCACGGGGGCCGACGAGGCCGCGGGTTTCATCGCTCAGATGGACGTGGATGGAGACGGCGTGGGCGTTTTGCAGCAGGGTGTCGAGGTCGGTGCGCTCAATCGTCGTTGGCCACTCGGCTTCTGGCAGGTGGGGGTCATGGCCGATGACGCGCATGCCGAAGGCGGTGGCGTAGCGGGCCATCCAGCCACCGATGCGGCCGCAGCCGATGAGGCCGAGGGTGCGGCCTTTGAGGAGCATGCCGGGGAATTGCTCGCGGTCCCAGAGGCCAGCTTCGACGTGGCGATTGGCGGCACGCAGATGGCGGGAGCAGGCCATGAGGAGCATCCAACTCAGCTCGGCGGCTGGGGTGAGTTCGTTGAGCACCTGCTTCTGGCCTTTGAGCGTGAGCAAAGGGATGTCGCGCGTGGCGAGTGCTTTGGAGTCGATGTGGTCCGCGCCGGTGGTGGCGGTGGCGATGAGTTTGAGATGCACTGCCGAATCCAGGTCTGCCTGACGCAGCGGCACTTTCATGGAGGCATCCAGAATGGCATGCACCTGGGGCAGCAGCGGCAGCACCGCATCGGGCGTGGTTGCAGGGGAGAGTACTTGGAAACCACTGCCGAGTGTCGTGGTGACAGCGGCAATGCCGGACGCAGGACCGAGATACAGAATGGGCAGGACTTCAGACATGTTAATTCAGTGGTTTTACCACACCACCGCCGTCGCGGGCCATTTTTTCCGAACGTTTGCTCAGCCACTTTCTGAAGCTGCGCTTTTTCCAACTGCGGATGAGTTTGGAAATGATGTCAGAACCCGTAGGCGGGCAGGGGCGTGGGGAACTGCTGAGCGGGACATTCTCCTTGTTGAAGAACTCCAGCGTGGAAGGCTTCCAGAACAGCCCTTTGATGGACTCTTGGTAGGTGAGCAGCGCCTTGCCCTCCGGGCCGATGTAGAAATGACCGCTGTGATCTTCACGTGCGAGCTGCTTGGCGCGATTTTCCGCCTGCCAGATGTTCATGCCGGGAGAGTCGGCCACCGCGCGCAACTGGGCGGCGCTCCAAATCGTGGCATTGAGCCCCACACAGGGGGGCTCGGGGAGGGTGGCATGCCAGGTGGTGCCAGGAACGGGCGTGCCTGATTTGGGAAACCGGTCGATGCCGAGATAACGCCCCTGCAACTGGCGGAAGCGCTGCACCGCAGTCAGCAGGTCCTGAGTGACCACGGGCTGATTTAAAAAGAAATCATCGAGCAACATCAGCAGCACATCGCCCGGCACCTGCGGCAGTGCCGCTCGCAGGTTGTCACCCCATTGGTGGTCATCACCCACCTTGATGGTGTGCACACGCGGATCGTCGTAGCTCAGGTGATTGGCTATGAGATAAATCGGCGCAGGAATGTCCGGCCAGTATTTAAAGAGAAAGTGGAAGAAGTACGGCCAGGTGTCTGAGTAGAAATCGCACGAAGGAACGACGAGCGTGAAGGCGCTATCAGGCGTTGGGTGACCAGACGATGAGGGAATGTCCTTCGATGTAGAAACTACCATAATGGGTACGCTGCTTGCGGTGGATGGTGAGCTTTCCTTCACGCTCGAGTTGTTCGAGTCTTGGCAGGTAGCCTTTGAGGTAATTCCGTTTACGGCAGTAGAGAACCGAGAGCTGATCGTGCAAATCGTTGGCATCCATCAGTTCATCAATGGGTTCCAGATGAACGACGATGCTGGGTTTGCGATCCAGCAGGAACTGAATGTAGGCCTCATGGCGGTCGCCGATTTGCTCCAGAGCGGCCACCGAGTACACGGCGCTGTTTGGCAGGATGTTGAGGGTCTGATCGGGGTGATAAAAGTCAAAGTGACGGCCTTCGAGGTTGGGCTCGATGCCGCGCTCGGCAATGCCGTTCAGGATCTTTTGCGAGGCGGTGGCCCAGTCCAGACCGACGAGATGCGCGGTGGAGTTGATCATGCGCGCACGCAGCAGGTGGTAGCCTGGGCCGCAGCCAAATTCATAAATACCCGCCTTGTCGGCCATGTAACGTTCCATCATGTGCTCCACTAGGATGCACAGAAGACGATACTCATGTTGTGGATTGAGGGTGCGAATCCAGCGATGACGCCAGCGTACAATGGGGTATTTTCCAAAGTAGAGCGGCACGGCGGCGTCGGGATTGCCGGTGTTGCAGAAGGCTTCGAGGTTCTCGCCCCAGCCGCGTTCCCAGTCGTCGATGCGGTGCTCTCCTGAAACCTTGATGTCGGGGTTCACCAGCGTACGCACGGTGTCGAGGATGAACTGGTCGCGCTCTTGAGGGGTGATCTCGTTGTAGCGCAGATCAAAGGAGGCGAGGCGCTGCTTGAGGCGCTCGCTGATGGGTTCACCAAGCATGGCCTCAATGTCGGCGGGCTGGATCGTGTATTCAGGACTTTGAGATGTCATTGGCGGATGTTGGGATAGTTGGCCTTGAACCAAGCGACGCTTTTTTCGATGCCTGCGTCGAGTGGGGTGAATTGGAAATCGGGGAGGTAGGTGCTGAGCTTGGTGGTGTCCGACGGCTTGCGGAACTGGCCGTCGGGCTTGGTGGCGTCCCACACGATTTTGCCGGTGAACTGCATCTTGTCGGCCACGATTTCGACGAGTTCCTTGATGCTGCGCTCGATGCCGGAGGAGAAGATGATGGCTTCCTCCTCGTGGTAGTTTTCCAGGGCCCAAAGCGAGAGCCGGGCGACATCATCCACATAGACAAACTCACGCAGAGGCGTGCCGCTGCCCCAGACTGGCAGGTCAGCGCCCTCCTGCTGGCGCAGGAAGCAGCGGTGGATGAGGGAGGGAATCACATGCCCGCCTTCGAGGGCGAAGTCATCGGCGGGACCATACATGTTGGTGGGAATGGCCACGATGAAGTCGCAGTTCCACTCCTTGCGGTAGGCGGCGCTTTGCACCTCCAGCATGCGCTTGGCGTAGGCGTAGCCGAAATTAGACGGATGTGGCGCGCCGTTGTGCAGGTTTTTCTCCTTGAGCGGGTATTCCGTCTTGTCTGGAAACACGCAGGTGGACATGAACGAGATCAGGCGCTTGACCCCGGTCTGGCGCGCGGCCTCCAGGACGTTGAGATTGATCAGGATGTTGTGCCGGAAGTACTCGCCGGAGTGGATGCTGTTGCTGCCGATGCCGCCCACGACGGCGGCGCAGTGGATGACGTACTCCGGTTTGTGAGTGCGGAAGAGCGCGGCGGTGGCCTCAAAACTCGTGAGGTCTGCATCCTCCCGAGTCAGATACACCACCCCATCTTCGCCTAGCAGACGGCGAAGCGACGAACCCAACATGCCGGCGCTGCCGGTGACGAGATAACGAGCCATAGATCAATCACGCAACGACCGGTGGTTTCCGGCGGTGCCATGCGATGGTTCTACGAAGTCCCTCGTCAAAGTCAACGTATTTGAGGGGGCCGAACTCCCGCTCATACAGCCCCATGTCCAGTCCCACTTCGGCGGGTGCGCCTTCGAGTGGGCGGGCCGTTTCCGGCAGGCGCACGGGTACGCCCAGTTGCGCGCCGATTTTTTCCGCGACTTCGCGGATGAGCAGCACGCCACGACCACCGACGTTGTAGATTGGTTCGCGGCCTTCGAGCACGGCGCGCAGCATGATGCGGACGGCGTCCGGCGCGTAGCAGTAGATGCGGCGGGCTTCGCCATGGTCCATCATGGCGATCTCGCCCTGGTGGAGGGCCTTTTCGATGAAGGTGTAGAGCACCCGGCGGTCATGGGCATGCGCTCCCGGGCCATAAGCGAGAGCGAGGCGACCGGAAACGGCGTGGATGCCACCGGCGCGTGCGGCATTGCACGCGGCTTCACCGCAGCGTTTGCCTTCGATGTAGCAGGCACGCGGGTGGGTGGTGTTGGTGGTGCCGATGCGGTCTTCGCTATTCGGCTCACCTGCGGGCAGGCCGACATAGAGCTCGCTCGTGCTCACGAACAAAAAGCGTCCGCCGGTGGGGACTTTTTCCAGCAGGTCCAGCGTGGCTTCGGTGTTGAGGCGGATGGTTTTGCCGGGGTTCTCCAGGAATCGTCCGGGCTGGCCGTAACCAGCGGCATGCAGGATGACCTCCGCCTGGTCGAGGCTGCGGCGAAACGCGGGATCGGTCAGATCGCCACGACGAATGGAAATCTGCGGATGATCGAGCATCTCGGCGATCACGCCCGTCACCGGGCTTTGGAACGTCACCTGCAGGCGCAGCTTGGAGCCTTCGTCGATCAAACGGCGAAACGCGGCGGCCATGTGGATGCCTACGACACCCGAGGCACCGGTGAGCAGTACGCGGCAGTCTTGCAAAGGTTCGCGGGGCACACCGTCGAGGGCGATGCCGGCATCGGCGTGAAAGTAGGATTCAGACATGGAGAAGCTCATCAAAGCGGGCGCGGATGTCCGCTGGCAGCAGGCCGCAGGCACGGTCATGGTAATCAGCGTGACCGTAGGAAGTCAGGAACTGGCGCGGCACGCCCATGCTGCTGAGCGCGATGCGCTTGCCACGCAGGGCCTGCGTCACACTGGCGGCCAGGGTGCCCTCGTAAAACGGCTCCACGCAGAGGATGCGGCCGTCTCCAGCGTGCTGTTGGAGCGTGGCGGCATCAAAGGGGCTGATGGTGGTGTAGTAGAGGATCGTGGCATCCGCGCCTTCGAGGGCCTCGATCACGCGATCCAGGAACGGGCCGACGGTGACCACTGTGGGTCCATTGCCACTGCGGATGACTTCGGCTTTGCCAAAGGTGACGGGGTGAGCCGTGCGGTTTGAGCGTTCGGAGAGGCGGTAATAGGTTGGATGGCCGCTGGCGTAGGTTTGCGACATCAGCGCATCCAGTTCCGCCGGATGTCCAGGGACGATGATCTCTACACCGGGGATGGCCTGCATCAGAGAAACATCGCCGGGGCAGTGGTGCGAGCAGCCGAGCGCGGCGTAGTCATAGGAACCGCCGACGGAGACGAAATTGCCGCCCAGGGATTGATAGCCGAAGTCCACTTTGATCTGCTCAAAGGCGCGTTCGACGACGAAGGGCGCGATGCTGTGAAACAGCGGGATGAATCCCTCTTTGGCCAGACCCGCCGCCACGCTGACGGTGGCCTGCTCCAGGATGCCGATGTTGAGGACGCGCTGCGGGTGCTTTTTGAAGGCGTTGCGGAAGGCAAAGACGCCGATGTCGCCGAGCAGGACGACGACGCGCTCGTCTTCGTCCAGCAGACGCTCCGTGGTGGTGACAAACTGCTTTCTCATGTCAGTTGGGCCAGCAATGCCTCCAGTTCATCCGCCTTGGGGGCCTTGTGATGCCAGGCCGGATTGTTTTCCATGTCTTTACAGCCATGACCTTTGATGGTGTTGGCGATGATGGCACGCGGCACGCTGCCGCCGTGGGGTTCGAGAGCGGCGCGGATCTGCTCATGGTCGTGGCCGTCGATCTCGGTGGTCTCCCAGCCGAAAGAGCGGAACTTGGCACTGATGTCGCCCAGCATGAGGGCACGGTCGCCGGAGTGGTTGTAATCCACGACGCAGGTGAAATTGCCGAGTTGGTGATGGGCCGCGAGGAGTGCGCCCTCCCACACCGCGCCTTCATTGCATTCGCCATCGCCGACGATGCAGACGACGCGTGAATCGGAGGCGCGAATTTTCAAGCCGAGCGCCATGCCCGCCGCCATGGGCATGCCATGGCCGAGGGAGCCGGTGGAGGCCTCGACGCCGGGGACTTTGCGTGAATCGGGATGGCCGCCCAACCTGCCGCTGGAGGAGGCAAAGGTGTTGAGTTCTTCCTTGGGAAAGAAGCCGCGCTCGGCCAGAATACCGTAGATGCCGAGGGAGGCGTGGCCTTTGCTCAGCACAAAGCGGTCGCGCTGCGGGTCCTGCGGCTGCTGGGGATCATGGCGCAGGATGCCGTGATACAGCACATACAGGATGTCGAGAATGGAAAAGGCGCTCGCAATATGCCCTTCTCCCGCGACGCTGGCCGCGCGGATGATGTTTGTTCTTATGCCTCGAATTTGGGCCTCTATAGCGGGTTGATTCACTGTGGCGGATACAAAGCCAGCGTCACTCATGCGGCAAGACGAAATCGTGACTGAATGGCGGCGGTGACTTCCGCTACAGTGATGGCGCTCATGCATTTGACGATCTGGGTTTTGTCACAGGCCAGTTCCGCGCCGCGCACGGCGATGCAGGCGCAGTCACGGTGCAGGATGACATGCTCATCCCCAAACGGACGCCAGCGTTTGACCTGGGAGGGGCCGAACAGAATAACGGCCGGCAGTCTCACCGCTGACGCCATGTGGGACGGGGCGGAATCCATGCCGAAGAAAAAGCGCGCCTGCCGCATGAACGCGGCGAGATGACGCAGGCTCATGTCGCCGAGGCGGGAGAGGCAGGGCTGTTTCACGAGGCTGACGATGTTGTGGGCGCGTTTTAATTCGTCCGCTGAGGGGCCACAGGTCACCACGGGCTGCCAGCCCTGGGACGTGAGCCAGTCGATGACCTCCGCCACGCGCTCGTCGTGCCAGCATTTGAACAGCCAGCGCGAGGTGGGATGCACGACGACAAGTTTGTCTAGCTGCACCTGATGTGCCGCGAGCCAGTTGCGCGCTTCTTGCTCCTCGCTAGGCGTGGGCGGGAAATCCGGGTGGATGTCATAAGGCGGAATGCCCATGCGCATGAGGAACTCGCGCTCGTGCTCCATCACATGGTGGCTGCGGTCGGGCTTGCCGCCATAGCCGTTGAAGATGTGCGGTTTCAGCTTGGAACCGGCGGTGACTTGAATGGCCCAGCGGCGACTGGCGCGGCTGAGAACGGCGTACCACATGGCGCGGTCGCTCCAGGTGAAATCCACGACGAGATCATAGCCGCCGGTGGCCACGGCGCGGGCCACGCGCAGCTCATCACGTACGCGGGCGAGACCTTTGAGTTTGCGCGGGGATTCGATCACTGCGTGAATCCAGTCGAAGCCAGCAATGAGATCGCGGCTGCCGGGGGAGACGATGACGTCGAGCTTTGCCGCTGGAAAGGCCTCATGCAGCGCACGAAACGCGGGCACGCCACAGATCACATCGCCCAGATGCTTGTTTTTGATCGCAAGAATGCGTTGGGGCTGCCAGGGACTGCTCACAGTGCGGCGGGTTTCATAGCGGGAAAACCACCTCTTAATCGTTCGTGCTTCGTGTGCAAATCAAATGCCTTGAGCGAAGGTGGCGCGGGATGCTCGCTTAAAAATTGACAAGGCAGATCAAATCCGATTACTGGGGGCGGTTTCAACGCCCAGTCCTTCGAATCAGTTCACTCTTTCCACTTCGTTTTTCAGCAATCCGCTCATGAATCGCCTCGTGAACACACCCGGTTCGCCATCTTTCGGGTATCTGAGGTGCAACGCAATATTGGACCAGAGACGCTTAATTAGTTGAGGTTGATGTGCTGAGTTTCGAACTGGTTGGGGGTGAGGTAGCCGATGGCCGAGTGCTTGCGCTGGTTGTTGTAGTA
>Ga0164296_1000205_pt1 | contig 75443 bp, 77 predicted proteins | sample GEODES057metaG_FD_113533 | JGI IMG/M metagenome (GOLD analysis project Ga0164296, IMG submission 113533) | Dystrophic lake water microbial communities from Trout Bog Lake, Wisconsin, USA - GEODES057 metaG | ecosystem: Environmental > Aquatic > Freshwater > Lake | place: USA: Trout Bog Lake...
AAGGCGGTCTCCGCCGATTCGAGTTCGCGCCGCAGCACCTCCTCGGCATAGCCGGACACCAGCACCGCCGGCAGGTTCGCCATGCCCGGCCGCGCCCGCACCGCCCGCAGCAGTTTCGCCCCATCCATCCCCGGCATCACCATGTCCGTCACCATGGCGGCGACCGGCCCCGTGTGCTGGTCGAGCACCGCCAGCGCCGCCTCCCCGCTCTCGGCCGCCAAGACCTTCCAGCCGCGGCGGATGAAGCTCCGCTCGGCCAGGCGCCGCACCGGCTCCTCATCTTCGACCAGCAGGATCGTCAGCGCCTCGGCCGCCGGCGCCGCAGCGGTCGGCGCTGTCGGGGCCGCGACGGGAATTGGCACGCGGGGAATCGCCACCGCCTCCTGCCCGTCCCAGCGGGGCAGATAGACGCGGAACTTCGTCCCCTGCCCCGGCTCGCTCTCGACCGCGAGGAACCCATCGGACTGCCGCACGATGCCATGCACCGTCGACAGCCCAAGCCCGTTGCCGCCGCGGTCGCGCTTGGTGGTGAAGAACGGGTCATAGATCCGTGGCAACACGTCGGCTGGAATGCCGCTGCCAGTATCGATCACCTCGATCATCACGTAGCGGCCGGGCGGTATCGTCTCCGGCCCGCGCGCCAGCGGCCGGTAAAGCGTCATATGCCCGCTGCGCAACGTCAGCGTGCCGCCCTCCTGCATCGCGTCGCGGGCATTCACCGCGAGGTTCACCAGTACCTGGTCGAGCTGCGTCGGATCGGCGCGCACCGACCGGCCGGGCTCCTCGAGCTCCAGCACCAGCCGCACCTTCTCGCCCAGCAGCCGACGCAACAGACCGGAGATATCGGTAATCACCTCGTTGACCGCGAGCGGCCGCGGTTGCAGCGTCTGCTGCCGCCCGAAGGCGAGCAGCTGGCGGACCAGCGCCGCGCCGCGCATGGCGCCGGACTGGATATAGGCGGCATCCTCACGCGTCTCGGCATCGACCTCCGGACGCGACGCAATCGATTCTGCCGCCCCCAGCACCGTGGTCAGCAGATTGTTGAAATCATGCGCAATGCCGCCGGCGAGTTGGCCCACGGCCTGCAGCTTCTGGCCATGCGCCAGTTGGGCCTCAAGCTGCGCCTGCAGGGTCATGTCGGCGAAGCGCAGCAGGGCCCCGGCGATGGCCTTGTCCTCGCGCAACAGCTCGACCGAAATTCGCACCGTCGGCGGCGGCGCCTCGCGATGGGCCGATGCCTGTGCGCCCACCCGCACCGGCACATTCCGCACCGAGCCCCCGCGCCCCTTGAGCAGCGCCAGCACATCGGCCCACGCCGCCTCACGGCTCTCAGGGGCAAAGATCCCGCCGGCATCGGCGCCCACCGCAAGCACCGTGTCGTCGCCGATCAGCTCGTGCAGTGCGGTGTTCGCCCGGACGATCCGCCCCTCGGTGTCGACGATGAGGCCGCCGAACGGCGCCTCCTCGAACAGCAGCGTGACGATGACGTCCTCGCCGGTCTCGGCTCCCCCGCCCGCAAACCGCGCAAGCATCCCAGTCCGCGCGCCAAGGCAGCGTAATAGCCAAGCACGCACCGCCTCCATCATGCCGCCGCCGGCCGCAGCCGTCCCTTGAGGCGCCAGACATAGGCGATGATCTCGGCGACCACGCGGAAATGCTCGGCCGGAATCTCAGCGTCGAGCTCAACCTTGAACAGCGCGCGCGCCAGCGGCGGGTTGGCCACGAGCGGCACTCCGTTGCTGGTTGCGACCTCCCTGATGCGCGCAGCCACTTCGTCGGCTCCTTTTGCCACGACTCGCGGGGCAGCCCCCTTCGCCGGATCATACGACAGAGCGACCGCATAGTGAGTGGGGTTCGTCAGCACCACCGTCGCCTGCGGCACGGCAGCCATCATCCGGCGACGCGCGCGCTGCTGCTGGATCTGCCGCACCCGACGCTTGATCATCGGGTCGCCCTCGGTGTCCTTGTGTTCGTCGCGGATCTCGTTGCGGCTCATGCGCAGCGACCGCCAGTGACGGATCTGCGTGATGGTGACGTCCATCATGGTGATGCCGGCCTGCGCCGCGAGCACCCAGACAAGCACATGCATCACCGCATCGGCCGTATGCTGGCCGAGCATTCCCGCCGTCCAACCCAGCGAATTGTTCAACTGCGGCGCCGCCGAGCGCAGCGCGAAGCCCGCCGCGGCGGCAACCACGGCAAGTTTCAGCAGCGATTTGCCAGCCTCCAGCAGCGCGGCGAAGCCGAAGATGCGCGCGAGGCGCTTGCGCGGATCCAGACGCGAGAACTTCGGCGCCAGCGCCGAGGGGGTCAGCAACAACCGGGTCTGCAGCAGGGTCGCGATGCTGGCGCCGGCGAGAACCACAACCGCCACCGGCCCGGCCACCCACAGCCCAGAGACCAGGGCATGGGCGCTGGCCTCGCGAAAATCATGCGCGTGCAGCGACTCGAAGACGAGGGCGAGGTCGTGCACCAGCCACGACACCATCGCGCCGCCACGGCTCCACAATAGCGCCGTCGCCGCGGCCAGCGTGGCCAGCGTGACCATCTCGCGAGAGAGCGCGACCTGGCCCTCCTCGCGGGCCTTTTGCAGCCGTCTACCGGTTGGGGCTTCTGTGCGGTCTTCGCTCTCGGCCATGTCTAATGGCCCGGGAGCGTGGCGAAGGACTCGCTGACATAGGCTTGCCACATCGCGAACAGGCCGGTCGACAGCAAGGCGAAGAGCAGCAGTCCGCCGCCGATTTGACCGGGCATGGCGGCAAAATACACCTGCATCTGCGGCACTAGTCGACTGACGATGCCGAGGGCGAACTGCCACAGCGTGGCCGCCAGCACGAAGGGCGAGGCCAGTTGCAGCGCCACCGCGAAGGCGTCGGCCGCGGCGCCGAGCGCGTGGGAGACGCTGTCACCGACAGGCAGCAACACACCTGGCCCGATCACCGCATAGCTGTTGGCCAAGGCTGCCAAGGGCGCCGCATGCAGCCCGGTGGCAAATATCGCGACCGGGGCCGCCAAAGTCAGCGCATGCGATATCGCCGCCGTCTGCGGGCCGGTCTCGGCATCGGGCTGGATCACGTTGGCGAGCCCGCTGACGCCGGCGATGAACTGACCGGCAACCGGCAGGGCCAGCAGCACGATGCGGGTCAGCCAGCCAAACATCAGCCCGGTCGCGATTTCGGCGCCGAGCAGGGCGAACATCGGCCAGACGCCATCGGGCGGCGCCGGCATCAGTCCGCCGAGCACGGGCATCAACAACAGCACGAAGGCCATCGCGAACCCGGCGCGCACGGGCATTGGCAGTTCGATTTCCCCGATGCCCGGCAGCAGCATGCAGGCGCTGCCCACGCGGCAGGCAAGCAGCATGAAGGCGAAAGCAAGGCCGGGAAGATCGTCGGGCGAAAAGCTCATGGCCGTGCCATGCGGTCAGACGGCCCCGCCGATGATCCGATCGAACAGCATACGCGTGAAGTCGCCGAGCGCGTTCATCATGAACGAACCGAGCAGGATCAGCGTGCCGCAGATGGCGATCATCTTCGGCACGAAGGCGACCGTCTGCTCGTTGATCTGAGTGACCGCCTGCACCAACGACATTACCGTGCCGACCACCAGCGCCACCGCCAAGGGCGGCCCCGCCAGCTTCAGCGAGACGAACATCGCCTCGCGCATCAGTTCGCCAATAGCTCCATCCTGCACAACAATCTCTCCCTTTTGGAGAAGATCGAAACGGAAAAGATCCCGTTCAGATCGGCATTTTCATGATATCCTGATAGGCTTGCACGACACGGTCGCGGATCGCCATGGTGGTCTGCAGCGCGAGTTCGGCCTTGGAGACCGCGGTCACGACGTCGGTGATGTCAGCGGTGCCGGCGATGGCCTGCATCGATTTGCCTTCGGCCTGCTGAGCTGCGCCGACGACGCCACCGATGGCATCCTGCAATGCCGAGGCGAAGCCGTTGCTGGCGACGCCGCCGAAGTTGCCGGAATCGACATTCCTGTAGGCCTGGGCGGCATCGCTGGGGCGGACGGTGAGGACGGGAATGGCCATGGGAATTCCGTTACTTCAGCATTTCGATGGTACGCGTCAGCATGCCGCGGGAAATCTGCATGACCGAAAGATTGGCGTTGTACGACCGCTGCGCCTCGCGCATGTCCATCACCTCGATCATCGAGTTGACGTTGGGCGTACGCACATAGCCGTTGGGATCGGCGGCGGGATGGCCGGGGTCATAACGCATGGGAAAGTCGGTCTTGTCCCGCCCGATCTGGCGCACCTTGACGAGATCGGCGCCGGTCGCCTTGTCGACCGCATTCCCGAAGGTCACGGTCTTGCGTTGGTAGGGCTTGCCGCCCGGCGCGCTGCCGGTGGTGTCCTGATTGGCGAGGTTCTCGGCGATGACGCGCAGACGCGTGGTTTGCGCCTGCATGCCACGGGCGGAGATCGTCAGAGCGGTTGCAATATCCATGTCGCAGAATGTCCTTCCGTCACCCGCCGCGCTCAGCGGCCGATCGCCAGGCGGAAAAAGCCCATATATTTCTTGTAGAGGTCGCCCGTCAGATCGTGCATCGACTCGGTATCCGTGACCTTGGCGAGCTGATCGTCGAGGGCGATTCCGTTCCCGTCCGGCGACCGCTCGCCGCGCGCAACCGACGCGGCGGCGGCCGCGCTCGCGGGTGGTGCGAGATGCGCCGGGTCGGTCCGGGCGATGGCGGTGCCGGCGGTGGCGAGCTGTTGCGCGAAGGGCTGGATGTCCCGCGCCTTCCAGCCTGGCGTGTCCGCGTTGGCGATGTTCTGCGCCAACACGCTCTGCCGCTGGTTCGACCAGGCAAGCCGTTGCTCAGCTAGCTGAAACAGGCCGATCTTGCCTACATCCATCGCCCGAGCCTCCTGGCATGTCGCTTCGGCTGGCCTCATGCGGCGCCGATCCAATGGACGGCAAAATGCCAGCCAATCAAGAACAAGTGGTTAATCGCACGGCTGCCGCCGGTAGCGATCCGTTCATCTTTCGGGCGCAGGATGACGCGGTCATGCAGGCCTCCGGCTTACCCCTCTCCGACCGCACTCCGGCCACGCCGGATGATCCCGCCGCCAGTGTCGCCGCGCTCGCGGATGGCATCGGCAACACGCTGCGCATGGCCCGTGCGCTGGCCGAGGCCAAAAGGCCGATCGACCTGACCGGGCTCGACAACCTGATCGGCATCCTCTGCGCCCGCATGCTCGATCTGCCACTCGACCAGGGCCGGGCGCTGCGTGACCGCCTCGCCGCCATTGATACCGAAATCAGCGACCTCGCCGGCTTCATCACTCCAGCCTGATCCGCCGTCTTCCTTCTCCGCAGCCAAAAGGGCCGCGCCATGTCATCTATGCAACTGCTTCTGGCCGTGCCGGCGCTCGCCGCCGTGCTCGGTCTCGTTCTCCTCGCCGGTCGCGCGGCGCAACGGTTCGGGATTGCGCCCCGCGCGGGCCAAGGTGGCCGCCTGGCCGCCGTTCAGGTCCTCGCGCTCGACTCGCGCCGGCGGGTCCATCTGCTCAAATGCGACGATCGGCACCTGCTGGTCCTGACCGGGGGGGGCAGCGATCAGATGCTCGGATGGGTGGAACCGGCATGCCCGCGGGAGACCGACCGATGAAACCCTCCACTCTCCGCCTGTGTGTCGCGGCCGCCATGCTCGCCGGGATGCTGCCCGCCGCGGCTTTCGCCCAGTCGATCAATATCGATCTGGGCGGCGCCAGTTCTGCGGGAGCGACCTCCCGGCTGGTTCAGCTCACGGCCCTCGTCACCGGGCTATCGCTGGCACCGAGCCTGCTGGTCATGGTCACCGCGTTCACACGAATCATCATCGTGCTGACGCTGCTGCGCAGCGCGCTCGGCGCCCAGGGCGCGCCGCCGAACGTCGTGCTGATCGGGCTGGCGCTATTCCTCACCTTCCACGTCATGGAGCCGGTGTTCGAGCAGGCATGGGCCGGCGCGCTGCAGCCGATGATGGAAGGCAAACTCGAGACGCTCGAGGGGCTATCCAGCGCTGCGGAGCCATTCCGGCGGTTCATGCTGGCCAACATTAAAGCCGACGACCTGCGCCTGTTCCTCGACCTCGCCCACCTTCCGGAACCCGCCGATGCCGCCCAGACGCCCTGGCGCGCGCTCATTCCCGGCTTCCTGATCAGTGAAATGCGCCGGGCGTTTGAAATAGGCTTCCTCGTCTACCTGCCATTCCTCGTCATCGACCTGGTCGTTGCCAGCATCCTGATGAGCCTGGGCATGATGATGCTGCCGCCGAACGCCATTTCGTTGCCGTTCAAGCTGATCTTCTTCGTCTTGATCGACGGGTGGCGCCTGGTCTCCGGTAGCCTGGTGCAGAGCTTCGTCAGCGGGTAGGTGGCGGAATGGAGGCCCCGGTCAGAGCCATTGCCGGAAAGACGCGGGCGGGGGGTAGGGCGATCCCGCCCGCCGCCAATCCGCGAGGGCAACTCGGCCGCAGATCCGGACCGAGCGCTCACGCACCATGATGGGCGGAGCGGAGCAGCGCTATCCTTTCGGTAGGTGTCGCGCGATGTACGGCGGTAGGCAAAAGGCGGCGGCGTGGACTTCAGGAGTCCAGTACTGCGTGATGCCGGTGATGCCAGCTGCCTGCGCGCGGGCGGCAATGTCGGCTGCACCGACCTTGTCGAGCCCGGCCTGCTTGGCTGCGAATCCGAGCGTCATGAAGCCGCCGACATAGGTCGGCACGGCGGCGACATAGGCACCGACATGGGGGAAGAACTTGGCCCGCCTGGCACTGGTGTCGCGCAGTTCGTCGGCCTGCATCGCCGGGACGCCGCACTGGTTGACGATCAGGCCGCCGGGGCCAAGGATTCGGGCGGCATTGGCATAGAATTCGTCAGTGAACAGCACCTCACCAACCCCGATCGGATCGGTGGAATCGACGATGATGGCGTCGAAGGCGCCGTCAGGGGCGCGGCGGACGTAGTCGATTCCATCGCCGACAATGACCTCGGCGCGAGGGTCTGACCAGGCGTCCCCGCTGATGGCGGGCAGGAATTCGCGGCTGAGGCGGATCACCTCGCCGTCGATCTCAACCATCACTGCGCGGGCGACGCCCTGGTGCTGCAATACGCGGCGCAGGACGCCGCCGTCGCCGGCACCGATGATCAGCACGTTGCGGGCCGCGCCATGGGCCAGCAGCGGCACATGAACGATCATCTCCTGGTAGACGAACTCGTCGGCCTCGGTGATTTGGGTGACGCCGTCGAGGAGCATGACCCGGCCATGGCTGAAGCTTTCGAACACGACGATGTCCTGGAAGTCACTCTTCACGCGCGCGAGTTCACGCTTGACGCGGAAACGCTGCCCCCAGTCGGGGTAGAGGGTCTCATTGATCCAGGAATCAGTCGTCATGACGGTCTCCCACGACAAAGGTCAGGCCGGGCGTGGCGCGCCCGGCCCGCTTTTATGATGGACAACTGGATGATTAGGCGATGCGGCCGCGGCGCTGCTCGTCGAGGTCGATCCGCTCGGGTGCGAAGGCGCGCTGCAGCACAGGGATCGACTTGTGCGGGTCGCAGGCGCCGCACATGAAGATGTCGACGGCGGCGAAATTGCGCTCCGGCCACGTGTGAATCGAGATGTGGCTCTCCGCCAGCACGACCACACCCGACACGCCGCCATTGGGCGTGAAGTGGTGAAAATGGCTATGCAGGATCGTGGCGCCGGCAATGATCGCCGCCTCGCGCAACGCCTCGTCGATATGGCCGGGGTCGTCGAGTTGGGTCGCCCCCCAAAGATCGATCAGCAGATGCGTGCCGGCGAACTTCATCCCGTCGCGCTCGACGAAATAGTCCGTCCGTTCTTCCGCTTCGGCTCCCACCGTGGCGTTACCGTAGACGTTATTCTGGTTCTCGCTCGGGAGTTCCGAGACCATCCCCAGTGGCGCGAGTGCGTTCATCACGCAGTCTCCTTCCAACCAGTAGACTGCCTTTTGGGTTACGCACCGGATGCGCGCCACCGCCATGGCCAAGGCGGCGGAACATGGAGAAAAGGGGGGGGGGGTGCAAGCACAAATTGCACTTTAGGGCGAAGAATTTTGCACCTGAGCCACGCTTCCACCGGGGCTCTCGCGCTGAGGCCATCTCTCATGGAGTCAGGGACTTCAAGGCCACTGGAAACGACTTGGCCAGCTTGGCCTCCTGCGCCGCGCGCGGCAGGTCCCCGACGCCTTGGATAGGCTGCCCGGTGAGTAGGTTCAACAGATCCGCAAGCTTCCCCTTGGGGACGCGCCCGGAGTCGCGATCCCGAATGGCGGCGAGCGTGGTGTTGTCCCCGGCCTGCGCGGCCGCGGTCGCCAACCGGAGCACGAGCCGAGCATCAGCCTCGCTGAGAGCGCCGCCCTTTGGAACAACGCGATCGACAAGGCTTTGCAACGCAGCCTCCGCGCCACGCCAATCCTGCCGGCGCTCCAGCAACTCCGCCCTCAGTTCGAGCGCGGGGGTCGAGTCGAGTTGGGTGAGAGCCGACATCGCGCTGGCCATATCACCTAAGGCTGCCGCAGAACGGGCAAACACCAGCGTGCGCCTGGCAGCCAGGTCAGGTGTTACCTCGTCGCTCTCCGAGGAGGTCAACGCGGCCAGAGCCCCGGCATGATCGCCGGCGCGTTGACGCGTGGTGGCCAAGCGGCTCCCTATCTCGGCACGAGGCAATCCCGGCGTGGTGGCGGACAGCATCTTTTCCAGCACGCTGCTGGCACGCTGCGGGAGGTCGAGCTCACTGAGCCGATCTGCTATGCGGCTAGCGACAGCCTGGCCAGCTTCACCATCCGGCAGCAGGTCGATGTTCTCTTCGGCCAACGCAACCAGGTCGAGCGGCGGCATCGGCGTTACGATGTCGCTGCGGAGCGCTTCGGCGAACGTGGTGCGCAGTTGGGCGCGCACGGCAGCCTGATCGTCCGGGAAAGCCTGTTCCGTCTCGCGAAGCAGGGCCAGAGCCGGACGCCACTGGGCAGACTGCGCCCTCAGGGCAGCAATCCGCAACCGGAGGGCACGCTCACGATCATCGCCACGCCATGCATACATGACCTTGTCGAGCTGATCGGCAGCCTGTCGGGGCGTCAGTTTGCCGTCAGCCAATCGCGTCTCGATCCCGCCAACCACCGCACGCGCCCGCACTAAACGATCCTGGGTCCCCGCAGCCTTGTCGAACGCCTCGTAGACCGGGGTCCGATCCGCGCCAGGCTCGGCCGGCTTGTCGCGCGCCAGCAGCGCGCGTGCGAGGTCGAGTTCCGGCTTGCCGGGAAACTGATCAACCACGCGGGTTGCGGCGGCTTGCTCGCCACCGGTGGCCATGGTTTCCACCGCGAGAGACAGCATCCTATCCCGTAGGGTATCGGGATAGGACAGCAGCAAAGGCAGATCAGCGGCGAACACCGCTGCGGCCGCCGGTGCACCCTCGGTGAGAAGCGCCGTGCGAAACCCGCGCCACAAGTTGACCTCGTCGGTGCCGTCCAAGCGGTGATCGTCGATGCCGCCCGCCTCTTTCGGCCGTCCCGCAAGCATGGCCGCGATGGCCTGTAATCCAATCCGATCGGGATCATTGGCGAGGCGGCCATCATCGGCGCCCGACAAAGTGAGAACCGCTTGTGCCTCGGCGCCGAGGCCGAGGGTGATCATGGCCTCCGCCACATCGCGGCGTCGCTCGCCGCGCTGCATCGGGGATCGCGCCGCGCTGGCGGACTGCGCCGCCTGCAGCCGCCGAAGCAGCCCATCAACGGGCATACTAGGAAAATCGAATCGGCGGGTGAAATGGCGGGCATCCGCCATTGACGGCGCCAGAAATGAGTCGCTCCCGATGGCGAGTTGGCCTTCCGGTTGCATCGACACCACGAAGCCGGCGCTCGTGGCGCGCAGCGCGATGCGGTCGGAAATCGGGTCAATCACCAGACCCAGCCAGGTTGCCGGCATGCTGAATTCCGGCGTCCGCCGCGCGGTCGGAACGGCTTTCCCGGCATCATGTACCGTGCCCACCATGAGGGCAGCGCCCGTCTCGTTATCAGGAACCGCAACCACACCGCCTGCATCGCTGGCGGTGAAGCGCAGTGCACCGTCTTCGCGCTGGACGTCGAAGCCGGTGGGACGGGACTTGTCTCCAGTGGAACCAAGGGTCAGCGTCCATCCGTCCTTGACGTGCGCGATCACAAACTCCTCATCGGCTGCCAGCGGCATGCGCAAAATCGTGCCGTTTGGCAGCAACGTAACGGAGGCGGAAGCAAATGCCTTGTCACCCCGCAAACCGGCAAGATCGATCGGACGGCGTTGGTCGAAGACGACCACCGCATCGGCGCCACGGCGAAACGCTGCCGCGGCGACCGAAGGATCGAAAGGAATTAAGACCGACCGATCCGCCGCGCGCCGCACCGCCTCGCCTGGGGCTGCGGCGATCTTGAGCGACGGCGGCGCTTGACGCGGCGCAGATGCGCTGGGCGTCTCGGCGACGGGAGAGGTTGGCGCTGGACTGACGGCGGGTTCGGTGGTGTTGCTGCCTGATGGCTCTGGATCGGGCCAATGGGCCTCGCCCGCCGATAACAGAGGCGGCTTTGCCGATGCGGGCGGAGTAGGCGGTCGCGGCAGATCTGCGGCAGGTGCGCGAGTGGCCGGCTTCGATGAGGTGACGGCCGGTCCTGCCGCGGCAGCCTGCTTGGGCACAACTGGCGGCTTCACTTCGCCGCTCGCGGCATCGCCGATGTCGAGCACAAGACGCGTACCCAGCCGGCTGCTGCGGACCTGTGCACCGGCGACCACCGCGATTTCGGCCCTGCCTGGCGTGGCCGTTATCTTTTGCACGTTCCGCGGCATGCGCATTCCGCCGGCCACCACACCGGGCGGATCGAAGGTCACGACAACCTGACCGTCGCCCTGCATAACCGACGCCTTGATCTCGGGCGGCAGGTCGAAAACCAGCCGCCCGAACCCCGGATGCTCGCCGACGCGCATCGGAATTGTAACGCTCTCCGCACAGGCGGTTGCGGCAACCAGCGTCAGCAGCAGGGCAGCCAGCAGGGAACGCATCACCGACCCTCAATCGAAGCTTGCGAGGAGCTTGTCGATATCGGACTGGTCCATGGCCAGACCAGGCAATTGCGGGCCGTTGAGCAGCGCCGCATCAGGTGGAAGATCAACCGCAGCCGCCTCGCTACGGCCACCGAAGGTCGAGACGATACTCGCCACCTTGACCTCGATTGCCTTAAGCGTGGCAACGACCTTGGTGATGCGCTGGCCGGTGATGTCCTGGAAGCTGCAGGCTTCGTAGATTCGTGTCGTCGCTTCCTGCAGCTTGACCGCGCCTTCCCTGCCACCCGGGTCGTCCTGGTCGATCTTGGCCGCAACGTCATCGAGGGTTTCACACACCTCGAGGATGATCTCGGTCGCGGCTGCAGTGTGGGCCACGATGGCGTCGAGTTCATCGGTTGCCGAGGGGATATGGCTGGCGTTGATGTCATCGACCTTGAGGGCTGCGATTTCGGCCTTCGCGGCGGCGATCGTGCGCCCGAGTTCCTCGATCTCGGCAAGCAACCCGGTTTCCGGGGCCGACAGATCGCCCTGCATGGTCGTTAGAACCGCATCGACCACCTCGGCAATGAGCTCGGTCCGCTCGGCAGGATACTGCGCGCGGATTTCGTCGAGCCTGCGAAGGGTCTCGCTGTTATGCATGCCCCAGCACCTTCTCGATCTTGTCACGCAGCGTTTCGGCGTTGAACGGCTTGACGATGTAGTTCGACACGCCGGCCTGCTTGGCCGCAACGACATTCTCGGTTTTGCTTTCGGCGGTGATCATGATGAACGGGGTGCTCTTTAGCCGGCCATCGGCGCGTACTTCCTGCAGCAGTTGCAGGCCGGTCATCGGCTGCATGTTCCAGTCACTGATGACGAGACCGAAATGACCACCGCGCAACTTGGCCAGCGCCTCGGCGCCGTCGGTGGCTTCCTCGACATTGTTGAAGTCGATCTGCTTCAGCAGATTACGGATGATCCGCAGCATCGTCTTGTAGTCATCAACGATCAGGACGTTCATCGACTTATCGATCGGCATCGTAACTCCTTCCATGGGCCGTGCAGACACGCGCGGCTTGCAAAACGCATTGAAACTCTAGCTGCCCGCCTTTGGCGCGGGCTCAGCGGCCGGGGGGACGGCGTGACGTCGGCTACGCAGGTCGGCCAGCTGCGAGGTCACCTGCCTCGCCCGCTCCGGCTGCATGGCGGCCAGGACGGGCGCCGCCTTCCCTTCCTTCATGCGATCAAGCACCTGCAGGAGGACTGGCATGTCGAGATCATTGAAGATGACAGCTGCCTCACGCGGCTTCATTCCTTCGTAGACTTTGACCAAACCCGTCCAGCTGGATTCTTCGCGATCCTTGCGAGCGTTCTCGAGCCCTTCCAGCCGGCGCTGCAGCGCGGTCAACTCGTCGAGGCGCGCGGCCAGACGCTTTTCAGCGGAGGACAGAACATTCTCCCGGGTGGCCAGGCTCGCCTCGCGGCTCTCCAGTTCCTGGCGGCGCTGGCGCAAGTCGAGCAACAGCGTGCGCTCGGCATCGCTCACCGGAGGCGGCTCATTCGACACCGTGACCGGCGTTGCAGGCTTTGCGGGCACATCGGCGGCAATTGGTGGCGTCACCTTCGACGCTTCGGCCGGCTTCGGCGCGATTGCCACCGGCTTCTGGACTGGCGCTGACTCAGCCGCTGGAATCGGCGCCGATGCGGGAACCGCAGCCCGGACGATGGCGGCCGACTTGACCAGCAGCAAGGCGCACAGCGCGACGATCGTCACGTGCAGCAGGCGGATTTCGGGCATACGGATGGTCATCACGCGAGGTCCACGGCGAGAATCAGCGAGCAATGCGCAATGCCTTCAGAAGATCCCGCTCCGCCTGGCTGCGCGGCCGGATCTCCTCGGCGGCTGGGGGAGCGAAACGCGGCTGTGGCGGCTCGGGCATCATGACCGGCTGGACGGCTTCCTGGGTGGCCATCTTGCCTGCCCGCACGAGCTGTTCCAGCCGATCGGCCAGTCCGTCGCCGCGCTCGGAAAGGAAATTCAGGTCGTCGCGCAGGCCTTGGGCGATCTCGATCTGCCGGGCAATACCCCGGCCTGCCCCGTCGGCCGCAGCGCGCAGGCGATTGATCCCCTGCTCGGCGGCCTGCGTGCTCTCGTTGAAGCCCGAAATCAGCTCCTGCAACGCCGCGCGATCGCGCTTCAGCACGCCGAGCGCACGCTCCAGGCGCACGGCATGAAACAGCGTCGCGGCCAGCAAAGCGATCAATACCAGTTCTAGCAGCCATTCCATTCAACCCGTCCTGCTACCAATTTTTGGCATGCATAGATGAACAAATATCTTCCAGCCGGCCGACGCCTGCGTCAGCGGACTCATCGGTCTGATGCCGGGAGGCGCGGCACCTCACGCTCGATGCGCACGGCCATGCGGTTTTTCCGCTTCCCGACCTTGGCGTCGAACAGGGTGATGGCGCCGCAGCGCAACTGCACCGTGGCGCCGAGTTGCGCGTTCAGCATGATCTTGCTGCCTGGCTGCAGGGCCAGGATGTCCGACAGGCGCATCGTCTGTTCGTCGAGCACGACGTCGAGGTCGATTTCGGTGTTCCACAGCTCCTCGGCCAGATGCGTCTCCCAGATGGAGTCGCGGCCGAACTTCTCGCCCATGAATTGCTGCAACAGCAGTTCGCGCACGGGTTCCAGCGTCGCGTAGGGCAGCAGCAGTTCGAGCCGGCCACCACGGTCCTCCATGTCGATCCGCAGCCGCGCCAGCACGGCCGCGTTCGACAGGCGGCTGATGGTGGCGAAGCGCGGATTCACCTCGAGCCGCTCGAAGCGGAAGGTGACCGGGCACAGCGGATCGAAGCTGATCGAGAGGTCGGACAGCACCACGTGGATAAGCCGCTCCACCAACGTACGCTCGATCGTGGTATAGGGGCGGCCTTCGATGCGCATGGCCGCCGTTCCACGCCGGCCGCCGAGCAGCACGTCGACGATCGAGTAGATCAGGGCGCTATCGACCACCATCAGGCCGTAATTATCCCACTCCTCGGCCTTGAAGACGGCGAGCATCGCGGGGAGCGGAATTGAGTTCAGATAGTCACCAAACCGCAACGACAAAATATTATCGATGCCGACTTCGACGTTGTCGGAGGTGAAGTTGCGCAGACTGGTCGACATGATGCGGACGAGGCGATCGAACACGATCTCGAGCATCGGCAGACGCTCGTAGGATACGAGGCCGGAGCTGATGATCCGCTGCATGCCGGTGCGGTTTTCGCCATCCGACGGGCCATCGTCGAAACCGAGCAGGCTGTCGATCTCGGCTTGGTTGAGCACGCGGGCGGGCTGGACGGCGCCGCCAGCCTCCTCGGCCGCATCGGTCTCGGCGCCCCAGGCAGCAGCGAGATCTTCCTCGGACTGGCCCGTTGCTTCGGCTTCCTCGTTCGTTCCGCTCATTGGATCAACATTTCGGTAAACAGCAGGTCCTGCACGCGGGCGGGGGCCAGCGCGATGTTGGCGCGCGCGATGAGTTCCTCGCGCAGGCGGTAGGTGCCGGCGGAGCCGCGCAGTTCTTCGGGCCGCATTTCGCGAAGGTAGGTCTGGAAAAGGTCGAGCAGGCGCGGCATCGCTGCCTGCACCAGCGGCCCATCCTCGGGGCGGGCGAGTTCGACGCGGCTGCGCAGCTTGACATAGACGGTGCGGCGCGGGCCGGCGTTGAGGTTGGCGATGATGTCGGGCACCTCGACAAAGTTCGGAGCACCCTCAACCGACGGCTTGGACTCGGCCTTGGCGCCATGCCCCTCGGCCGGCTTACCGGGCGTGGCGGGGGTGGCGGGTTTGCCGCCGTGGGCCTCGGCGGCGGGCTTGGCGGCGTGGGGATCCGGCTTGGCGCCATGCGCGTCCGTCTTGGCGGCGTGAGGGTCAGCCTTCGCTTCGGCAGGGGACTCGGCGCCGTGCTCGTCATGCGCGGCCTTGCTGCCCATGCCGAGCAGCGGCGGCAGAATGCCGCCGAACCACAGTCCTGCCACCACGGCGACCAGGACAAGCGGGATGGCGAGGATGATCAGCTTCTTCTTGCCGCCACCTTTCGCCGCACCCGCCTCCGCCGCCCCGTCTGTCGGCACTGCCGCCGCTGCACTCATGCCGCCGGAAACCCCTTGCTCACATTTGCTCAAATCGATCAGCGCCGGAGGTCCATCCGGCAGGAGGGGTTGTGCGCCGAAGTGGTAAACAAAGCGTTGCCGCACCCGGCACGAACTGCCCCGCGGTGATGAAGGTGACCGGTAGATCCTGCCGGGGCAGACCGCAGGGATGGCGGAAATCCGCGCCCGCGGCAGTGGCACGGGGCTTGCTGCAGGGTGGACAGAGCTCGTTTGTGGAAGCCGACCATGCAGAACAACATCAACATTGCCCTCTCCCGCCTCACCGCCCAGGAGCGCACGCTCGACGTCAATGCGACCAACATCGCCAACGCGTCGACTCCGGGGTTCCACGCCGAGCGCATGGTCTTCGCCGACTGGCTCGTTCGCCTGCCGCAGGGCGCCGCTCCGCCCGGCGGGCAGACCATCAGCTACACCCAGGACCGCACCACCTATCGCGACAGCCGCCCCGGTCCGATGAGCCACACCGGCAACCCGCTCGACATCGCCATCGGCGACACCGAGGGATTCTTCACCGTGCAGACCCCGGCGGGTCCGCGCCTGACCCGCGCCGCGCATTTCGAGCTGAACTCCACCGGCCAGATCGTCGATAACGCCGGCAACGCCCTGCTCGATACCCAGGGCCGGCCGATGCAAGTTTCCACCGGGGATGCCAACCTCACCGTCACCGGCGACGGCACCATCACCAGCCCGAATGGCCAGATCGGCCGCATCGGCGTGGTCAAGCCGCCGACCCAGCAGGATCTCAAAGCCGAGGGCGGCCATCTGTTCTCGATCGATGTGCCGACCGTTCCGGTCACCGCGCCGAAGCTGATGCAGGGCGCGATCGAGGAAAGCAACGTTCAGCCGGTACTCGAGCTCACCCGCATGATGAACGACCTGCGCGCCTACCAATTCGTCGGCCAGTTCGTGCAGGCCGAAGCCGATCGCCACCAAGGTGCGATCGACAAGATCACCCAGAAGCGTACCTAACCGGAGCCCCCATCAATGCGTTCGCTCGATATCGCCGGCACCGGCATGCAGGCCCAGCAGACCAACGTCGAAGTCATTTCCAACAATATCGCCAACATGACGACCACCGGCTTCAAGCGCCGGCGGGCCGAGTTCCAGGACCTGATCTACCAGAATCTGCGTCGCGTTGGCTCGAACTCGTCGGACAGCGGCTCGGTCGTGCCGGCGGGCGCCCAGGTCGGCCTCGGTGTGAAGACGGCGGCGATCTATCGCATCAACGAGCAGGGCAACCTGCAGCAGACGAACAACAGCCTCGACCTCGCCGTGCGCGGCAACGGCTATTTCCAGGTGACGCTGCCCTCGGGCGAGACCGCCTATACCCGGGATGGCACCTTCTCGCTGTCGCCCACCGGCGAGATCGTCACCGCCGATGGCTTCGTCGTGCAGCCCGGCATCACCGTGCCCTCGAATGCGACCAGCATCACCATCAATTCCGCCGGCCAGGTGCAGGCCAGCATCGACGGCCAGACCGCACCCAGCACGCTCGGCCAGGTCCAGCTCGCCACCTTCCCCAACGAGACCGGCCTCGAGGCCCAGGGCGACAACCTGTTCCTGCAGACCTCGGCCAGCGGCAATCCGGTCACCGGCACGCCGGCCTCGCCGGGCTTTGGCTCTGTACTGCAGGGCTTCGTCGAGAGCTCGAACACCAACGTGGTCTCGGAGATCACCAATCTGATCACGGCCCAGCGCGCCTACGAAATGAACAGCCGGGTCATCACCACCTCCGATCAGATGCTCTCCACCCTCACCAACCTGCGTTAGGAACGGCCATGAGACTGTTTGCCGCCGCCGCCGTCGCCGCCCTGCTCGCCGCGCCGGCTGAGGGCGCCACACTGCGCCCGCTGACCACGCTCGAAGGTCCTGCCGTGCATCTCGCGGACCTCTTCGACGAGGCCGGGCCGATTGGCGCCAAGGCGATCGGACCGGCGCCGCAGCCAGGTGCGCGCATCGTTGTCGAGGCCGCGCAGCTGGCGGCCATCGCCCGACAGTTCGGCGTCGAGTGGCGGCCAGGCTCGCCCAATGACCGCGCGGTGCTGGAGCGTCCGGGCCGTATGCTGCCGCGCGAGCCGGTGCTGGCGGCCGTGCACGCGGCATTGGCCGGTGTCGGCGCGAGTGGCGATCTCGAGATCGACCTGCCGGGATATGCCTCGCCAATGGTGCCGCTCAGCGGGCCGGTGGAGACGAGTATCGAGCAGCTCGATTGGGATGGAGCGAGCGGGCGGTTCACGGCCCTGCTGGTGCTGACCGGCGATGGCATAGGCATTCTCAGGCTGCGCCTTGCCGGTACGGCCACCGAAATGATCGAGGTGCCGGTGCCGGTCCGTCGGCTGAATGCCGGCAGCGTGGTCCAGGCCGAGGACCTGCACATCAATCGCGTCCGCGCCGGTCTCGCCCGCGGCGAGATCGTCCGCGGTTTCGATCAGGCGATCGGGCAGACACTGCGTCGCCAGGCGATCGCCGGCCAGCCGCTGGCCCTGGCCGACCTCGCGCGCACGGCGTCGGTGACAAAGGGGGCTCGCGTCACCATGCAGTTGCGGGGTGCCGGCCTGACCATTTCCGCCCAGGGCCTCGCACTCGAGCCCGGCGCGATGGGCGAGCATATCCGCATCCTCAACCCCTCGTCGCGCGCCGTCGTCGAGGCCGAGGAGGTCGGCACCGGCACGGTGCGCATCCTGCCCGGCAGCAGCCCGGTCCAGCTCCCCGCCAACCGTACCGCCCAACTGATCAATTCCGCGAGCATCGTTCAATGAAATCCGCCCTCCTGCTCCTGCCCCTGCTCCTCGGTGCCTGCTCGCTTGAGCGCCTGTCCGAAGTCGGCCGGCCGCCGGCGATGACCCCACCAGCCGATCCCACCAAGGCCGCCGACTACCGGCCGCTGACCATGCCGATGCCGACACCGCGTCCGCTCGAGCCGCAGGCCAACGCGCTGTGGCGCAACGGCAGCCGCGCCTTCTTCAAGGATCAGCGCGCCGCCAACGTGGGCGACCTCGTGACCATCCTCGTCCAGATGGCGGACAGCGCCGACATGGAGAACGCGACCTCGGCCACGCGCTCGAGCAACCAGACGATGGCAGCCCCGGCCCTGCTCGGCGCCGAGCGCACACTGCAGCACATCGCCGGCGTCAGCGGAGCCGCCAGCACCAGCGGCGGCCCGAGTGCCGGCCTCGTCTCCGCCAATGGTGGCACCGGCAACACCGGTGCAGGAACCATGAAGCGGAACGAGACGGTCCAGCTCCGCCTCGCCGGCGTCATCACCCAGGTCCTGCCCAACGCCAACCTCGTGGTCGCCGCCCATCAGGAAGTGCGCGTCAATGGCGAACTGCGCGACCTGCAGGTCAGCGGCGTGATCCGCCCGCAGGACATCGCGTCGGATAATACGATCCTGCATGACCGCATGGCCGAGGCGCGCATTGCCTACGGCGGCCGTGGCCAGCTGACCGACGTGCAGTCGCCGCGCTGGGGCCAGCAGATGATGGACATCATGCTGCCGTTCTGACGGGGCTGGGGAGGGAGCACGCTTGCCCCCTCCCCGCCCCGGTTCTAGCTTCCCGCCCAAGCCAGCGGGAGAAACCGACCATGTCCGACGCCTTCATCTGCGACTTCGCGCGCACGCCGATCGGCCGCTACGCCGGCGTGCTGAAGGACATTCGCACCGACGATCTCGCCGCCCATCCGCTGCGCGTGCTGCGTGAGCGCAACCAATCGGTCGACTGGGCTGCCCTCGACGATTGCTACATGGGCTGCGCCAACCAGGCCGGGGAGGACAACCGCAACGTCGCCCATATGGCGACCTTGCTCGCTGGCTACCCCGTCGACGTGCCGGGCGGCACGATCAACCGGCTGTGCGGCTCGGGCCTCGACGCGGTCGGGACCGCGGCGCGGGCGATCCGGGCGGGTGAGGCGGATTTGATGCTGGCCGGCGGCGTCGAGAGCATGACGCGGGCGCCGTTCGTCATGGGCAAGGCCGGCGAGGCGTTCAGCCGCTCGGCCGAGATCTACGACACCACGATCGGCTGGCGCTTCGTCAACGGATTGATGAAGGCGCAGTATGGCACCGATTCGATGCCGGAGACCGGCGAGAACGTCGCCGAGGAATTCCAGATCTCCCGCGAGGACCAGGACATGTTCGCGCTGCGCAGCCAGCAGAAATGCAAGGCGGCGCAGGATGCCGGGTTCTTCAAGGGCGAGATCGCGCCGATCACGTTGAAGACGCGCAAGGGCGACATCGTCATCGACACCGACGAGCATCCGCGCGGCGACACCACGATGGAGATGCTGGCCAAACTCAAGACGCCGTTCCGCACGCCGGGCACGGTGACCGCGGGGAATGCCTCGGGGGTCAACGACGGCGCGGCCGCGCTCATCCTGGCGAGCGAGGCGGCGGCGAAGCGGCATGGGCTGACGCCGCGGGCGCGCGTGGTGGCGATGGCGACCGCCGGCGTCGCGCCGCGCATCATGGGCATCGGCCCGGCACCGGCGGTGCAGAAACTGCTGGCGCGCACCGGGTTCAAGATCACCGATATCGACATCATCGAGCTGAACGAGGCCTTCGCCAGCCAGGGACTCGCGGTCATGCGTCAGCTCGGCCTGCCCGATGACGCCGAACACGTGAACCCGCATGGCGGGGCGATCGCGCTCGGACATCCGCTCGGCATGTCCGGTGCGCGGCTGGCGATGACGGCGGTCAGCGCGATGGAGGCGCGGGGTGCAAAACGCGCCATCGCCACCATGTGCATCGGTGTCGGCCAGGGCATCGCCGCCCTGATCGAACGCGTCTGACCCAGGAGGTCCTCATGCCTGAATTCTCGGTTCCCGACATGCATTGCGATGGCTGCGTGCGGTCCATCACCAAGGCGGTACAGGGCGCCGTGCCAGCCGCGACGGTGGAGGCGGATCTCGCCAGCCACACCGTCAAGGTCAGCACCGGAGCGACCGAGACCATCGCCGAGGCGATGCGCGACGCGGGGTTCTCGCCTGAGCTGAAGGCTGCGTGAGCGGCGCGCCGCGCGCGGCCGGCATGAGCGAGGGGGCGGAGGCTCCGGTCCTGCTGCGCGCGGTCGGCGACGGTGTCGCACGTCTGACGCTGAACCGGCCGGCGGCACGCAACGCCCTCTCGATCGGCCTCATGGCGGCGCTCGACGATGCGCTGGTGGCGGCCGAGGCCGATCCCGCCGTGCGCGTGGTCGTGATCGGCGCCAACGGCCCGGCCTTCTGCGCCGGGCACGATCTGCGCGAGGTGCGCGCCGATGGCAGCGAGGCGGCGATGCGGGCGCTGTTCACCCAGTGCTCGGCGCTGATGCAGCGCATCGTCGGGCTGACGAAGCCGGTGATCGCGCGCGTCCATGGTGTGGCCACCGCGGCAGGCTGCCAGCTAGTCGCCACCTGCGATCTCGCGATCGTCGCCGAGACCGCGCGGTTCGCCACCCCCGGCGTGAATATCGGGCTGTTCTGCTCGACGCCGATGGTGGCACTGTCACGCAATGTCGGGCGCAAAGCGGCGATGGAAATGCTGCTGACCGGCGATCTCCTCGATGCCATCAAGGCGCGGGAGATCGGGCTGGTGAACCGGGTGGTGCCCGAGGCAGAGCTCGATGCCGTCGTGGATGCGCTCGCCGGGCAGATCGCGGCCAAGAGCCCGCTGACGCTGGCGATCGGCAAGGAGGCGTTCTACCGCCAGGCCGAGATGCCACTGGCCGAGGCCTATGCCTATGCCGCCGAGGTGATGACGCGGAACATGATGGCACGCGATGCCGGCGAGGGCATCGATGCCTTCCTCGCCCGCCGGCCGGCCGTCTGGACCGGAAGCTGATCGGCATGTCCGGCAACACCGCCGATCCCGGCACCGGCACGGCGACCGTCCTCAAGACGGAGCGGCCGAAGCTGTACAAGGTGCTGCTGGTCAACGACGACTACACGCCGCGCGAATTCGTGGTGCACATTCTCAAGCTGGAATTCGGGCTCAATGAGGGGCAGGCCAGCCGCGTCATGCTCACCGCCCATAGCCGCGGCGTCTGCGTCGTCGCCGTCTTCACCAAGGACGTCGCCGAGACCAAGGCGACGCGCGCCACCGATGCCGCTCGCGGCCAGGGATATCCGCTGCTCTTCTCGACAGAGCCCGAGGAATAGCCTCCACTCGTCCCAATCCGTCATACCAAGGGGAACCGCCATGAACGACGCCCAGCCCAACCGCCCGGTCTATGACCGCACCACCGAGGACGTCGGCAACATCGTCGAGTTCGGCCATGTCAACGTGCGCGTGCCCGACCAGCGGCTGGCGACGATCTTCTACATTATGGGCCTCGGGCTGACGCGCGACCCCTATCTCGTCGTCGGCGTCGACAACATGTGGGTGAACGCGGCGAACTGTCAGTTCCACTTGCCGGTCGGCCCGGCACAAGTGTTACGCGGCACGACCGGACTGGTGTTCCCGGATCTCGACGCGCTCGAGGACCGGCTGCGCGCCGTTGCCCCGCGGCTCGCCGGCACTCGATTCGCCTTCACACGCGCCGGCGACACGCTCGAGGTCACCTGCCCCTGGGGAAACCGCCTGCGCTGCCACGCCCCCGACGCGGCGCGGTTCGGGCGCATCGTGCTTGGGATGCCCTATGTCGAGATCGACTGCGCCCGCGGCACGGCCGCCGGCATCGCGCGCTTCTACGGCGAGATTTTCGCCAACCCCGGCACCACCGGCGAGGACGCGCAGGGGCGCTTCGCGCGCATTCCGATCGGCCTCGGCGAATCCCTGATCTATCGCGAGACCGATCGCGCGCTGCCGCCCTTCGACGGCCACCACATCCAGATCGCCATCGCCGACTTCTCGGGGCCGCATCGCCGCCTGCTCGCGCGCGGACTGATCACCGAGGAAAGCAACCAGGCGCAGTACCGCTTCGAGCGCATCATCGACCTCGACAGCGGCGCCGATCTCGCGGTGATCGAGCATGAGGTGCGCTCCATGCGCCACCCGATGTTCGCCCGCGCCATGGTCAACCGGAACCCCGAGCAGACCAACAATCGGTATGCGCCCGGCCGTGAGGCGATGACCTGGTCGATGCCGCCGGAGTGATCGGAAGTTGCCGCATGCGAGAGTCAGGAAATCTTACATTTCTTGACAATCTCATCAAAAATTAGACATTTAACCGCCTGAATTGTCACAAATTTCGACGCTGGCATAAGTCTTGCTCTGATCTCACAAGAACGTGATCACTCCGGTCAACTTGCCGGATACCGGTCGCGGATGTCGGACAGGAGCAGGCGATGCGCGTATTTTTCGGATTTCTGGCAGTTGCGTCGATCGTACTGCCGCTGGCGACGGCGCAGGCAGCCACGACGTCGATCAAGTTCACCGACGCCTCCGGCAACTACCTGTTCCCCGACGGCACCGCCTCGCTCAGCGTCGGCCTGAACAACCACACCGATAGTGTCTTTGGTGATGGCGGGCTCGGCTATTCGACCTTCAGCACGCCCCCTCCCGGCGAGGTCTCGACCAACCTCTTCTGGTGTGACGATTTCCCGAGCAGCCTGCTGACGACGACGAACACCTACGTGATCACCCAGGTCACCAGCGGCTTCGTTGCCACCGGAGGCAGCGTCACGATCGGCCAGTCGAACGCCGCGACGGTCAATCAGCTCACCAATCTCGTTGCCAACGGCCAGGCCTATCTCGCCAACCACGTCTCCGGCACGAACTCCGCCGCCCTGCAGGTGGCCATCTGGGCCATGCTCTATAATGGCGCCAATAGCTGGGCGAACATCACCACCAACTCCGGCACAAACTTCTACGCCAACAGCAGCGGCACCGCATCGGGCGTGATCGCCACGGCCCAGATCTTCCTTGGCTGCGCCCTCGGCACCGTCGATGCCAGTATCTGCAGTTCCGGCTGGACCGCCGATCTCTCGGGCACCTACGCGCTCAACAACTTCAAGCCAGTGGATGCCAATGGCAACGAGATCGCGGGCCAGGATATGCTGCGCCTGGCCCAGATCGGCACCACCACCACCCAGGTCACCACGCCAGAACCCGCGTCGATGGCCCTGTTCGCCGTCGGTCTCGCCGGGCTCGGCGCCGCCCGCCGCCAGCGCGCCAGGCGCGGCTGACCGCCATCGCGGTCCGTCGCTGCGGTCTGTTGCCGGCCCATGGCCGCTTCCCCAGGAAGCGGCCATAATCTTGCGCCGGACATAGAACTGGAGGCCGCCACGTGACGCTCTGTCCCACCCTCGACCACGTCGTCGTCAACGTCCACCAGCGCATGGACGAAGCTGCCGACACCTTTCGCAGGCTGGGCTTCACGCTCACGCCGCGCGGCACCCACTCGCTCGGCTCCATCAACCACCTCGCGATGTTCGGCACTGACTACCTCGAACTGATCGGCCTCCCCCCTGACGCCACCGGCCGGCAGGACCTGCTGACCTGGCCCCTCGGCCTGAACGGACTCGTCTGGGGCACCGAGGACGCCGGCGAAACCCAGCGTGAACTCACCGCCGCCGGCGTTCACTGTCACCCCTGGGGAGAATTCACCCGGCCGGTCGACCTGCCCGGCGGCTCCCGCGATGCGGTCTTCCGCACCGTCCGCCTGGCCAACGAAGCCACCACCGCGGGCAGGCTGTATTTCTGCCAGCACCTCACGCGCGACTTGGTCTGGCGCGACGAATGGCGCCACCACGCCAACGGCACCGTCGGCGTGTCCGCCGCCATCATCGCCGCCCGCGACCCGGCCCGGCTCGGCGGCCTTTTCGCCCGCATGTTCGGCACCTCCGCCGTGGCCTCGATCGAGGGCGGCATGCGCCTCGCCGTCGGCCTCACCCGCTTCGACGTCTTACACCCCGACGCGGTCACTGCACGCTTCGGCACTGCAGTCACCGTGCCCGACGACCGTCCCGAAACCATGGCCGCCCTCGTGCTGCGCACAACCTCGCTTGCCGCCGCCAGATCGGCCATCCAGGTTCCGGGCGTCCGCGCGGCCTGCAACAGCCTGATCGTCCCCCCCAGGGAAACCTTCGGCGTCACCCTGGCCTTCGAAACCTGAGTCCCACGGAGCCCCCCAAATGACCGGCATCCTCGCCATCACCGGCGGCAGCCAAGGCATTGGCGCCGCCATTGCACGTCTCGCCTCCAGCCGTGGCTACAAGGTCGCCTTTTCTTACCGCTCCGGCGCCGACCACGCTGCCCGCGTCCTCGCCGACATCACGGCCGCCGGCGGCCAGGCCATCGCCATACAGGCCGATGCCAGCAACGAAGCCGATACCGTCCGCTTCTTCGCCGAAATTGACGACAAGCTCGGCCCCGTCACTGCCCTGGTGAACAACGCCGGCACCACTGGGCCGATCCGTAAGCTCGATGCTGTCGACGCCGCCATGCTCGGCGCCGTCATGGACCTCAACGTCACCGGCTGCTTTCTGGCGCTGCGCGAGGCCATCAAGCGCATGGCCACAGACCTCGGCGGCACCGGCGGCGCCGTGGTCAATATTTCGTCGCGCGCAGCCGACATCGGCGGCGCCAACGAGTTCGTCCACTACGCTGCCTCCAAGGGCGCCGTCGACAGCTTCACCATCGGCGCCTCGCGCGAACTCGGCGGCCGCGGTATCCGCGTCAACGCGGTCAATCCCGGCATGATCGAAACCGAGATCCACGCCAAGGCGGGCGACGCCGGACGAACAACGCGCGCCATTCCCGTGATCCCGCTCGGTCGGGTCGGCACCGCGGAGGAAGTGGCCAGGGTCGTGCTCTGGCTGCTGTCGGATGAAGCGTCGTACGTGACCGGGGCGCTCGTGCCGATTGGTGGAGGACGGTAAGGCGACGCGTGATCCAGCGGCCAACGGCGTCAAGGCCCCTGGCCGGGCGGAGCGCTTACCCTTTATCCACAAGATAATCGCGGTATTTTTCGCGCAAAACCATCTTATGCACCTTGCCTGTCGCGGTATGCGGAAGTTCATCGACCACCACCACGTCGTCCGGCAACCACCATTTGGCGATCTTGTCGGAAAACACGCTCATAACGCTGTCCTTGTCGATCGTGCGGTCGGGCTTGGCGACGACGAAGAGCAGCGGCCGCTCGTCCCATTTTTCATGCCGGGCGGCGATGATGGCGGCTTCGGCAACGTCGGGGTGGCCGACGGCGATGTTTTCGAGCTGCACCGAGCTGATCCATTCGCCGCCGGACTTGATCACGTCCTTGGCGCGGTCGGTGATTTCCATGAAGCCGTCCTGATCGATGGTGGCAATGTCTCCGGTTGAGAACCAGCCTTCGGCGTCAAGCGCGCTGTTCGGCGCATCACCGAAATAGGCGCTGCAGACCCAGGGCCCGCGCACCTGCAACAGACCGAAGGCTTTGCCGTCCCACGGCAGGGGTTTGCTGTCCTCGCCGAGGATGCGCATTTCGACGCCCCACAGAGCGCGCCCCTGCTTTTCCTTGAGCCGCAACAGGTCCTCGCCGGCGAGATGCGCGTTGGCGGCATTGGGCTGACAATAGGTGCCGACCGGGCTCATTTCCGTCATGCCCCAGCCCTGTCCGAGGTCGACGCCGTATTCGCTGCCGAAGGCTTCGGTCATCGAGCGCGGCACGGCCGAGCCGCCGACGGTCAGCCGCCGCACACTGTCGATCCGCTGCCCGGAGGCACGCAGGTGCTGCAACAGGCCGAGCCAGACGGTCGGCACGCCGCAGGAGATGGTGACGTGCTCGTCGTTGAGCAGCCCGGCGAGGCTGGCGCCATCGAGGTGGCGGCCGGGCATGATGATGGCGGCGCCAGCCATCGGCGCGGAATAGGGAATGCCCCATGCGTTGACGTGGAACATCGGCACCACCGGCAGGATACGGTCGGTGGCGCGGATGCCGATGACATCGCCGACGTTGACGGCAAGCGCGTGCAGCAGGGTCGAGCGGTGGCTGTAAAGCACGCCCTTCGGCCGTCCCGTCGTGCCGGATGTGTAGCAGAGCGAGGCGGCGGTGCGTTCGTCGAACTCCGGCCAGACGTAGGTCTCGTCGGAGGCCGCCATCACTTCCTCATAGCAAAGCAGCTCTGTCCCCGCGGGGAGCTGCACCGCCGGCATATGCGCACGCTCGGCCATGACGATGATGGCGATCAACGGCGCGCGGAGTTTCGACGCCACTGCAGCCATGATGGGCGCGAAGACGTTGTCGACACAGACGATCCGGTCGCCGGCGTGGTCGATGATATACGCGATATCGTCCAGCGCGAGGCGCGGATTGATGGTGTGGCAGATCGCGCCCATGCCGGAGATCGCATAGTAGAGCTCCAGATGGCGGAAGCTGTTCAACGCCAGGGTCGCCACCCTGTCGTCGGCCTTGATGCCGAGACGGATGAGCGCGCGGGCGAGCCGGCGCGACCGGCGCTCGACCTCGGCGTAGTTGGTGCGATGGATCGTCCCCTCGATCGTTTTGGAGACAACCTCGCCCTTGCTATGCTGCCGCGCCGCATGAGTGATGATCGAGGAGATCATCAACGGCCGATCCTGCATTAATCCGAACATCGCCTTTTCCTCCCGGCTCTTGTCGCGATTCTGGCGCGGCCGGGCGGAAAAAGGCAATCGGTATCAGGCGGGCCTGATGGTCAGGTGATCGCGATATTTCTCGCGCAGCATCATCTTCTGGATCTTGCCAGTCGCGGTATGCGGCAACTGATCGACCACGATGACATCGTCGGGTTGCCACCACTTGGCGACCTTGCCGTCGAAATAGGCGAGCAGCGCCGAGCGGTCGATCTCGACGTCGGGTTTGGCCACCACGATGAGCAACGGGCGTTCGTCCCATTTCGGATGCCGCGCCGCGATCACCGCGGCCTCGGCGACGTCGGGATGGCCGACGGCGATATTTTCCAGCTGCACCGTGCTGATCCATTCACCGCCCGATTTCACCACATCCTTTGAGCGGTCGGTGATTTCCATGTTCCCATCCGGGTCGATGGTGGCGACGTCGCCGGTGGCGAACCAGCCGTCGGCGTCGAGCGCGCTGCCGGGCGCATCGCCGAGATAGGCGCTGCAGACGTTCGGGCCTTTCACCTGGAGATTGCCCGAGGTCAGGCCATCCCAGGGCAGCTCGACGCCATCGTCGTTGACGATGCGCATGTCGACTCCGAACATCACGCGGCCCTGCTTCTCGCGGAGGCGAAAGGCTTCGGCGCCGGAGAGGTGGGCGTTGGTGGATTTTGGCATGTTGTAGGTGCCGATCGGCGACATTTCCGTCATGCCCCAGGCATGGTCGACGCGCACGCCGTATTCGTCGCCGAAGGCCTGCATCAGGACGGGCGGGCAGGCAGAGCCGCCGATAATCAGGCGTTGCACACTGTCGAGCCGCGTGCCGGAATTGCGGAGATGTTGCAGCAGGCCGAGCCAGACGGTGGGCACGCCGGCGGAACAGGTCACTCGCTCGTCGTTCATCATCGTGGCCAGGCTGGCGCCGTCAAGATAGCGGCCCGGCATGATCAGGCTCGCGCCGGCCATGGGCGCCGAATACGGCGAACCCCAGGCATTGACATGGAACATTGGCACCACCGGCAGGAAGCGGTCCGTCGCCCGCAGGCCGAACACATCCGGCAGGTTCGAGGCATAGGCGTGCAGCATCGTCGAGCGATGGCTGTAGAGCACGCCCTTCGGCCGCCCGGTCGTGCCCGAGGTATAACAGAGCGAGGCGGCGCTACGCTCGTCGAACGTGGGCCAGGCAGCGATGGGGTCGGCGGCGGCAAGGATCTCCTCGTAGCACAGCAGGTCCATTCCCTCGGGCAGGGCGATGTCGGGCATGTGCGCCCGCTCGGTCATGAACACGATTGCGCGGACGCTCGCGCGCACGGCGAGGGCGATGCCGGCGAGGATGGGGGCGAAGGTGGTATCGGCGAAGATCACCGCGTCGCCGGCGTGATTGACGATGTAGCTGATGTCATCATGCGACAGGCGGGGATTGATGGTGTGGCAGATGCCGCCGGTGCCGGAGATCGCGTAGTAGAGCTCGAAATGGCGGAAGCCGTTCCAGGCCAGGGTGGCCACCCGGTCGCCCGCCTTGATGCCGAGCCGCGCAAGGGCGCCGGCGAGTTGGCGCGAGCGCGGCTCGAGGTCACCATAGGTGGTGCGGTGGACCGCCCCCTCGACCGTCTTGGACACCAGTTCGGCGCCGGCGTGGTGGCGCGCAGCGTGGCGGATGATGGTGCTGATCAGCAGTGGCTGGTCCTGCATCAGGCCGAGCATGGTGTTTCCTCCGTCGTCGTTCGTGGACGGCCGCGGCGAATGCCGCGGCCGCCGGTCAGTCAATGTTACGCTGGCGAGAGCACGTGGATCACGCGGCTCGCCACCATATCACGCACCTTGGCGCCGTAGGCGGCCATATGCGGCGCCTTGCCGTGGGCGGCGAGGTCTTCGGCCGTCGCCCATTTCTCGACGACAACGAAGCTGTCGGGCCCGAGCTTGGTCTGGATCGGGCCGATGCCGTCGGCGTCGACCGCCGGGCCGTATTCGATGCAGCCCTTCTCGGCGAGCACCGCCGGCACGTTGGCGCGGAATTCCTTGAGGATGGCATCACGCATGCCGGGCTTGGCGGTGATCATGGCGAGGACGTGGATCATGGACTTTGGCTCCCGTGGTTTTGACCGCCCTACAGTAAACCCTGCGGCGGCCCCGCCAAGGGGTCAGCGCGCTGCCCGAGGGGTCAGCGGGGCTACCAGGGCAGTGCGAGGCCGGCCACGTTGGCGCCGAACCATGCCTGCGGCTCGGAGGGAGTCATGTGCTGGGCGCGCTCGCGCGTGCCGACACAGGCGCGGGCGGCGGAAAATGTATCGCGCCATCCGCCCTTGCCCACCTCCAGCGCCGTCAGCAGGCAGTCGTCGAATTCGGTGTAGACGTCGCCGGCGCCGCAGCCGAAGGAGGGGCGGTCGGCGCGCGCGGCGGTGATGATGATGCGGTTGTCGCGGATCAACGGCTCGCGCAGGTAGCCGCCGGAGAAGCAGCCGGACAGCACCAGCACTGTCGGCGCCACTCCGCAGCCCTGCACCAGCGCGCGGTCGAGCCGGCTTGGATCGAGCTGGGTGTCGTTGGCGTCCGCCGGCAAATAGAGCCCTTGCCGCGGCACGCCATGCGCGGTGGCGAACACAAGACAGCCCTCGCCGGCGGCCGGCCGCAAGCGCGAAATGCCGTCGAGCACGTTGCCGACGGTCGCGAAACCGACGCCGGGCGGCCGCCGGCCTCCGGGCCGGGCGCTGAAGCGGTTGGTCGTCGCATTCGTCCGCGTGGCCAGATCCTTCGCAAGGCGATCGGCGGCATTATCGAAGGCATTGATACTGGCATCGCCAGCGACCACGACCGCCTGGAAGCGCGCCACCGCCATCGTCACCGGCTGGGGCGATGTGCGCAGGAACTGGAGCTGCGTCTCGCCCTGGGTCGCACACCCGGCGACCAGCAGGAGCAGGAATGCCGGCACCCGCCGCATGTCAGGCCGCGGGCATCGCGAACGGCGTGTCGCTCTTGAAGCGTTTCAGCACATTGGTTGTTAGCCGGAACAGATTATTGTCGAACCCGTTCCAGGCGAGCGAGCCGGCATAGGCGATCGAGCCGGTCGAGAACACCGCGCCGCCACCTGGCGTCTCGAAGAACGTCATGTCGGCGTGGATGTCGGCATTGATCACCGCGTCCGTCGCGCCATGGGGGATCAGCACCTCCTCGGCCACCAGCTCATAGGTGTTGGAGTGGTTCTCGCTGCGCGCCACCACCAGCGCGTGCGCCGGCGTCCCCAGCCCGCGATCGGCGGCGTCGATCTCAAGCCCCGCCGCGCCGCCTTGAAGAATGCCGAAATCGCCGAGCAGCTCGCCCTCAACACCGGCGAACATCCAGTCGACACGCGGATCTTTCGCATCCCCCGTGCGCCGGTAGTAGCTGCAATGGTCGAACCCCTGGCTGATGAAGCCGACGCCGAACAGCCGCTGCGGCGCGCGCATGTTGCGCCGCCACAGCCCGCCATACTCGCCGGTAAAGGCATGGAACGCCTCGCCCGGTTCTGCATCCCAGGCCCGCACGCCGCCTTCGGCACGGCGCACCTCGATCATCCCCTCGCGCGCGGGATGATGGGCGATGCGCCAGTAGAACCCGTTGCCGCCCATGTACATCATCCGCCCGCCGCGCCGCAGATAGGTCTCGAAGGCGTCGAGCATGTCGCGTGAATCATATTCAGGATGCGAACCCGTCAGCACAACCGCGTAGGGTTTCAGCAAGTCGTAGCCGTGCTTGTGCAGATCCTCCTCGGTGATGACGTCGTAGTCACCACCAAGCTTCTCCAGCCAGTCGACGATGAACAGGTCGAGGTTGAAGTTCCAGTGCCGGCCGTTGGGACGGAAGTTTTGCAGCGGACGCATCCGGCTCGAGAACGATACGCCCGAGCCGTCGCTGTGCCGGTCATAGGTCGACAAACCCATTTCGGGAAACTCGACCAGCAGCGTGTCGATGCCGTCCATCACGGTGGCGCGCCCCTGGTAGCGCTCGGTCATCGTCGAGAGGAAGCGGCCGCGGTTATTGAGGTAGACGGTATAGGTCGCGGTCGATGCCAGGAACGCCACCTTCGAGCGCGCCGTGCCGCGCGGCGGCACCACGAAGAACGGCACCCAATAGTCAAAATCGGGCGTCGAAAGATGCGCGGCATAGACGCCCGAGCGCAGATCCGCAGGCACTGTGTAGGAGAAATCCTCCGCCCAGCGGGCATCGACCAGATCGGTATCGTGGAAATGGATCGCACCGTATTGCTGCGGCGCATGCGTCCAGTTGGTCTCGCTGCCGTCCCAGTTCCAGCCACGCACCGCCCGCGTCGGCAGGTTCACCGTCTCGCCGTCGAGGCGATGCGGCCCGAGATCGGTGATCGTCTCGGTGGGGATGCCGATCGAAAAATCCCAGGCAGCGATGAGGTCCTGCGCCAACGCGGCCGCCAGCGGCGTCGCCGCCAGCAGGGCCTGCCCGGCGTTGTCGAGGGCGCCGCGCGCCATGCGCGGGCTATCGATCTTGCCGTTGAAATGCGTCGTGAAGCGCAATCCGCCCCAGCACGACGGCCCCTCCGCCCGCCCCGCCTGCCAGGCGGCAAATGTGAAAGCCAGCCCCGTCGCATCGGGCGCCGCCGCCCTGCCGCTGACCGCCACCTCGGCGCCGGGATGCAAGTCATGATCGCTCAGCGGGACCTGACGCAGCCGCAGCTCGCCCGCCGCCGCGTCATACGATGCGGAGACGAAATACCACCGCCGCAGCTGCGCCGGCACGCCGCTCGACAGCACCGTCACTTTGCCGCCGCCACCCGTGCGAACCGCGAAAGCGCCGGCGGCATCGAGCTCGATGCCATAGCCGTGCTGCCCCTTCTCGCACCAGGCGCCGATCACCGCCTGGCGCCCCTTCTGCGGCGTGGTCGGAAAAACATAAGCCGAGATCGTGAAACTTCCCGACGGCGCCAGGGCCGGATGCGGCTTCACCGCCGCCAGCCCGCCGATGGGGATCGGCTGGAACCGCCCCGCCCGCGTTCCGTTGCACGGCGCCGCCACCGGCTCCGGCGCGAACTTCGTCGCCAGCGGCCCGGCATCCGGCTGTTTAAGCCTGACGATCTCGACGTCGTAGCTCTCAGCATCGATGCAGGACACCATGAAGCGCACCGTCTCGCCCGGCCCCGCGCTCCAACGGTCGCAATACCCCATGACCCGTTTCATCGGCGTTCTCCGCTGGGTTCTATTCGATCGGGCATTCTTCGCCGGCCAGCGCCGCCCAGCGCGCCCGGAAGATGTGCCACTCGGCCTCCTTGAGGTCGGTGAACACCATGTTCGTCGGCCGTGGCGGCTTGCCCGGCTCCATCATCGCCAGCGTCCAACGCTCGCCGGCGCGGTCGATCAGCAGCACATGGAACTCGCCCGGCCGTGGGGCGCGCAGGATGTTCAGCAGGTATTGCAGATCGGGGCTGTGCTCGCCGAACGGATTGGCCTTGAACTCGCGGGCCAGCTCGACCCTGCTCTTGTCGAAGCGGTACATGCCACCTCCCCTGCCTCTGTCCGGGCGGGATTGAAGAGCACCTGACCGCGCCGCACAAGCCGCCGCCGCGGAAGGCGCCTATCCGTAACGTTCCTCGGTCCAGGGATCGCCGTTGTTGTGGTAGCCGTTGCGCTCCCAGAAGCCCGGCTGGTCGGTGATCGAGAACTCAATCCGCCGGATCCACTTCGCCGACTTCCAAAGGTACAGCTTGGGAATCAGCACCCGCACCGGCCCGCCATGCTGGCGCGAAATCGGCTCGCCCTCCCAGCTATGCACAAGCATCACATCGTCCTGGTCGAACTGATCGAGCCGCACATTGGTGGTGTAGCCATCGACGGCATGAAAGATCACATGCCGCGCCTTGTCGGACACCTCGACCATGTCGATCAGCGTCCGCGCCGCCACACCCTGCCAATGGTTGTCGTAGCGCGACCACTGCGTCACGCAGTGCATGTCCGAGGCCCGCTCCGTCATCGGCAGCGCCATGAACTCACCCAGCCGCAACGAGAGCGGCCGCCGCACCGCGCCATCGACATCGAGGCGAAACCGCCGCTCATCGACAATCGGCTGCACGCCGAGATCCAGCACCGGCCAGTCCTTCACCAGCCGCTGCCCCGGCGGCAGCCGGTCGACCTCGGGATCGGCCGTGGTCCCGGTCAGCAGGCGGCCGTCCTCGGCCCAGCGCTGCTTGCTGCGGATGAGTTTCTCGTTCGCGCCATCGGGAATGGTCTCGTCGGTCATGACCTGCTCCTGCAATCCTGGCGGAAGGACAATCGACCGCGCCCGGCGTTACGCCTCAGCCGCGATCGCGCATCAGCCGCGCCTTGTCGCGCTGCCAGTCGCGCGCGGCAATCGCGTGACGCTTATCGGCCTTGTTGCGCCCGGCGCCGAGACCGAGCTGCACCTTCGCCACCCCACGATCGTTGAAGTGGATATCGAGCGGCACCAGTGTCATCCCATCCCGGCTCACCGCGCCGAGCAACTGGTTCATCTGCTTGCGCTTGACCAGCAGCTTTCGCGGCGCCCGCGGCTCGAAGCGGCTGAGCACGCCACCCTGGTATTCGGGGATGTAGCAGTTGAACAGATAGAGCTCCCCCTCGCGCTCACCGGCCCACGCCTCCGTCAGCGTGGCCCGGCCCATGCGCAGGCTCTTCACCTCCGGCCCCTTGAGCACGAGGCCGGCCTCCACCTGTTCCTTGATCGTGTAGTCGAAGCGGGCCTTGCGGTTCTGCGCCGCCATGCCGTGGCTGATCAGGCCCGACTTCCGTTTCGCTGTAGCCGCGTTCATCGACCCATCAGTTCAGCAGGCCGGCGTGCTGCATGGCGGCACGCACGCGCTCGCGCGTCGCCTCGCCGGGCGGCGCCAGCGGCAGGCGTACCTTCTCGGCCGTCAGCCCCAGCAGCGAGGCGGCATACTTCACCGGCCCCGGGCTGGTCTCGCTGAAAAGCGCGTCATGCAACGGAACCAGGCGCTCCTGGATGGCCATCGCCTCGGCCATCTTGCCCTCGCCCCACAGCCGATGCATCTCGGCGCACTGGCGCGGCGCGATGTTGCCGGTCACCGAAATGCAGCCATGCCCGCCGACGGCGAGGAAGGCGAGTGCGGTGTGGTCCTCGCCCGAGAACTGCATGAAGTCGTCCCCGCAGGCGCGCCGCGTGTGATACGGCCGCGCCAGGTTCGCGGTCGCGTCCTTCACGCCGACGATGTTCTTGTGCTTGGCCAGCCGCCCCATCGTCTCCGGCGTCATGTCGATGATCGAGCGCGGCGGGATGTTGTAGATGATAAGGGGGATGTCGACCGCATCGGCCACTGCGGAGAAGTGCAGATACATCCCCTCCTGCGTCGGCTTGTTGTAGTACGGCGTCACCAGCATCGCCATGTCGGCACCCGCCTTCTTGGCATGCCTGGTGAAATCAAGCGCCTCTGCGGTCGAGTTCGACCCCGTGCCGGCGATCACCGGCACCCGGCCCGCGGCCACCTCGACGGCGATCTCGACGACGCGCTTATGCTCTTCATGCGTCAGCGTCGGCGACTCACCGGTGGTGCCGGTCGGCACGATGCCCTGCGTGCCCTCTTTGATCTGCCAGTCGATGAACTCGGCGAGTTTCTTTTCGTCGACGGACCCGTCCGCGTGCATGGGCGTGATCAGGGCAACGAGGGACCCTTTGAGCATCGACGTTTCTCCGTGTGTTTGGCGCTTGAGGGCCGTAAGGCTAGCCCCCAAGCGCCGGATTGGCAAACCGCCGCGGCCGAAGCCCTAAAGCGACATGATGAAGGCGGCGGGATCCTCGATCTCGATGATGTTCAGGCGGATCAACTCCTCGCCATAGTTGGGGTAGTTCCCCGCCGCCGAGGCCGAGACGATCATCAGCCCGTCGTGCAGGATGCGCGCCTCGATCATGCCCGGCACCCTCGCGGCCTTCTTCGCCCTGAGGTCGTCGAGCGTGGCGACACTCGGCGCCGCCGGCGGCGGTGCGCCGCCCTCCTCCTCCGTCAGCATCACCGGCGGCGCCAGCGACACCGGCTCGAGCGACACCGGCGGCGGGCAGCCGCCATCGTCGCAGGCGGGCACCGCAACCGCATCGAAATCGGGCGGCAGCGACAGTGTCACCTCGGTCGGATCGTAATGCGCCAGTTGGTCGCGCAGCCACTCCCACTCCGGCCGGTCGAGATACTCGGTGTCGCGGAACTCCTGCGGAATCCACGGCACATCGAAGGTGTCGCGGATTTCCACCTTCCAAGCCCGCCGCTCGGTGCGAAGATACTCGATGAGCGAGGGGATCTCGCGGACGTTCGACTTATAGGCCATGCAGACATAGCGCAGCGGCGGCGGCGCCGAGCCCTTGGCGAAGGCGGCCAGCAGCTTGTCCCAGTTCTCCATGAAGATGCGGTGCTTCGCGCCCTTGCGCATCTTCTCGTAGATCGCCGGATCGCGCGATTCGATGGACACATTGAGGTTGCTGAGCCCGCTATTGGCGAGCGTCTCCCAGTATACTTCCGGCATCCGCCGCGACAGGTTGGTCGTGTAGTGCATCCGGTTGCGGTATTCGCGCGGAATGCGGTTGATAAACTCAACCAGTTTTGGATGCATCGTCGGCTCGTGCAGGCACGACATCCACAGCCCCTCGGGCCCGACATAGGGCAGCCATTTCAGCGCCGCCGCAAAAATCTCGTCGCTCATCACCGTCGTCTTGTGCACCGGCGCATGATCGAACAGGCAGAACGGGCAGCGCAGGTTGCAGTTGTCGACGATGTCCATCGCGATGTAGCGGACCGGTTTCCATGACGTCTGCATGGCCGGGTCATGCGCGATTGGCTTGCCCGTGGCGATCGGCCGCACCTCGAGATATTCGCTGTCATCGGGGCTGATCGGCGCGTCGAACATCAGGCGGAACCCGTGCACCGCATCCTCGAAGCCGAGGGCGAACAGGATGCGGTCGAACTGATCGGCAACGCCGCGGCCGATCACCCGCTCCTCCTCGCCGCGCATGACCACGACCTCGAAGGCCACCCGCTCGGCGGGATCGGCATTGTTGTAGATCCAGCCGGCGACATGCCGTTCGCTGCGCTCGCGCATATAGCCGGTGATGATCGAGCGCGCCCGCGCCAGCGGCGCCTCGGCCCCCTCCGGCCACACCTCGACATGATCGCGCTCGGCATCGGTGAGCGGTTCGGCGAACGTCGCGCGGAACCCCGCCCCGGCATCCTCAAAACCGAGATCGGCCAGCGTATCGTCCCGCAGGTCGGCCACCCCCGCCGCCAGCACCCGCTCCGCCCCCGGCAGCGTGCAGCGCACTGTGTACGACAGCCGCCGGTCCGGATTATCCTCGCGCCGCATCCAGCCCGCGACATGCTGCGTCGTGCACTCCCGCACATAGCCGAGCGTCGCGCCCACCGCGCGCGGCAGTGCTGCGCCGGTTTCGACGAACCGGACGGCGATCCGGTCACGCTCCGCCTCGCTCAATTCCTCGGCGAACTCGAAGCGGAAGCCGCAATTGGCATCTGAATACCCCGACGCCGCCATCAGCCGGTCATGCCGATCGGCAACCCCTCGACCCAGTTCCCGCTCCCTCCCCGGCAGCGTGCATACCACCCGATAGGCCAGGCGCCGCGAGGGTTCCTCGGAGAGGCGCATCCACCCCGCGACATGCCGCGTCGTCAACTCGCGCACATAGCCCGGCGAGGCCGCTTCGGCCATCGGCAGTTCCTGGCCGTTGGCAACACTGCGCACCACCAGATGATCGCGCTCGGCCTCGCTCAGCTCGGTTGCGAAGTCGACCCTGAACCCGCACTTCGCATCAGCGAAGCCGGATGCCGCCAGCACCCGGTCGGCCTGATCCGCCACCACGCGGGCGATCTCGCGCTCGGCACCCGGCATGGCGCAGACCACCGTCAACTCCAGCCGCGCGCCAGGATCATCCTCGCGCCGCGCCCAGCCCGCGACGTGGCGTGTACTGCGCTCCCGCACATAGCCGAGCAACCCACCCTCGGACATCGGCAGCACGACATTCGCGTCCGTGCACCGTACAACAAGGTGGTCGCGCTCCTCCTGCGTCAGCTCCGGCGAAAAGGCGATGCGAAACCCGCAGGCCGCATCCGACACCCCGGCGGCCGCCAGAAGCGGGTCCGGCAGGTTCGCCGGGGCCCGCGCCAGCACCCGCTCCGCCCCCGGTCCCACGTAGCGTACCTCGACGGTCATCGTCTGTCCGGGCTTGCCGGCATCGCGCACCCAGCCGGCGACATGCCGCGTGCTGCGCTCCCGCACATAGCCCAGCAGTGCCTGCCCGGCATCCTGCAGTAATGCCCGGAATCCGGCGGGGCGGACGCCGACCTGATCGATCTGGGCAGGAGCCAGCGCCTCCGGATATTTCACCCGGAACGCATACTGCCCGTCACCAAGCCCGAGCGAGGCCAACTCCATGTCGTAGGCATCTGCCACCCCAGCCGCCAAGACCCGTTCTACGCCATTGACGTTCAGCACAACCTCGAAACCCAGCCGCACGTCCGGATGCACCGGATCGTGGATCCAGCCGGTGATCTCGGTCGCGCTCCGGCTGCGAACATAGCCCACGAACACCGGCTTGTCGGGGAAAATGGCGCGCCGGATCGGCCGCAGCACGTCCTTGATCTGCTTGGGCAAAAGGCGCCTTAGATGCACGTCGAACCCTCCAGTCGAACCCCGAACCGTGATGTGGGGGCAGTCTGCGGATTTGCGATACCAACGCCGCCATCGTCCTGCCGAGCCCGCTCTCTCAGCCCGAATCCGGGGGTGCGAAACCCCTACGCCTCAGGCTAGAACCACACGCATGATCTGCCGCTTCGCCGCGCTCTGCGCAATGGTTTTCATGCTCGCTCGCCCGGCCCTTGCCCAGCCGGACGTCATTTCGCATATCCGCGCCGATCGCTGGCCCGAAGCAGCCGCGGCGGCTGCGCAATATCCCGACCCCATCGTCGGCAAGCTCGTCACCTTCTACCGCCTGATGGCGCCGGGCGCCGCAAACGCGGCCGACATCAGCGCTTTCCAGGCCGCCAATCCAGACTGGCCGCTGCAAGCCTCGCTGTCCCGTCGCCGTGACGAAGCCCTCGCTGGCGAAGCCGACGACGCCACGTTGCGCGCCGAGTGCGTCCGCACACCGCCACAACTTACGGCCGCCTTGCTCCACTGTGCCGAGACCCTTGCCTCTTCCAACCGGGACACCGCCGCGCGCTTGGCCCGCCTAGCCTGGATCGGCGGTATCACCGAGCCGGCGTTCGAACAGCGGTTCCTGCACGAGCAAGGCGCCCTCCTTACCCGCGCCGATCATGCCGCTCGCTTTGACCGCCTCGCCTGGTCCGACCCCGCCGCTGCTACCCGCCAGATCCCCCGCCTCGACGCCGCCGAGCGGCCCCGCGCCGAGGCCCGCCTCGCCTTCCGCCGCGACGACCCCAACGCGGCCCGTATGACCGCCAACCTCAGCGCCGCCGATCGCGCCGACCCTGGCCTCTTCTATGAACAGGCTGGCTGGCTGCGTCGCACCGGCCAGGACGAAGCCGCCCGCGACCTTTGGATCGCCGCCGGCGCCGCCGCCGAACGCGCCGCCCCCGAAGCACGCGACGGCGCCTTCTGGGGCGAGCGCAACATCATGGCCCGCCGGCGCCTGCGCCAAGGTGACGCCGCCGGCGCCTATGCCATTGCCGCCGGCTACGCCGGCAAGAGCGTCGAGCAGGCCGTCGACGCGCTCTTCCTCGCCGGATTCATCGCCCTCGGGCCGCTCGCCGATCCAGCCCGCGCCGGACCGCAGTTCCGTCGCCTCGCCGACCTCTCCAAGGCCGCGATCACCCAGGGCCGCGCCCATTATTGGCTCGGTCGCACCGCCGAAGTCCGCGGCAACAGCGAGGCCGCCCAACGCGAGTACGAAGAAGCCGCCAAATGGCCCAACACTTTCTACGGCCAACTCGCGGCCCTCCGTCATGGCGACACAATGTCTGCGCTCGCCAGCCGCATCACCGCGACGACCGACCCGATGGCCGACGGCGCCCGCGCCGTCGACTTTTCAGGCCGCGAACTCGCCCGTGCCGCCGCCTACCTGGTCAGTTGGGGCGAGCCCCGCCGCGCCCAACCCTTCCTTCTCCGCCTTGACGACATCGCCCCCGACGCGATTGACCGCTCACTGGCGGCCCGCCTTGCCATCGGTTTCAATCTTCCCGAAACCGCCGTCGCCCTGGCCCGCCGTGCCGGTCGCGACGGCATCATACTCCTAGGCGCCGGCTGGCCGCAGCCCTTCATGCCTCCGACGCCACCGGAGATCGCCCTCAGCCTCGGCATCATGCGTCAGGAAAGCAGCTTCGACCCCGGTACCGTCAGCCCCGCAGGTGCCCGCGGCCTGATGCAGCTCATGCGCGGCACCGCCGCCCAGATCTCCCGCAAGCTTTCGATCGGCACCAATGTGCCCGCCCTCGTGCTTGATCCCAATTACAACATGCGCCTCGGCACCGCCTATCTGCGCGACCTCCTCGACCAGTATGCCGGCGCCGCCCCCCTCGCCATCGCCGCCTACAACGCCGGCCCAGGGCGGGTGAATGAGTGGATGCTCACCAACGGCGATCCCCGCACCGCAACCGTCGACATGATCGGCTGGATCGAGCTCATCCCCTTCGGCGAAACCCGCAACTACGTCCAGCGCGTCATCGAGAACCAGGTTGTCTACCAGGCCAAGCGCAACGACACCCGCCCTCACCCGCTCGCCCCATGGCTGCACTAGACCAAACCATCCGCACCTGGGATGGCCTCAAGCTCCGCGTCCGCACCTGGGCCGGCGGCACGCGCACGCCCCTGCTCTGCCTCCCCGGTATTATCCGCACCGCCGAGGACTACGACGACCTCGCCGCCCGCCACCCCGATCGCCGCGTCGTCTCGCTCGACTACCCCGGCCGCGGCCACTCCGACTACGCCTCCTCCCCTGCCCGCTACCGCCCCGAAGACACACTGCGCGACGTGCTCGACATCTGCGCCGCCGTCCACCTCGACCGCGCCATCGTCATCGGCACCAGCTTCGGCGGCCTCCTCGCCATGGGCCTCGCGGCCGCCCGCCCCAGCCTGGTCGCCGCCGCCGTGCTCAACGACATCGGGCCAGAAGTCGGCACCGAAGGCGGCGCCTTCGTCCGCGCTTTCATCGCCGAAGACCCTGCCCTCCCCGACCTCCAAGCTGCTGCCACCCACCTCCGCGCAAAACTCCCCTTCCTCTCGCTGACCACCGATGCGCACTGGCAACGCTTTGCCACCCTCACCTACGCCCCTGGCCCCGACGGACTCTGGCACCCCCTCTGGGATACGCGCCTCGCCACCCTGCTCAACAGCGCCCCCCCCAATCTCTGGCCGCTCTTTGGAACCCTCGCCAACCGCCCCCTCCTCCTCGTCCACGGCGCAATCAGTACCCTCCTCCTGCCCGGCACCGTATCCCGCATGCAGCAAGCCCACCCCAGCATGACAGTCGTCACCGTCCCCGCCTGCGGCCACGCACCGACCCTCGCCGAACCCGAAGCCGAGCGCGCGCTCGACCTGTTCCTGGCGCAGCTGTGAGCCTCGCCCGCCTCGTCGCCAGCGGCTTCGGCACCGGCTACCTCCGCCCTGGATCAGGCACCTGGGGATCCCTCGCCGCCCTCATCCTTGGCTGTTTCATGCTCGCCTGGTACCCCCCCGCCCTCCCCGTTGCCGCCCTGGCCGCCTACGTCGCCGGCCTCTGGGCGGTCAAAGCCACCGACGCCGTCGACGATCCCGGCTGGGTCACTATCGACGAATTCGCCGGCCAGTGGATCACCATGCTGGCCCTCACCTCCACCAACCCCATCGGCATCGCCGCCGCCTTCATCCTCTTCCGCCTGCTCGACATCGTGAAACCGGGCCCGATCAAACTGGCCGAAATGCAAGGCGGCGCCCACGGCGTCATGGCCGACGACGTCGTCGCCGGAGCCATCGGCGCACTACTACTGTGGATGGCGCGCACGGGATGGCCGGGGGTGTTTGATTGAAGCCGTTTAAGGGAAGCGTGGCTCCGCCGGCCAAGGGCTATGCCCTTGGAACCCTTTACCATCAGCGGCTGGATCGGCGACCTTCAGTTGCTAACATCTTCCTTAGCGCCGCAGGCATTCAATCCGTGCGACCACACGAACCTACGGGCGCTCCCAAGGATGTCTTGGCTTCGCCACTCCCATCCCCGAGATCGAGGGATCGCGACCGAAGGCCATCGATCCAACCGCGGATGTGGATGGTTTTCCAAAGGCCTCCAGGCCTTTGGCCGGCGGAGCCTTCCGTCCATACCCCCGCCGGAGTCTCACCATGATCGATAACGCCATTCTCGCCACCGCCGAGGCCCTCCTCCAGCGCTGTCGCGACGCGAAACTGATGCTCGCGACCGCCGAGAGCTGCACCGGTGGCCTGATCGCCGCGAGCCTCACCGCCATCGCCGGCAGTTCCGACGTCGTCGACCGGGGGTTCGTCACCTACTCCAACGAGGCCAAGCACGACCTCGTCGGCGTCGACATGGCGCTGATCGCCGCCCACGGCGCCGTCAGCGAGCCGGTCGCCCGCGCCATGGCCGAGGGCGCGGTCGCCCGGTCCCGGGCCGGCATCGCGGTTTCCGTCACCGGCGTCGCCGGCCCGGGTGGCGGCAGTGTCGAGAAACCCGTTGGCCTCGTCTGGTTCGGCTGCGCCCGCCGCGACGGTCCGACCGTCACGGTGAGCCACATTTTCCCCGGCAGCCGCACCGACATCCGCCGCGCCACCGTCGCCGAGGCCCTCCGGCTGATCGGCGCCGCGATCTGAGCGTCAGGCCCAGCCGAGTTCCTTCAAGGCAAGACCGGAGTGCCAGATCTTCGTCATGTGGCTGATCTTGTCGCCGGTGAACTGCATGACATAGACATAGTCGCTGACTGTCGTCTTGCCTGTCGGCGCTATCGGCCCGCCGGCCAGATGCGTCCCGGTGAACACCCCATAGGCCATCACGCTGTTGCGTGCGGTGTCGGTGGCGAAGGACTTCACCTCATAGCGCCCATCCGTCAGTACGGTCATCAGGCCCTTCATCCAGTCGGTGTAGGCGGACAGCGTCTTCACATCGAGAAGGGGCTCCGCCTGGGCCGCAAAGGTCGCGTCGGGCGTACAGAACGCCTTGCAGACGTCCCAGCCTTTTCCGGTTTCACAGGCATCAAAGAATTGTTGGGCCGTCGCGGTGATCGCAGCCATCGGTCGGTTCCCCTGCTTGTTCCGGCGCCTCATCCGACGCCACCGATAACGGATCACATAGACCCTTGTGACAGCAAGCAATAGTTCGCACCCGGTCAGAAAACGCCGAGCGCAAGCCCTGCCGCCAAGGCGCCACCGACGTCCGCACATCGCACGAGATCCGCAGGGCCGATGATCTTTGGCGCCGCGATGGCCTCTGGCGTTTGCGCGCCCGTCCGTACGATCAGCGGTGCGGCCACCGCCCGCAGCCGCCATCCCGTCGCGATCCGCTCCACCTGGCGCACCGCGCTCGCCCCATCGCTGCCGGCGCAAATCATCACGCAGTAGGGCCGCCCGTTGAGCAGTCCAAGCGCGGGGTAGTAACAGCGATCGAAAAAATCTTTCATCGGCCCGGACAATCCGGCGAGGTTCTCAGGCGCTACGAACAGAAACCCGTCCGCCGCCAACACCTCGTTCGCATCCGCCGCTTCGGCGCTGAGCAAGCGGACGTGGACGCCTACCTCGCTCTCCGCCGCCCCCGCCGACGCCCGAGCCATCTGGGCTGCTCCACCGGTGCGCGAATGGCTCACGATCAGCAACCGCTTCATCATGAGAGCGCATGCCCGGCCAGCGCAAAGCCAGCCGGGGCCTATCTGCGCGTTTGACTTAGAGCGACTTCGCTTCCTTCGGGTGTGCCTTGCGGTAGGCCTCGACGTCGGCCTTAGTCACATAGCCCTTGTTACCAGTATCGATCGCTGCGAACTGCTTCACGACACCATGCAACTTCCCAGCTTTCGCCTGATCGAGCGTCAGCTTGCCGTCATGGGTGGTGTTCGCGGCATCAAAACGCTGCTCAAACTTCTCCTTCCCCGCCCCTTTCGCCTTCGCGGCCGGGGCCGCTGTGGCCGGAGCGGCGGCGGCAGGTGCCGCGGGCGCCGCCGGAGCGGCGGTCTGGGCAAGAGCGGGGCCCGCGATCATCGCGGCGGTCAGTCCAACATAGAGCCAACGCATCGACTCGGTCTCCTCTGAGAATGGGTGTGAAGACTACAACAGAACGCCATGTAACAGCATGTATTCTTTGTCATGCCCCCGCCGCGACGGCTGCACGGATCACTGCCACCGCCTCGTCGACCGCCGCTGCGGTAATGTCCAGATGCGTACAGGCCCGACCACGGAACCTGGTGTTCACAGAGAAACCAACGCCATGCTTACGCGTGCGCAGGTTCAGCGCCGTCGCATCAAGCCCTGTCGCCGTGGTGTCGAAGAACACAAGATTGGTCTCGGGGTCCTCGACCGTAATGCCCGGGATCTGCGCCAGTCCGCGCGCCAGCCGCTTGGCATTGGCGTGGTCCTCGGCCAGGCGGTCGATATTGTGGTCGAGCGCGTAGAGGCACGCCGCAGCCACTATGCCGCCCTGCCGCATCGAGCCACCCAGCCGTTGCTTCCAGCGCCAGGCCCGTCCGATGAATTCGGTCGAGCCACACAAGACCGCACCAAGCGGAGCCCCCAGGCCCTTGGTGAAGTCGAGCCACACGCTGTCGAACCCCGCCACCATATCCTTCGGCGCCACGCCGGCCGCCACGGTCGCGTTGGTCAGCCGCGCGCCGTCCATGTGGGTCGCCATCCCCCGCTCATGGGCGAAATCGGCAATCGCGTTGATCGTCGCCAGCGGCCACACCGTCCCGCCGCCGGAGTTTGCCGTCTGCTCCACCTCGACCAGCACCTGGGGCGGCGAATAGCGCGTCTTCGAGCGGATCGCGCCCTTCAGCGCATCGAGTGAGAACTGGCCGCGCTCGCCCCTCAGCCCAGTGATCTGCGCCCCCGCAAGCGCCGCGCAACCGCCGCCTTCGCTGGTCAGGATATGCGCCGTTTCATGCGCCAGCACCTCGTCGCCGGGCCGACAATGGGTCAGAATCGCGATCTGGTTGCACATCGTCCCCGACGGCAGGAAAATCGCCGCCTCCTTGCCGAGAAAAGCCGCCATCCGGTCGGTCAGCCGCGTCACCGTCGGATCCATGCCCGCCTGCTCGTCGCCAAGCTCGGCCTCCATCATCGCCGCCTTCATGCCGGCCGACGGCAGGCTCTGCGTGTCCGAATAGAGGTTTACGTGCATCTTCGGCAGGCCGGTGGGCTGCGGGGGCGGGGCAAAGTTCATGGCGTGTCTCCTCGAATCATACCGCAGAGAAGCAGCAACCGGCGCACCGCGCCAGTGGCCGCTCGGCACATCAGTCCGTCAGGATTGCGGAGCCGCCATTGTGAGCCGCCCGATCAGCAGCACCGGCCCGGTCGGCCGCCCAGTCGGCGAGCCGCCATCGGGCTCGACAGTAATCTGGATCAGCATGCCCGCGACCGCACTCACCCGCGATGCGGGTATCACCACCAATTTACCCGGTTCATACGGCAGCACACCCGCATTGGCCGGCGCCTGTTGGCCCTGCACCAGCGTCCAGACCTGCAGCGACTTGCCCGACGGCGCCTGCAACTGGCGCCCAAGCGCGGCGGGAACCAGGGTCAGGCGCAGGTTGCCCCGTCGGTCGACCTCGGCCAACACACCCGGCGAATTGCGATCACTGACCAGCACTGTCATCAGCCGCGGTGCGTCATCCCGCGACAGCACCAGGTAGCCAATCACAGCCATAACGCCGAGGCTCGCAGCAAGGGCCCAGAGCCGCCAAACCCATGTCCAGCGCCGCTCGCGCTTCAGGCGCGGCGCCTCGGCGGGCGCGATCCGCTCCTCGATCCGGTCCCACACGTTGGCGGGCGGTGCCTCCGTCCGCGCCAGCGCAGCAAGCGGTGCCAGCCGTTCCTCCCAGGCCGCAACCGCCTCCCGCCAGCCATGATCGCCGAGCAATACCGCAGCAACGCGCGCCGCTGTCCGGGCATCGAGCGTCCCCAGCACATATTCTCCGGCCATCGCCTCCCGCGACGCCGGATCGGCCGGAAGGTCGGTGGGGATGACCGGTATCGAACCGCTCACGCCAGACCCTCCCGCAGCGCCAACAGCGTTCGCCGCACCAACGACCGCCCTGTCGCCTGCGCCACGTTCAGCCGCGCCGCCAACTCCCCATGCGAAAGGCCGTGAACATAGCCGAGCACCACCGCCTCGCGCGCCCGTCCGTCGAGCCGATCAAGCCCCTCCAGCATCTTCCGCCCAGCCGCACTGGTCAGCAGGGCCTCCATCGCGCGCTGATCGGTCGCCGTATCCCCTGCCGGCAAATCGTCGGCCTGCGCCTCCCGCCCCCGCTGCCGCGCCGCCTCCAGCGCCACATGCCGGACGATGCCAAGCAGCCAAGTTTCGGCGCTGGTCCGCTCGGGATCAAACAGGTGCGCACGTTCCCAGATCTTGAGAAAGGCCGCCTGCAACACATCCGACGCAAGCGTCCGATCGCGCAGGAGCGTCATGGCAATGCCATACAACCGCGTGGACTGGCGAACATAGATCGCCCGCAGAGCCGCCTGGTCGCCCCTGGCAACCTTCCCCAGCAAATCCTTCAGGTCCGTGTCGGTAGCAAACATGTTTCGCGGCTCGACAACATCGTGCAGGCCGAACGCTCTAGCACGCCGGCTCAGGCATTCTCCAGGGGGGGCGCAACCGACGGCGGCCCATAGACCACCCGCGCCCGCGTCAGGAACGCGTTTACCATCCGCCGCACGGCCTCATGGAACACCACCCCAATGGCTGCCTGCAGGATCCGGCTGCGGAATTCGAAATCGACGAAGAAATCCACCTTGCAGCCACGCGGATCCGGCGTGAATACCCAGTGGTTGTTCAAATACCGGAAGGGCCCATTTTCGTAACGCACCGTTACTTTCCCCGGCCGCTCCAACTTCACCCGGCTGGTGAAACTCTCGCGAAACGGCCCGAACCCGATCGTCAGCTGCGAGATCAGGTCAGTCGGGCTCCGCGTCGTCACCCGCGCGCCGACGCACCACGGCAGGAACTGCGGGTAGCGCTCGATATCGGCGACGAGATCGAACAGTTGCGCGTCGCTGTAGGGAATGACGCGGGATTCGGCGTGGGTCGGCATCAGGCGGCGGCGCGCGCCGCCCGCAACGCCGCGAAATCCTCATCCGCGTGATACGAACTGCGCGTCAGCGGCGTCGCCGACACCAGCAGGAACCCTTTTGCTCGTGCCAGCGCCGCGTAGTCGGCAAAGGCTTCGGGCGTCACGAAATCCGCGACGGCGGCATGCTTCACTGTCGGCTGAAGGTATTGCCCGATAGTGAGGAAATCGACGTCGGCGATGCGCAGGTCGTCCATCACCTGCATGATCTCCGGCCGCGTCTCGCCCAGCCCCACCATCAGGCCGGACTTGGTGAAGATCGCCGGCTCCAGCCGCTTCACCGTGTCGAGCAGCCGCAGCGACTGGTAATACCGCGCGCCAGGCCGGATCGTCGTATAAAGCCGCGGCACCGTCTCGAGATTATGGTTGAACACGTCCGGCCGCGCCGCCGCCAGCGTCTCCGCTCCCCCGGGCTTGCGCAGGAAATCCGGCGTCAGCACCTCGATCGTCGTCGCCGGGGCCGCCTCGCGAATGGCCGCGATCACGGCCGCGAAATGCGCCGCCCCGCCATCGGCGAGGTCATCCCGATCGACCGACGTAATCACCACGTGCAGCAGCCCAAGCTTTGCGACCGCATCGGCCACCCTTGTTGGCTCGGTCGCATCGAGCGGCTCCGGATGCCCGGTGCGCACATTGCAGAAGCTGCACGCCCGCGTGCAGGTATCGCCCATGATCATCATCGTCGCGTGCCGCTTGGACCAGCACTCGCCGATATTCGGGCAGGCCGCTTCCTCGCACACCGTCACCAGCCCGTTGTCGCGCATCAGCCCGCGCGTCTCGTGATACACGGGATGATTCGGCGCCCGCACCCGGATCCACGCCGGCTTGCGCTGGATCGGATTATCCGGCCGGTTGGCCTTCTCCGGATGGCGCGCCGTCCGGTGGTCGACAACGATGCGGGTGGTGGTCATGCCCTAGAAGTGGATGACCCGCTTGTACGCGTCAAGCACGGCCTCATGCATGGATTCGGAAATGGTGGGATGCGGAAACACCGTATGCATCAGTTCCGCCTCAGTGCTCTCCAGCGTCCGCGCGATCGTGTAGCCCTGGATCATCTCCGTCACCTCGGCGCCGATCATGTGCGCGCCCAGCAACTCTCCGGTCTTGGCGTCGAACACCGTCTTCACCATGCCCTCCGCCTCGCCCATGGCGATCGCCTTGCCGTTGCCGATGAACGGGAACCGCCCGACGCGCACCTCATGCCCCGCCGCCTTCGCCTTCGCCTCGGTCATCCCGACGGAGGCCACCTGCGGCCGGCAATAGGTGCACCCCGGCACGTTCGACCAGTCGATCGGATGGACATGCGGCAGACCAGCGATCTTCTCCACGCAGATCACCCCCTCATGGCTCGCCTTGTGCGCCAGCCACGGCGGCCCCGCGAGATCGCCGATCGCATACACGCCCGGCTCCCCCGTCCGCGCCCACTCATCGGTGACCACATGGGTGCGATCCACCTTCACGCCGGTACCCTCGAGCCCCAGCCCCTCGACATTCCCGACGATGCCCACGGCGGAGATCACCCGATCCACCGTAATATCCTGCGCCTTGCCGCCCGCCTCGATGGTGACGGTCACGCTGTCGGCATGCTTCTTCACACCCTTCACAGCCGCGGACGTGATGATCTTCATCCCCTGCTTCTCGAAGCTCTTGCGCGCGAAGGCCGAGATCTCCTCGTCCTCCACCGGCAACACCCGGTCCATCACCTCGACGACGGTCACCTCGGCGCCCAGCCCGCGATAGAAACTGGCGAACTCGATCCCGATCGCGCCCGACCCGATCACAAGCAACGACTTCGGCATCGCCGCCGGCACCATCGCCCCGCGATACGACCAGATCAGCTTCTCGTCGGTCTCGATCCCCGGCAGCTGCCGCGCCCGCGCCCCGGTCGCCAGGATGATATGCGGCGCCTTCAGCGTCGCCACCGCCTTGCCGTCCTTCTCCACCGCGACCGTGCCCTTGCCCGCGAGCTTCCCCGCGCCGTCGAACACCGTCACCTTGTTCTTCTTCAGCAGATGCGCCACGCCGGACGACAGCTGCTTCGCCACCCCCCGCGAGCGCTTCACGATCGCGCCGATATCGAACTTGATATTATCGGCGGAAAACCCGAAATCCTTGAGGTTATGCAACAGATGATTGATCTCGGAGCTGCGCAGCAGCGCCTTGGTCGGAATGCAGCCCCAGTTCAGGCAGATGCCGCCGAGATGATCCCGTTCCACCACCGCCGTCTTCATGCCCAGCTGCGCCGCGCGAATGGCCGCCACATAGCCGCCAGGCCCGCCGCCGAGCACGATCAGATCGAAACTCTGCTCCGCCATAACTCGCTCCTCTCGGTGGTGACCGGCGCAGCTACTGCGCCAGTGCCGTCAACGCGTCGCCCGTCAGCCGCTGGATCGTCCAGTCATCCATCGGCTTCGCCCCGATGCCGCGATAGAACTTGATCGACGGCGCATTCCAGTTGAGCACCGACCATTCCATCCGCGCGCAGCCCTCGGCCACCGCGCGCCGCGCCAGCTCACGAAAAATCGCCGTGCCGATCCCATGCCCGCGCCGCTCCGGCAGCACGAACACATCCTCGACGTAGAGGCCAGGCCGCCCGGCGAACGTCGAGAAATTATAGAACCACAGCGCGAAGCCCACCGCCTCGCCGCCCCGCTCGGCAAACAATGCCTTACAGCGCGGCGTCGGCCCGAACAGCGCGCGGGCAAAATCCGCCTCGCTCGCCTCGACCTCGTGCAGCAGCTTCTCATACTCCGCCAGCGCCCGGACGAACCAGGCCACCTTGCCCTCGTCGCCCGGAACCGCGTCGCGGAAGGTAACGCCAGACGTCACAGCATCAGGCTCAGCGGATCCTCGACGATGCGCTTGAACTCGGCCATCCATTCCGCTCCCAGCGCCCCATCGACCACGCGATGATCGACCGACAACGTGCAGGTCATCACGGTCGCCACCGCCAACGCGCCATCCTTCACCACCGGCCGCTGCTGCCCCGCCGCCACCGCCAGGATCGCCGACTGCGGCGGATTGATAATCGCCGAGAAGGCGCTCACCCCATACATGCCCATGTTCGAAATCGAGAACCCGCCGCCCTGGAATTCCTCCGGCTTCAGCTTGCCGGCCTTGGCGCGGTTCGCCAGGTCCTTCATTTCGTTGCTGATGGCGGCAAGGCCTTTCTGATCGGCCTTGCGCACGATCGGCGTGATCAGCCCATCCGCGATCGAAACGGCTACGGAAATATCGACGTCCTCGTAAACCGCCAGTGCTTCGTCCGTCCACGACGCATTCACCCGCGGCACGCGCCGCAACGTCAGCGCGGCGGCCTTGATGATGAGGTCGTTCACCGACAGCTTGAACGAAGCCGGCCCCTCCTTCGCGCTCTTCGCATTCAGCTCCGCCCGCAGCTTCAGCAGCGCATCGATCTCGATATCCATCGACACGTAGAAATGCGGAATCGTCGATTTCGCTTCCGTCAACCGCCGCGCGATCACCCTGCGCATGTTGCTGTGCGGAACCAGCGTATGCGGCGCCGCAATCACCGCCGCGGGCGCCCGCGGCGCGGGAGCCGCCGCCGCGACCGGCGCAGCAGCAGAAGCCGGAGCCGCCTTCGCCCCACCCACCGCCGCCTCGACATCCGCTCGCACCACCCGTCCGTTCGGCCCGCTGCCGGCGACCGACGAAAGATCGATCCCCGCCTGCTTCGCCATCCGCTTGGCCAGCGGCGAGGCAAACACCCGCTCGCCGGAGGCCACCGGTGCCGCGATCGCCGAAACCGGCGCCTGCGGAGCCGGCGTCGTCGCCATGCGTGGCGGAGGTGCCGCAGCCGCCGCCCCCGACGGCACCGCCTCTCCGGGTTCCACCAGCACCGCTATGGGAGCATTCACTTTCACGCCCTCCGTTCCATCGCCGACCAGGATCTTGCCGAGCACGCCCTCATCGACCGCCTCGACCTCCATCGTCGCCTTGTCGGTCTCGATCTCGGCGATCACGTCGCCCGCCTTGACCACGTCGCCTTCCTTCTTCAGCCAGCGCGCCAGCGTTCCCTCGGTCATCGTCGGGCTCAGCGCGGGCATGAGGATGTTCGTCGCCATTTTGGTCGGCCTCCCTTGTCGGGTTCAGAACAGCTTGCGCACCGCGTCCACCACCCATTCGGGCTGCGGCAACGCGAGCTTCTCGAGATTGGCCGCATAGGGCAACGGCACATCCGCACCGTGCACCCGCGCCGGCGGCGCGTCGAGCCAGTCGAAGCACTGCTCGATGATCTGCATGTTCACTTCCGCGCCGATGCCCGAATAGGGCCAGCCCTCTTCGATCGTCACGATCCGACTCGTCTTCTTCACCGAGCGCACGATCGTCTCGGTATCCAGCGGCCTGAGCGTGCGCAGGTTGATCACCTCGGCGCTGATCCCCTGCGCCGCCAGCGCATCGGCCGCCTTCAGCGCGGTCCCCACCATGATGCTGAACGCCACCAGCGTCACATCGGTGCCCTCGCGCTCCACCTTCGCCTTGCCGATCGGCAGCACGAAATCCGGATCCGTCGGCACCTCGAAGCTCTGCCCGTAGAGGATCTCGTTCTCCAGGAAGATGATCGGATTGGGATCGCGGATCGCCGCCCGCAGCAGCCCCTTGGCATCCGCCGCCGACCACGGCGCCACCACCTTCAGCCCCGGGCAATGCGCATACCACGAGGCATAGCACTGGCTGTGCTGCGCGCCGACGCGGCTCGCCGCCCCGTTCGGCCCGCGGAACACGATCGGGCAACCCATCTGCCCGCCCGACATATACAGCGTCTTGGCCGCCGAATTGATGATCTGGTCGATCGCCTGCATGGCGAAGTTGAACGTCATGAACTCGACGATCGGCTTCAGCCCATTCATCGCCGCACCCACCGCCATGCCGGTGAAACCATGCTCGGTGATCGGGCTGTCGATCACCCGGCGCGCCCCGAACTCGTCGAGCAGCCCCTGGCTCACCTTATAGGCGCCCTGATACTGCGCCACCTCCTCGCCGATCAGGAACACATCGCCATCGGCCCGCATCTCGGCCGCCATCGCATCCCGCAGCGCCTCGCGCACCGACAGGGGCGCCGTCGCCCCCCATTCCTTCTCCGCCGCCGCGGCCACCGCCACCGGCGCCACCGGCGCATGGCTTGCCGCCGCCACCGGAGCCGCCGCCACCGTCGGCGCCGGCGCGGCCGCAACCGCGCTCTCCTCGCCGAGCACCGCGATCGGCGTATTCACGGCCACCCCCTCGGCCCCCTCGGGCACCAGGATCGCCGACAGGCGGCCCTCGTCGACCGCCTCCACTTCCATCGTCGCCTTGTCGGTCTCGATCTCGGCGATCACGTCGCCGGCCTTGATCATGTCGCCGACCGACTTCAGCCAGCGCGACAGCTTGCCCTCCGTCATCGTCGGCGAAAGGGCGGGCATGAGAATCTGCGTGGCCACTCTCTCAGCCCTCCTTGAGAATATCGGTCCAGAGCTCCGACAACGCCGGCTCCGGGCTGGTCTGCGCGAAATCGGCCGAATCCTGCACGATCCGCTTCACGTCCTCGTCGATCCCGCGGATCACCGCCTCATCGACGTCGAAGGCCGCCAGCTTCGCCCGCGCCCCCTCGATGCAGTCCCGCTCGCTGCGCATCTTCTGGATCTCCTCGCGCGAGCGATACCGCCCGGGGTCCGACATCGAATGCCCGCGATAGCGATAGGTCTTCATCTCCAGCAGAAACGGCCCCTTGCCGGCCCGGCAATGCGCCACCGCCGCGTCGGCCGCCTTCTTCACCGCCTCGACGTCCATGCCATCCACCTGCAGCGAGGGGATCGACCACGGCGCCGCGTTCTTCGACAGGTCCCGGCTCGCCGTCGCCCGGTCGACCGAGGTGCCCATGCCGTACTTGTTGTTCTCGATCACATAGATGCACGGCAGCTTCAGCAGCGCCGCAAGATTGAAGCTCTCGAACACCTGACCCTGGTTCGACGCCCCATCGCCGAAATACGTCACCGACACCCGGTCCTGGTTGCGATAGGCGTTGCTGAACGCCAGCCCGGTGCCGATGCTGACCTGCGCGCCGACGATGCCATGGCCACCGAAGAAATTCCGCTCCTTGCTGAACATGTGCATGGAGCCGCCCTTGCCGCGCGAATAGCCGCCCTCGCGCCCCGTCAGCTCGGCCATCACGCCGCGCGCTTCCATGCCGCAGGCCAGCATATGCCCATGATCGCGATAAGAGGTGATCACCTGGTCGCCCTCGCCGAGCGCCATCTGGATGCCCACCACCACGGCCTCCTGGCCGATATACAAATGGCAGAACCCGCCGATCAGCCCCATGCCGTAGAGCTGCCCCGCCTTCTCCTCGAAGCGCCGGATCAGCAGCATGTCGCGATAGGCGCGCAACAACTCGTCGCGGCCGAGCCCCTCGGGTTCGTTGCTCAGTCGCGGTTTGCCCCGCCGTTTGCCCTCAGCCGCCTGCGCCATGTAGCCGTCTCCCCCGCGGTATGCCTCGGTCGTAGCAGCAGAACTAGCGACGACATGGCCTATCGGCAAGCGACAGCATGGATAAAACTGTTATTGTGCAATGCAATAGCACTACTTAACCGAATTTCAGTTAAGTGCTTGTCCTGAGCCAATCAGGCCCGACGTCGCTTTGGTGAACGTTTCGCGACAACCCTGCCACACGACCGAAAATTACGCGGACTCTAGCGAATTCGCAGCAGGATTGCCGCTCGTTAACCCGCCCGCCGGCCTCAAAACAGCCGCTGCCCCTGGCCATAAGGCACGATGATATCGCCCGGTTCGGAGAAATTCAGCATCGCCCGCGCCCGTTCATCCAGCGCATCCCGGTCCAGCCGGTTCGACCGCAGCGACAGGACCCGCCGCTCCCATCCCGCCAGATCTGCCTCGGCCCGAGCAAGATCCTCCTGCGCCAGCTTCAGCGCCTGGCGCCGCTCGCCATCGGCGTTCAGCCCGCGCTCACCCTGCTGCGCCTGCATGACGAAGTATCCGACAAGGGCAAGAAAAACCAACGGCGGGATCGCCGCCCTGGTCCTCCGCCTGATCTCGACCGCGATACTCATCGGCGCCAAACCGCTCCTGATTCACTCAACTGAATCAGCATACTACGGCCAACAGCTAACATGTCAAACGAGGACCAGCCAAACGACAAGAGTTTACACTCCCGAGTCGCATATTCGCCCGCCTTGGCGCCACCGCCCCGTCTCTGGCACACTGACCCTGCCCCGCCGGACCGCCCGGGGCCACCAAGCCCACCGCCAAGCACCAGGAAACCGCCCATGTCCCACACGCTCGAAGACTTCGCCGCCCGCTGCCGCGCCATCCTCCTGGCCGACAACTCCTCCGCAGGCCGCGAAAAGGTTTGCGACGTCGTGCGCGAATACCTCACCTACCCCGACTTCATCGCCACCTACCTCAAGGACGACAACCCCGAGCGCAAGGTCCTCTACGAAGACCCCGACCTCCGCTTCTGCATCCTCGGCCACGTCTACCACGGCGCCAAGAACAGCTCGCCCCATGACCACGGCCCCACCTGGGCCATCTACGGCCAGGCCGTCGGCACCACCATCATGACCGACTGGCAGGCCGTCACCCCCGCCACCGACGACACCCCGGGCACCGCCAAACCCGTCCGCGACTACGAACTCACCCCCGGGATGGCCTACTACTACGAGCCCGGCGTGCTCCACTCCCCCCGTCGCGAAGCCTCCACCAAGCTCATCCGCATGGAAGGCTTCGACCTCACCGGCTACAAGCGCCACGCCTACAAGCCCGTCGCCGCCTGACGACAGGCCAAAGAAAAAGCCCCGCGCAAACCTGCGCGGGGCCCATTCCTTCCGAACCGGCAGCGCCGATCAGGCGCCCAGATTCACCACATGAACCCGCCGGTTGCGCTGCTCCGGCGTCTGCGGCGGCGTCGGCACCAGCAGAGCGCTGTCGCCCAACCCCACCGTCTCCAGCCGCGCCGACGACAGCCCGAACCGCGCCTCGAGATAGCGCGCCACCACCGCAGCCCGCTGATCCGACAGCGACTTGTTGAACTCCGGCGTCCCCACGGTGTCGGTATGCCCCTCGATGCGGAACCGATAGCCCGACAGCACCGCGCTGGTCAGCGCCCGCCCCAGCTCGTCCAGCGTCCGCGACGCATCCACCGTCAACTCCGCCGAGCCGAACTCAAACAACACCGTCAGGTCGATCGACGGCACCTTCGCCGAGGCCTGGCCCGCTACAGGTCGCACCGGCGCCGCCGCGTTCGCTGCTTCAACCGGCGCGGTCGTCGGGCCCAGCGGCCGAATGCCGCGCGTGCCCGCCTGAATCACCCCGGTCGGCTTCAGCGCCGCGATGATCTGCTCCGCCGTTGGCCGCTGGCTCGCCTGCCCCTGAAACGGCTGGCTTTGCGCGCCCTGCGGCATCGCAAGCACCACCGCAGCGACAAATGGCACCAAAATCAGCGGCCGGATTGCGTTAAATGCTTTCACCATGAACCGATCCTCCAAGCCCGACATACGCGATCATCTTGCACGGACCACGGGAACATACACGAAATCGTGCCATCTTTGCACGCCGTTTAGTCACCGCCCTCGGATTTGCATCCATGCAAATGCGTGAACTCCGTCAACACTTGCATTCGCTTACGACCCAGCCGCGCACAACACCCCGCCGTCACTACCTCCGCGCGAACCGCCACCATCTCCGGTAGTGCCAACGCACAAACGTCCGCGATAAGCTAAGAAATCTGCGTCAGAGGCATCGACGCGTCCGGCACCCTGTGCAACGGTCATGTAACTATTTTGGCATACATGCCCGAGCATGGTGCCGCCGTACGGGAAGGACCGCCCTCTCATGCGCCTCGGCAACTTCCGCTCATCGGGAGCCACCCATGCCGGCGCCATCCGCTCCATCAACCAGGACGCCCTCGTCGATCGCCCGGATATCGGCCTATGGGCCGTCGCCGACGGCGCGGGCGGCCATTCCGATGGCGCCGCTGCCGCCACCCTTGTCGCTGACGCCCTGCTCACCATTCCCGGCGCCCTTCCCCACTCGACCCTCGTCGAGACCGTCCGCGCCCTCGTCCACTCCGCCCACACCGCCCTGCGTCACGGCCGCGGCGACGACGCGAGCGCCACCACCCTCGTCGCCCTCGTCGCCAGCCAAACCCAGTTCACCTGCCTCTGGGCGGGCGACTCCCGCGCCTATCTCCTCCGCAACCGAACCCTCCAACGCCTCACCCGCGACCACAGCCTGGTCCAGGAACTCATCGACGCCGGCCGGATCTCAGAACACGACGCCGACCACCACCCTCGCGGCAACATCATTACCCGCGCCATCGGCGCCCCCGACGACACCATCGAGCTCGATACCATCCAACACGACCTCCTTCCCGGTGACCGCTTCCTCCTCTGCTCCGATGGTCTCTTCCGGACCATCGCCGAACCCGAACTCGCCACCTACATGGCCCAGTCGTCCATCGTCACTCTTCCGGGCCAACTCCTCACGACCGCGCTCACCCGCCAGGCCCGCGACAATATCACCGCCATCACGATAGAATTCGCGCCCAACGCCTAGATGTCGCCACTCTGGAGGTTATCCTTCCGGGGCAGAGTGTCGAAGTTGCGGCTGCCTCAATTCGCCGCACGCATGACGCGGTCGCCGCCGCGTCATCGCGCCGAGAATCGCACGACCGGCGGCAAGCCTGCAGTCTGGCCAACCGCGCGAGGAGCCATTCAGGCTGAGGGTGGAAAGTGACGCGCCGCGCCATTCACCAGGCTGCCAAACTCCGGCAGCGGAGCGATCCAGCGCCGCATCGTCGACGCGGCATCGAGGCGAATGGCGAAAGGATCGCGGCCGAACACCTTGAGGTCGATGGCGTCATCGAGTTCGAGCAGCGCCCAGGCCGCCGCGGGGTCCGGGCTGGTGGTGAAGCTCTCGGTCAGCGACTGCATGGTGAAATGCGGAATGCCGTCGACGGTGGTGAAGGTGTTCCAGTGTACGTGGCCCGACAGCCAGGTCACCGGCACGGTGGCCCCACGCAGCACCGCGCGCAGCCGCTCGGTACCGGGATAGGTCGACGAGTTCGGATCGCGCTCGAAATAATAGTTGCCGGTCTGCGCGTGGCCGGACACCGGCACATGGCTGAGGATGGCGAGCGGACGGTCGGCGGTGCGCACGACGCTGGCGAGCCAGAGCAGATCGGCCTCGGCGAGCACGAAGCCATGGAAGCCGTCGGTGGCGGCGCGGCGAATGCGCGACTCCGCCCGCCACAACACGATACGCCAGGCACCGATGTCAATCGTCGCGTGCCCGAGGGATTGCCCGAGGATCGCCTCGTTGTCGGCCACGGTCAGGTGGTCGCGATCGTGATTGCCGCAGATGTGATGGACCGGAACCGAAATCGCGCGGAACGCCTCGGCGACCTCGGCTTCGAGGCGGCGGTCGGTCTCGGTGTCGACGTCGCTGATGCGATCGCCGAGGTCGATCACAGCATCCGGCTTCGCGTCGGCCACGAAGCGGGCGAACTCGGCCATCAGGCCAAGCGCGGTGCGGCCGCGCTTGGTCATGCTATCGGCGCCGTGGTGGATATCGGCCACCACGGCGAGACGAGCGGCCGCCATCAGCGGGCCGCCTGGGCGATGCGGCCGGCGCGGAAATCGAGCACGTAGGGGATGTGCCCCGGTAGCGGCTTCCAGCTGATGTTGGCCCGCATGGCGAAGGATTCGTAGGGCTGATAGAGCGGCAGCACCGGCGGATCGTTACGTATCATCGTCATCAGCTCGCTATAAGCCTGCTTGCGCGCGCCAAGATCCGTCGAGAAGCGGAAGCGTTCCCACACGGCGCTGTATTCCGCGGTCGGCTTGAAGCGGCCTTCGGTGGCGGAGTTGCCGGTCGGCGCCCACATGATGCCGAAGCTGCCGGTCGGATCCGGGAAATACATCGGGTTCGACCAGTTGCGCGCCATCATGTCGGCGTCGCCGCCGGTCCAGCGGTCATCGACCTTGATGTCGGATTTCACCCCGACGGCCGCCCACATTTCCTGGATCGCCTGCGCCGCCAGCAGCCCGTTGGTGTAGTAGGCGGCCGCGGTGTCGAAGCGGATCGGGAAGCCGTCATAGCCGGCCTCCTTCAGCAGGCGCTTCGCCTCGGCGGGGTTGTATTCGAAGGTTTTGAGCTCGGGCATGTAGAGCGGCCCGAACTGCGGATAGGTGTGGCTGGTTGGCACCACCGCCTTGCCCTGCCACAGCGCCTCGTTCAGCGTCTTGCGGTCGATGGCGAGCGAGAGGGCGCGGCGCAGCCGGGCGTCGGCCATCTTCGGGTTCTGGGTGTTGAAGATCACAACGTGGAAGAGCGGCGTGACCATGCCCTCGACCTTCAGCGCCTTGTCGCCCTCCAGCACCGACAACTGATCCGGCGGCACGTTGGTGATGAGATCAACCTCGGCATTCTTCAGCGCCGTCAGCCGCCCGGACAACTCGGGAATGCGGGTCACAGTCACGCGCTGGAACGGCGCCTTGGGGCCCCAGTAGCCATCGAACCGCTCCCACACGAGACGCTGGTTCGGCACGAACTCGGCGACGCGATAAGGCCCGGTGCCCATCGGCTTCAGCGAGAAGGCCTCGTAGTCGGCGTCCTCGAGCGCGTCGGGTTTGCCGGTGAGGCCCATGATGTAGCGCTTGGAAACGATCATCGTCTGCTGCGTGTTCATCAGCGTCTCGAACAGCGGCTCGGGCTTCTTCGCGATCACGCGCACGGTCTGCGCATCGACGATCTCGATCGCGGCCAAGTTTGGCAGCGTGTCGCGCTGACGCACCGTGTAGGGCGCGAAGGTCGCGTGAATGATGCGGTCGAGCGAGAAGGCGACGTCCTCGGCGGTGACGGGGTCGCCGTTCTGGAAGCGCACGCCCTCGCGCAGCTTCAGCTCCATCACCGTCGGCGAAACGATCGTCCAGCCCGTGGCGAGGCCCGGCTGCCAGATGCTCTCCGCCCGCGTATGGTCCTTGCCCACCAGCGGCTCGAAGGTATTGATGTAGAACTGCGAGCCGACATTAGAGAAATCGCGGCCGGGATCGAGCCACGGCGCCATGTTCTGCACCCCGACCTTCAGTTCCTGCGCCGACGCGCTGCCCGCCGTGGCCACCAGGGCGGCGGCGAGGAAATGCCGAAATCGCATCAAAGTTCTCCTTGTCATCTTCTTGAATTTCATCGCTCGCGCAGGGCCGCATCCATGCGGTCGCGCAGCTCGTCGCCGAGCAGCATGGCGCTCAACGACACCAGAACGATCAGCAACGCGGGAACCGCCACCACCCATGGCGCCGAGGCGAGATAGTCGCGCCCCTGCCCCACCATACTGCCCAAGGTCGCCGTCGGCGGTTGCACGCCAATGCCGATGAACGACAGCGCGGATTCCAGCAGGATCAGGTTCGAAAAACTCAACGTCGCCATCACCACGACGGGCCCCACGAGGTTCGGCAGCATGTGCCGCACCGCCACCCGCCAGGGGCTCGCGCCGATCGAGCGCGCCGCCTCGACATAGGGCAGCTCCCGCAGGCTCAACACCTGCCCGCGCACGAGGCGGGCGAACTGCGCCCAGTAGGCGAGCCCGAGCACGGTGATGAGCACCCCGATGCCGGACCCCGCGATCGCGATGACCAGCAGGGCAACCAACGTGAACGGGGTTGCCAACTTGACGTCCGCGAACCCCATCAGCAGCGCATCCGTCATCCCGCGCGCAAGACCAGCGACCAGCCCAAGAGTGACCCCGATCGCCAGCCCCAGCACCGTGCCGAACAACGCCAGCGCCAGCGACAACCGCAACCCGTAGAGGCAGCGCGAGAGCAGATCGCGCCCCAAGGCATCGGTGCCCAGCCAATACGGCGCCACCGCGCGCGAAAAGCCGATCGGTGGCCGCAGCCGCGCCAGCAGCTTCTGCGCCCCCGGATCGAACGGCGCCAGCACCGGCGCCAGCAGGGCCGCGGCGATCAGCAGCACACCCAGCAATCCAGCAACCAGAAACGTGGCGTTGCCGCGCCTCAGCCAGCCTGGCCGCACCATCGCCGGCATCCGCGGCATGACGACATTCACGCCGGCCTCGCGCGCGATATCGCTCATGCCAGCCGCACCCGCGGATCGATCGCCGCATAGGCCAGGTCGACCAGCGCATTCACCACGATCACCGCGCAGGCCACGATCAGCACACCGAACTGCAACACCGGATAATCGCGGAGCAGCGTCGCCCCCACCAGCAGATCGCCCATTCCGTTCCAGGCAAACACCGTCTCGATTACCACCGCCCCCGAGACCAGCGTGGCAATCTGCAGCCCCAGCACCGTGACAACGGGGATCAGCGCGTTGCGCAATCCGTGCCGGATCAGCACAGTCAGCGGCCCCAGCCCCTTGGCATGCGCCGTCCGCATATAGTCCTGCCCGAGCACATCGAGCATCGCGTTGCGCGTGTAGCGCACCAGGGCTGCGATGAAATAGGCCGACAGCGCCATCGTCGGCATGACGTAATGCAGCCAGGTCGTCGCCCCCGCGCTCGGCAGCCAGTGCAGCGTGAAGGAGAACAGCAGCAGCATCAGGATCGCGAGCACGAAGTTCGGCACGGCGTAGCCGATGAAGGCGGCAAACAGCACCCAGGTGCCAAGCTGGCGGCGGCGCCATACCGCGGTGAGCACACCCAGCGGCACACCGATGGCGATGGTCGCCAGCAACGTCAGCGACAGCAGGCCAAGGCTGCGGCCGATGCGCTCGGCGAATATCGCCGTCACCGGCCGGCGCTCCACCAGCCCAAGCCCGAACTCGCCCTCGAACAGCGACCGCCAGAACAGCAGGTATTGATCGAACCCGCTGCGATCGAGCCCCCAATAGGCGATCATTGCCCGCCGCCCGTCCGCGTCGAGACCCTCGGGCATGATGTAGTCGATGGGATTGCCGGTGAACCGCGTCGCCATGAACACGGCCGTGACGATCACCCAGAGGGTGACGGCCATGCGCAGCAGGCGGCGGAACAGGAAGGCGGACATGCGGCTCGAACCATCGATGGCGTGAGCCGGGACTTACCCCGTCGTGATGACAGGCCGATGTCAGCCCCGTGACGTACCGGTAAACCCTGCCGCGATCAGCCCCGCAGCATCAGCGCGCGCGTCGGCAGGTCGGTAGTGAACACGTCGACACCGAGATCGATCGCCTTGCGGATGGCGAGATCGTCATTCACCGCCCATGCCCCGACCGCGAGCCCGGCCATGCGCAGGTCGGCCTGGACGACGGCATCCAGGTGCGAAATCCGCAGCCCGACACTGGTGATATCCGCCTCGGCCGCCACCGCGGCAACCCCGCCCAAGCCAATATCCAGCTGCACCTGCGGCGCCACCAGCCAGATCGCGCCAGCAAGCCCGGGGCGATGCGCCGCCCGGCTGACGGTGTCGGCCTGGAAGCTGGTGATCACCGTGCGCCCCCGCATCCCTGCCGCATCGATCACGGCCAGCGCGCGATCGAGCAGGCCGGGATAGGAGACATGGGCCGGATCGGGCTTAACCTCCATGCGCAGGCCGATCGGGGTCGGACGGAAGATATCGATCAGCTCCGCCAGCGTAAGCATCGATTCGCCATCCGTGCCGTGCAGGGCCATGCCCCGCAGCTCCGCCAGCGTGCGCGCCGCCACCGGGCCATGGCCCGTCGTCGTGCGATCGAGCGTCGCATCGTGGATCACGACAATCTCGCCATCGGCCGTCGGATGAATGTCGAACTCAACCTGGTCGACCGCGAGGCCCGCGGTGTTGCGGAAGGCGGTCGGCGAGTTCTCCGGCCATTGCAGGGAGCCGCCACGGTGCGAGGCAATCAGAGGGGTCATGACAGGGTCGGGTCCAGACGGTCGCGCAGCCAGTCGCCAAGCAGGCTGACGGAGAGGGTTGTCAGCACGATGATGCTGCTGGGCGCCAGAAGAATCCAGGGCGCCCGGGTGAGATACTCGCGCCCGTAGCCGACCATGTTGCCCAGCGACGTCATCGGCGGCTGCACGCCGAGGCCGAGGAACGACAATCCGCTCTCCAGCAGCACCACTTCAGGAAAGGAAAGCGTCCCCGCGACAATCAGGGTCGAGGCGATATTGGGCAGCACATGATACAGGTAGATCCGCCCGGGCCGCGCACCGAGCTGGCGGACGGCGGCCGCGTAGCCTTGCGCATTCGCCGATATCGCCAACCCGCGCGCGATACGGGCATGGCGCTCCCAGCCATAAAGTCCCATCAGCGCAACGAACAGGGCCAGTGAATTGCCGAAGAAGGCGAGCACCGACAGCGCCAGGATCAGGAAGGGCATGCTCGCCTGGAAGTCGATGAGCATCAGCACCACCTGCTCCACCCAGCCGCGAAAATGCGCGGCCAGGAAGCCGAGCGTGGTCCCCAGCACGGCGGCGATGGTGGTGGCGCCGAAGGCGATGACGAGGCTGATGCGGATCGAGACGATCAGCCGGCTCAGCACGTCGCGCCCAAGCTCGTCGGTGCCGAGCAGATGCCGCATGGTGCCGCCGAATCCGACCGGCGGGGTGAGGCGGGCGCGCAGGTCGAGCGTGGTGATCCCATAGGGCCGCAGCCAGTCGGCGAAGGCCGCGATCAGCAGGATGGCGGCAATCCAGCCGATAGCCAGGATGACCAGGGCCGGCATGCGCAGGCGCTTGCGCGGTGGCGCCAAAATCGGGAGGGCGGTGGCGGACATCAGTGGGCTCCCGCCGCGCCGCCGGCGCGCAGCCGCGGGTCGAGCACGCCATACAGCAGGTCTACGATGAGGTTCGAGGTCACCATCGTCGAGGCCACCAGCAGCAGGATGCACTGCACCACCGCAAGATCGCGATTGGCAACGGCGACGACGAGCAGGCGGCCCACACCGGGCCAGGAAAACACACTCTCGACCACCACGGCCCCAGCGATCAGCGAGCCGATCATGAAGCCAACGATCGTCACCGTGGGAATGGCCGCATTCGGCAAAGCATGACCGCGCACCACGCGCCGCCAGGGCACGCCCGTGGCCGAAGCGGTGCGGATATAGGGCTGGCCGAGAACTTCCAGCATAGCGCTGCGGGTGAAGCGGGCGAGGATGCCGGCGCCGCCGAGCCCCAGTGTGATTACCGGCAGGATGGCGCTGCGCCAGCTCTCTTGCCCGCCCGAGGGCAGCCAGCCGAGTTGCACGGCGAACAGCAGCACCAGCAGCAGCCCGAGCACGAAACTCGGCACCGTGAAGCCCGCGACGGCGCCCGCCATCACCAACCGGTCGGTCAGCGAGTTGCGGTGCAGGGCGGCATGGATGCCGGCGGGGATGCCGAGGCCGACCTTGAGGATCAGCGCGGGAATGGTCAGCGCCAGGGTGGCGGGAATCCGCTCCACCACCAGCAGGATCGCCGGCCGGCCATCGCGCATGGACTGGCCAAGCTCGCCCTGCAGGATGGCGCCGAAATAATGCAGGTACTGTACCCACACCGGCTGATCCAGGCCCCAGGCCTTGCGGAAGGCGGCAATCGCCTCGGCCGGCGCCTCAGGCGACATGATCATCATCGCGGGATCGCCGGATAGCCGCAGGACGACAAAGGCGAAGGTGACGACGAGAACGATCGTCAGCAGGGCGCGGCCGAGGCGCAGGCCGAGAAAGCGCATCATGCCGCGGCCCTCGCCAGTTCGTCGGCGCGATGGCAGGCGACGCGCCGGCCATCACCACGGACCACCAGAGCGGGATCCTCGTTGCGGCAGACCGCGGTCGCCAGCGCGCAGCGCGGGTGGAAGGCGCAGCCGGTGGGGCGATCGGCGGGGTTCGGCGGGTCGCCGGTCAGCACGATGCGCGGCAGCCGGCGCGGTCCAGGCACCGGAATGGCCGAAACCAGAGCGCGGGCATAGGGATGCAACGGGTCAGCGAAAATCGCGTCGGGATCGCCCTGCTCGACGACGCGGCCGAGATACATCACCGCCACCTCATGGCTCACCTGGCGAACCACCTTGAGGTCATGGCTGATGAAGATCATGGCAATCCCGCGGGCGGCCTGGAGGTCGGTGAGCATGTTGACGATCTGTGCCTGGATGGAGACGTCGAGGGCGGACACCGGTTCGTCGCAGACCAGCAGCGCGGGGTCGCTCGCCAGCGCCCGGGCCAGCACGGCGCGCTGGCGCTGGCCGCCGGACAACTCGTGCGGATGGCGCTCGGCCTGGTCCATGCGCAGGCCGACGTCGCGCAGGAGGGCGGCGAGGCGGTCGCCACGTTCGGCGGGCGAGCCGATGCCGTGAATGGCGAGTGGTTCGACGATCTGCGCGGCAATGGTGAGCCGGCGATCCATCGCGCCCAGCGGGTCCTGGTAGACGAGCTGCATCTGCGCCCGCTGCGCCCGCCACGCCGCCGTGCCGGGCGGCGGCAGGGGGGCGCCGCGGAAGCGAACCTCTCCGCTGTCGGGCAGTTCCAGCCCCAGCGCGAGCCGGCCGGTGGTCGATTTGCCGCAGCCGCTCTCACCGACGATGCCGAGCGTCTGCCCGGGCGCGACCGCGAGGGAGACATGATCAACCGCGCGCACCGGTACGCCGCGGCCGAGAAAGCCGCGCCGTGCGCTATAGACCCGTGATACGCCTTCGAGCGACAGCAGCGGCATCACGCGGGCACCGTGACGCTGGCATGGGCGGCGTCGGCATGCAGGCAGGCGACGCGGTGGTCCTCGCCGAACCGGCGATGTTCCGGCGGTGCCACGTCACACGCCCCCGTGGCGTTCGGGCAGCGCGGTGCGAAGGCGCAGCCCTGTGGGAAATTCCATGGCTCCGGCACGCCGCCGGCAATGGCGGCGAGCCGCCGCCGGGGGCCCGCCATATCCGGCAGGGCGGCAAGCAGGCCCTGCGTGTAGGGATGCGCGGGAGCTTCGAACAGCGTCGCCGCGCTGGCCTCCTCGATGATCCGCCCGCCATACATGACGCCGACCCGGCCGCACATCTCGGCGACGACACCGAGGTCGTGGCTGATCAACACCAGCGCCATGCCGGTCTCCGCCTGCAGGCGCCGCAGCAGGTCGAGGATCTGCGCCTGGATGGTGGCGTCGAGCGCCGTGGTCGGCTCGTCGGCGATCAGCAGCTCAGGCTGGCCGGCCAGCGCCATGGCGATCATGACGCGCTGGTTCTGGCCGCCGGACATTTCATGCGGAAACGCATCGAGCCGGCGGCCGGCGTCGGGAATGCCGACCAGATCGAACAGCCGCCGCGCCTCCGCGCGTGCCGCCGCGCCATCCATGCCGCGATGCAGACGCAACGCCTCGGCCACCTGCCGGCCGACGCGCTGCACCGGATTGAGCGCGCTGGCGGGGTCCTGGAAGATCATGGCGATGCGGCCGCCGCGAATGCGATCCAGCGTCGCCGCCGGCGCGCCGAGCAGCGCCTCGTCCCCCAGCGTCACGCTGCCGCTCACGCGCGCTTTCGCCGGCAGCAGCCCGAGCGCGGCCAGCCAGGTGACCGACTTGCCGCAGCCGCTCTCACCGACCAGGCCCACCGCCTCGCCGGGCGCGACATCGAGGTCGACGCCGCGCAGGGCCGCGTGGCCATCGAAACTGACCCGGAGGTCGCGGATCGAGACGAGCCGGTCAGAGGGCAAAGTTCGAGGCCCTGAAATCCATCGCGAAGGACGGGGCGGCGGCCCACTTGATGTCCCTGCGCTTGGCGGTGAAGGCGGCGTTCTGGTGCAGCATGGTGTAGGCGGGATCCTCGCGCTCGGCGATCTCCAGCATGCGGCGGAAGGCGATGCGGCGGCGATCGCGATCGGCCGATGTCTCAAGCACGACGCAGAGCTGGCTGAACTCGGCGTTCTCGTATTCGCCGGCCTGCTGGGCCGCCCCGTTCGGACCGAAATTGGCGACGATCGAGCCCACGGGATCGTTGAACGTCGCCCCGGCCGACCAGTCGCGCACGCCGCGCGGCGAGGACTTGTCGCGAATCTGGCTCCAGGTTTCGCGCATGCTGATATCCACATTCAGCCCGACTTGCCGCCACATCTCCACCAGCACCTGCGAGGTGGCGACCTGGTTGGTGTAGTAGTTGTTAAGCAGGCGATACGGAATCGGATCGCCCTTGTAGCCCGCCTCCCGCAGCAGCCGCCGCGCCTCGGCGGGATCGTAGGCCGGCACCGCCCAGCCCTGGGCGAACATCGGGCCGAAGAACTCCCACTGCATGCCGGCGGGAACGCGGGTGCGCCCGGCCCACAGCCCGTCGATGATGGCGGTGCGATCGATGGCATGCGACAGCGCGCGCCGCACGCGGGGATCGCGCAGCTGCGGATGATGCATGTCCCAGGTGGTGACGCGATGGTTGAGGATGGTGCCGCCGACGACCTCGAAACCGGGATTGCGCTCCACGGTGGCGATCTGATCGGGCGGGATGTCGCAGGCGAACTGGAACTCGCCTGACAAAAGCCCGTTGATGCGGCTGGAAACTTCGGGAACCTCGACGAGCCGCAGCGTCTTCACCGGCGGCCGGCCGGCCCAGTGCGCGTCATGCGCATCGAGGGTGAGCGAGGTATCGGGCTTGAAGTCCCGGATCATGTAGGGCCCGGTGCCGACCGGCTTGCGGGCATAGTCGAGCCACGCGCCGGCGGCCTCGAAGGCGCGGCGGTTAATGATCTCGCTGCCGACCGCGGCCAGCCGCCCTTCCATCGTCACATCGGGCGTCGCGTTGATGAAGCGCACGGTGTGGGCGTCCACCACCTCGACGCGATCGAGGCCCGGCCACAGGCGGCGGGCGACCGGCGGAATCTCCTCGGGCAAATTCTTCGAGGCCTGGCCTATGATGGCACTGAATGCGACCGGCAGCGTCTGGCCGTTCACGACCGGGCGCGTGCTGCCGAACATGTGCGCCGGGCTGAAGGAGAAGGCGACATCCTCGGCGGTGAACGGATCGCCGTTATGGAATGTCACCCCGGGGCGCAGCGAGAGCTCCACCGTGCTGTCGTCGACACGGCGCCAGGCGGTCGCCAGTGACGGCACCTGAGCCAGCGAGCCGCGGTAATCGAGGTCGATCAGCCGCTCATTGAACATCAGGCTGGTGCGCTCGCCGACATTGGACTGTTCGCGCAGGGCATCGAGTGTGTTGCTGTTGGCGATGCGCTGCACGGCAATCGAAATCACCGGCCGCGTATCCGCCTGCCCGATGGCGAACCGCGGCAGGCCAGTCGCAACGGTGGCGCCAAGTGCGGCGCGACGGGAAAGCTTCATGGTCAGGCGCTCCAGTTGCCGGGTCCGAAATCCATCACGAACGAATGCGCCGCTTTCCACCCATAGGCCCGCCGCGTGCCGGTGAAGGTCGCGTTCTGGTGCAGCACAGTGTAGCCGGGATCCTCGCGCTCGACGATTTCGAGCAGCCGGCGAAACGCCTTGCGCCGCAGCTGCACATCCGTCGCGCCCTGCAAGGCCGTGAGCATCGTCGCCGCCTCGTCGTTGCGCCACTGCCCGGCCTCCCAGGTCTGCCCCCCCGGCCCCACGGCCGAGACCGACGCCACCGGATCGGCGAACCAGGCGGAATTGGAATTGTCGCAGATCCCGCGCTCCGGAAAGCGCCCGAGGATCTGCCCCCAATTCTCCTTCATTTCGATCACCACATTCAGCCCGACCTGCCGCCAGCCCTCCACCAGCACCTGCGACGTCGGCACCTGGTTGGTGTAGTAATTGTTGAGCAGCTGGTAGCGGATCTCCTCGCCCCTGTAGCCCGCCTCCTTCAGCAACTGCCGCGCCAGCGCCGGGTCGTACTGCGGCGCCTCCCAGTCGGCCAGGAACATCTCGCCGAAGAATTCCCACTGCAGCCCGCGCGGCACCGCGGTGCGCCCATGCCACAGCCCATCGACGATGCCCTGCCGATCCACCGCATGGGTCAGCGCCCGGCGCACCCGCGCATCGGCCAGCGCCGGATTGAACTTGTCCCACACGCTCAGCCGGATATTGGCGATCGGCCCGCCGCGCACCTGATGGCGCTCGCTCTTCTCGACGATCGGGATCTGATCGGGCGGCAGGTCGCAGGCAAAATCGAAATCCCCCGCCAGCAACCCATTCACCCGCGCCGACACATCGGGCACCTCGACAAACCGGATCGATTTCAGCGGCGGCCGTCCGCCCCAATACTCCTCATGCGCGTCCAGAACGAGGTCCTGGTCCGGCCGATACTGCCGTATCCGATACGGCCCCGTCCCCACCGGCCGGCGCGCCCAGTCCATCCAGCTCGCCGACTCCGCAAAGCCCTTCTGCGAGAAAATGATGCCCGTATTGCGCGTCAGCCGCGCCTCCAGCGTCACATCCGGCGTGCGGTTGACGAAGCGCACCGTATTCCGGTCGACGATCTCGATCTTCTCGAAGCCCGGATAGGCCGCCTTGGCAATCGCCGGCGCCTCCGGCGGCGGCTGCCGGCTGCCCGCCCCCTGTGTCGTCGAGACGAACAGCCCGCGGCTGTCCGCATTGGTGCCCGACCACATCCGCTCATTGCCGAACGTGAAGGCGACATCCTCCGCCGTCATCGTCTCGCCGTTGTGAAACCGCACCCCCTCGCGCAGCTTCAGCTCCACCGTCCGCTCATCGATCCGTCGCCACGCCGTCGCCAGCCCCGGCTTCGGCGCCAGCGAACCGGTCCAGTCGATGTCGATCATCGTCTCGCCGAAGCTGTAGAGAATCCGCTGCCCCACATTGGACTGCTCGCGCAGCGGCTCCAGCGTCGCCGAGGTCGCGATCTTCTGCACCGCCACCGTCACCGACGGCCGCGTATCCCCCTGCGCAATGGCGAAACGCGGCAACGCGGCCAACGCCGCACCGGACTGCATCGCCCGGCGACGTGTCATGCTCATCGAAGACTCCTGCATAGCTCCCACCGTCGCCCGCCGTAGCATGGCGGCGCGACCGGAAGATGACGGTTCGGTTGCAAATCAGTGACAACCACGGACGCCCTCCGTGGCTGTCACTCCAGCATCAACGCCCTCAGGCGCCCCAGTTCGCCGCCCGGAAGTCCATCGCGAAGCTCGGCGCCGCCTTCCAGCGGATATCCTTGCGCTTGGCGGTGAACGTCGCGTTCTGATGCAGCACGGTATAGGCCGGATCCTCGCGCTCGCAGATCTGCAGCATCCGGGCGAACATCGCCTTACGGCGCGCACGATCGGTGCTGGTTTCCAGTTCGAGGGAGAGGCGGTTCATCTCCTCGTTGGTCCACTCGCCATACTGCTGCTGCTCGCCGTTCGGGCCATGCTGGCTGACGATGGAGGAGACGGGGTCGTTGAACACCGCCGAGTTCGACCAGTCGCGAATGCCGCGCTCGGGGCCACGCTCGAAGATCTGCGTCCAGTTCTCTTTCATCGTGATCTGCACGTTGAGCCCGACCTGGTTCCACATTTCCACCAGCGCCTGGGCGGTGAAAACCTGGTTGGTGTAGTAGTTGTTGATCAGGCGATATGTGATCGGATCGCCCTTGTAGCCAGCGGCCTTGACCAGTTCGCGGGCGCGCGCTGGATCAAACTCCGGCACCGTCCAGCCGGAGATGAACATATCGTCGTAGAATTCCCACTGCAGGCCGGCGGGCACCCGGGTGCGCCCTTCCCATAGCGTATCGACGATCGACTTGCGGTCGATCGCATGGGTCATCGCCTGGCGGATGCGCGCGTCGCGCAGCGGGGCATGGTTCTTGTCGAAGGCGGTGATGCGGTGGTTCGGAATGGTGCCACCCTGGACCTCAAAGGCGGCGTTCTTCTCGATATCGCGGATCTGGTCGGGCGGGATGTCGCAGGCAAACTGAAACTCGCCAGCCAGCAGGCCATTGACGCGCGAGGAAACCTCGGGAACCTCGACGAGGCGCAGCGTCTTGATCGGCGGACGGCCGCCCCAATACTCGTCATGCGCGTCCATGATCAGCATGGTGTCGGGCTTAAAGTCGCGCACCTTGTAAGGTCCGGTGCCGATCGGCTTGCGCGCATAATCGAGCCAGGACGCCGCCTCGTTGAAGCCGCGCTGGCTGACGATGCCGGCGCCGAGCGCGGACATGCGGCCTTCGATGGTAACATCAGGAGTGGCATTGACGATGCGCACGGTATGGCGATCAACGATTTCGACACGATCGAGGGCGGGGAACAGCCGCCGCGCGACCGGCGGGATTTCGCGCGGCAGGTCCTTGCTCACGGTGGTGGAGACGATCTGGCCGGAAAGCGGCAGCGTCTTGCCCTGCACCGTCGGACGGGTGTCGCCGAACATGCGCTGGGGCGAGAACGAAGCGGCGACATCCTCGGCGGTGAACTCGTCGCCGTTGTGCATCTTCACGCCCTTGCGCAGCGAAAACTCCACGGTCCTGTCGTCGATGCGCTTCCACTCGGTGGCGAGCCCGGGCCTGGCTTCGAGCTGGCCCTGGTAGTTGAGGTCGATGAGGCGCTCGACGTACATCGTCATCATGCGCGTGCCGACATTGGACTGTTCGCGCAGCGCATCGAGGGTGTTGGAATTGGCGATCTTCTGCACCGCGACGGTGACGACCGGGCGCGTGTCAGCCTGGGCGATGGCAAATCGGGGCAGCGCGGCGGTCCCGGCGGAGAGTTGCAGGGCGTTACGTCGGGTCAGTCGCATAGTGGGGTCTCCCATGAGCACGAGGTTCACGGGAGCGGTTAGCATTCGGATGGGTCCGCTGAATGACAGCGGGGTGTCGCTTTGATGACGCCCTCGCCGGGGCCCATGCGGGATCGCTTTTGCCGCCGGTTGGATTTGCGACAAATCGATGAAACTTCCCGCCGAAGCTCAAGTCCATCGGGCCGACACACGACATCGCGCTGCGGCAACGGCAATATGGGCATGTATTATTGTCCATTGGAAACGCGCCATGCCACCTTCCTCACCTGCGCCCACCAAGACGCTTGGAATCGCGCCCTTGATCGATCCAACCGCGCAGATCCGCGATAGCCGGTTCGGCGCATATTGCGAGGTCGGCGCACGCACCCGCATCGCCGAGAGCAGCTTCGGCGACTACTCCTACGTCGTGAACGATTCCGATATTATCTATACCTCGGTTGGCAAGTTCTGTTCCATCGCGGCGCAGACGCGAATCAATCCTGGGAACCATCCGCTCGATCGCGTGGCCCTCAGCCATTTCACATACCGTTCGAGCGCCTATGGTCTGGGGGAGGATGATGCCGCGTTTTTCGACTGGCGGCGAAGCCATCGCGCAGTATTGGGTAACGACGTATGGATCGGGCACGGCGCAATCGTTCTCCCCGGCGTGAAGCTCGGCAACGGAGCCGCGGTCGGGGCGGGGGCGGTGGTCAGTCGCGATGTGCCGCCCTTCGCCATCGTGGTTGGCGTGCCGGCGCGGATCGTCCGCTATCGCTTTCCCGCTGAGCTCGTTGCCGCGCTCGAACGCATCGCCTGGTGGGACTGGGCTCACGCGGAACTGGCGGCCGGGCTGGCCGATTTTCGGACGATGCGGGTCGAGGACTTCTGCCGGAAGTACGACCCAACCTGATCCAGCCCGACGGCCGGACCGTTTCGCGACAGCTCGCACGGATGCCCCAGATCGGCAATTCCGGTCGGTCAGCAGGGGTCGCAGACCCTTCGCGCCATAAGCCCATATGCCAGGAGAACCTGCGCCGACCCAAAGGCCCCTGACCCTCCCTCCCCGCCCAAACACCAAGGCGCGCATGGCTTGCATTCCGGGGTGGCGAGGGATTAGCGTCGTTACTACGCGGGGATAAGCGGCAACAATAAAACGGGAGAAGGTTCATGTATCCAGGCGTTCACGCCGTCACGCGGCCCGACCAGCCCGCCTTCATCATGGCCAGCACCGGCGAGGCCGTGACCTATGCCGAGCTGGACGCCCGCAGCAATCGCCTGGCCCATCTCCTGCGCGCCCACGGCCTCAACCGGCTCGATCATTACACGATCTTTCTCGAAAACCATGCCCGCTTCGTCGAGACCTGTGCCGCCGGCGAGCGTTCCGGTCTCTACTACACCACCGCCAACTCCTATCTCACGCCGGACGAACTGGCCTATATCCTCACCAACAGCGAATCAAAGATCCTCATCACGTCCCAGGCCAAGCGCGCGACCGCGCTCGCCGCCGCCCGCCTCTGCCCCGCCATCGCCCTCATCCTTATCGTCGACGGCCCCGGCGAGAGCGACACCATCCGCAACCTCGACGACGCCACCGCCCCTTATCCTTCGACTCCCATCGCCGACGAGTGCCTCGGCACCGCCATGCTCTATTCCTCCGGCACCACCGGCCGCCCCAAGGGCATTCTTCGCCCGCTCCCGCAGCAGACGCCGGACAACCCCCTGCCGCTCTACCTCTTCCTCGCCCGGCTCTGGCACTACCGCGAGGGCCTGACCTACCTCTCCCCCGCCCCCCTCTACCACTCCGCCCCCCATGTCGCCGTCAGCCTCACCATCCGCCTCGGCGGCACCGCCATCATCATGGAACATTTCGACCCCGCGCAGTATCTCGCCCTCATCGAAAAATACCGCGTCACCCACTCCCAACTCGTCCCCACCATGTTCTCCCGCATGCTCAAGCTCCCCGACGCCGAGCGCCGCGCCCACGACCTCTCCTCCCTCGAAATCGCCATCCACGCCGCCGCCCCCTGCCCCGCCCAGGTCAAGGAGCAGATGATCGCCTGGTGGGGCCCCATCATCCACGAATACTACGGCATGACCGAAGGCATGGGCTTCACCGCCTGCGACACCGCCGAATGGCTCGCCCACCGCGGCACCGTTGGCCGCGTCCTCTTCGGCGACCTCCGCATCCTCGATGAAAACCGCAACGAGCTCCCCGCCGGCGCCATCGGCGAGGTCTGGTTCAAGCTCGGCTCCCCCTTCGAATATTTCAACGACGCCCCCCGCACCGCCCAATCCCTCTCCGCCGACCGCACCATGGGCACCGTCGGCGACGTCGGCTACGTCGACGCCGACGGCTTCCTCTACCTCACAGATCGTTCCACATTCATGATAATTTCCGGCGGCGTGAACATCTACCCACAGGAATGCGAAGACCTCCTCATCACCCACCCCAAGGTCGCCGACGCCGCCGTCTTCGGCATCCCCAACGAGGATCTCGGCGAGGAAGTCAAAGCCGCCATCCAGCTCACCCCTGGCATCGACCCCACCGCCGAGACCGCCGCCGAACTCATCGCCTTCTGCGGCCAACACCTCGCCCGCCAGAAAATTCCCCGCTCCATCGACTTCGAGGCCGAACTCCCCCGCCTCCCCACCGGCAAGCTCTACAAACGCCTCCTGCGCGACAAATACTGGCAGAACCACACCTCCCGCATCGTCTGACACCGCGCACAATCTTCATGCGCCCCGCCTTGTCACGCATGTTCATCGGACGTTAAAATCTGTTGAACAGTCCGGGGTCAACGCGGCACACGTTCAAACATCCGACACCACTCAGGGGGCCAATCTCCTTCATGCGCTCGTTCGTCTCCGCCGGCCACACGCTCCGCCGTCTCGCCACCGCACTCGCCCTCACCACCGCCGTCGCGCTGCCAGCCAGTGCGGCATCCCCCTATTCCAACTACGTCGTCTTCGGCGACAGCCTCTCCGACGTCGGCAACCTCTTCGCCGCCACCGGCGGCGCCCAGCCCGCCGCCCCCTATGCCAACGGCCAGTTCTCCAACGGCCCGGTCTGGGCACAAGACCTCGCCGGCAATCTCGGCCTCGCCCCCCTCACCCCCGCCCTCCTCGGCGGCACCGACTTCGCCTTCGGCGGCGCCACCACCAGCAGCGCCGCCACCAAGTCGAGCGCCGTCCCGAACCTGGACATGCAGATCGGCGCGTTCCTCGCCGGCACCGGCGGCACCGCCCCCTCCTCGGCCCTCTATTCCGTCTGGATCGGTGCCAACGACGTCCTCGGCACCATCGCCACCGCCGACCCCAACGCCCTCACCGACACCCAATCCGCCGCCCACAGCGAAGCCGCCGCCATCGGCGCCCTCGTAACCGACGGCGCCCGCAACATCCTCGTCCCCCTCCTGCCCGACCTCGGCAAGACCCCCCGCCTCATCGCCGCCGGCACCGTCGCCCAAGCCGGCGCCACCGGCCTCAGCTTGGCCTACAACGCCGCCCTCCTCGCAGATCTCGCCGGCATCACCGGCGTCCCCGGCCTCGACATCACCGTCCTCGACACCTTTTCCCTCATCGACACCGTCGCCGCCGACCCCGCCACCTTCGGCTTCTCCGACGCCACCGACGCCTGCTACATCGGCCCCTACACCGGCGGCGGTACCACCTGCGCCACCCCGAACGACTATCTCTTCTGGGACACCATCCACCCCAGCGCCGTCGGCCACAGTCTCATCGCCAACGCCGCCTCCGAAGCCCTCGTCCCCGAGCCCGCCACCACCACGCTCCTCCTGACCAGCCTCCTCGGCCTGGCCTACACCCGCCGCCGCCGCTGACCGCGAAAGGAAGCAAGGCCATCGGCTTTGCTCCCGGCCTCCGCACGGTGGCGGAGGCGTCCGGGCATGATGTCCGCCAAGGGACCAAAGGCGAACCGCCGGGCTGGCTGAGCAGTTGCAACTGCCCTGTCAGTCCTGCTCTTTCATCCATGATATTTACAGTAACGGTTCCTGGAGCGCGATCGCCTGCGGCCGATGGGTCAGACCGCGTGAATCGTGCTCTTCTTCAATAGCTTGCTGGATCATGATCGGGTTGACCCAAGCCGATCATGGCCCAGGTCCGGGCAGCGCCCCGGCCAACCTCTGCTCCAACATCCGCAAGAGCGGCATTTGGCCTGCGGCCGGGGGCGACTTATAAGCGTGCGGCGGCGTTTGGCCGAGTCAATTTAGACGGATATGGCAATGAATCCCAAGGATGCCACTGGCCCGCTCAAGGGTCTTCGCGTGCTCGATCTCACGCGTGTTCTCGCCGGCCCGACCTGCACGCAGATGCTGGGCGACCTCGGTGCCGAGGTGATCAAGATCGAGCGTCCGGGTGCCGGCGACGACACCCGCGGCTTTGCCCCCCCGGTCATGCCAGGCACGGATCAGTCGGCGTATTTCATCGGCGTGAACCGCAACAAGCGTTCGGTGACCCTCGATATCGCCGCCCCCGAAGGCCAGAAGATCGTCCGCAAGCTGCTCGAGGACACCGATATCCTGGTGGAGAATTTCAAGGTCGGCGCCCTCGCCAAATACGGCCTGGGCTACGAGCAGGTGCACCGGGATTTCCCGTCGATCGTGTATTGCTCGATTACCGGCTTCGGCCAGACCGGCCCCTATGCCCCGCGTCCCGGCTACGACGCGTTGATCCAGGCCATGGGCGGCGTGATGAGCCTGACCGGCGAGATCGAGGGCGAGCCGCAGAAGGTCGGCGTTCCCGTCGCCGATCTCTTCGCCGGCCTGTATGGCTGCATCGGCATTCTCGCCGCGCTGCGCCACCGCGAGAAGACCGGCGAAGGCCAGCAGGTCGATATCGGCATGCTCGACACCCATGTCGCCTGGCTCGCCAACCAGGGCATGAACTACCTCGCCACCGGCAAGAACCCGCCGCGCCTGGGCAACCAGCACCCGAACATCGTGCCCTACCAGGTGTTTCCGACCAAGGACGGCTACATGGTCCTGTCGATCGGCAACGACCCGACCTTCAAGCGGTTCTGCGAGGCGTTCGAGCTGACGCATCTGCTCAAGGACGCGCGCTTCGCCACCAATCCCGCCCGCGTCGCCAACCGCCAGGTCGTCACCGACACACTGACGCCGACGATGCGGAAGCATCCGACGGCCTGGTGGATCGAGAAGCTCGAGGCGCTGAAGATCGGCTGCGGCCCGATCAACACCCTGAAGGACGTCTTCGCCGATCCCCACGTGATCGATCGCGGCATGGTCGTGGACATGATGCATACCTCCGGCGAGATGGTGAAGGTGATCGCCAACCCCGTGAAGCTCTCGGAAACCCCCGCCGACTACCGCGTGCCGCCGCCGACCCTTGGCGAACACACCGAAACCATCCTGCGCGATCTGCTGGGCATGTCCGTGCGGGAAATCGGCAAGCTGCGGGACAAGGGGATCATCTAGACCACCTCCCGACCGGACGGACTCAACGGGTCGGAAAAACTTGCTCGATGACACAACGAGCGAGAGCGCGATCGCTTGAGGCCGATTGGTCAAAAAGCGTGAATCGCGCTCTTCTTCAATAGCTTGCTGGGCCATGATTGGTTTGACCTAAACCAATCATGGTCTCGCGCGCCAGCCGATCGTCCTTCAAATCGGCTACCGCTCGCGACCATGATCGATGGGCTTTACCGCGCCCCGTCGAAATAACGGTGAATGACGATTATTTTCCTTGAAACTGGCAGTCGTAAATTCTAACTATCGTGCATGCGCCAACCGACGCCCCCCATTACCCTGCCAGCGGCCACGGCCGAAGCATGCGCGGCCTTCGCCGACACCTGCGCGCAGATCGTCGGATTCATCATCGAATACCTCTTCCGACGCCTCCACGGCCTCGGACCAGCCCCGCTCGCCACCCTCATCCTCCAGCGCATCTCCCG